>ERZ1026876.901-NODE-901-length-16369-cov-7.366372_pt1 | contig 16369 bp, 16 predicted proteins | sample MGYA00380168_ERZ1026876 | MGnify/ENA primary metagenome ERZ1026876 (study PRJEB33269, sample SAMEA4719804) | human gut metagenome | biome: human-associated habitat; feature: organic feature; material: feces | place: Cameroon | collected 2013-10 ... | reverse complement strand
TAGAGCACCTGACTGTTAATCAGGGTGTCGCCTGTTCGAGTCAGGCAAGAGGCGCTTTTTGCGGCGAAGAGTTTTCTTCGCCGTTTTTGTTTGCCTAAACTGTCGAATTCGTGCTCTTTGGTCAGTTTTTCCTTCCATACAACCTCTCAGTCGGGCTTGCGCCCGCCAGCTCCCCTTGTAGGGGAGCCTCTGGCGTATACATGAACTTGAATCGGCTGCCAAAGCCTCCCCTCGATAGGCAACGGCGACGACCGCCGCCAGTGGCGGAAACAGGGAGGAGCTGTTGGGGCCGCGGCCAGCAAGACGCAAGCGGCAGCGAAGCGGATGCTGGGAGCCGCAACCCGAGAGGTGGCATTGCGAAGCAATGACGGAGAGGTTATTCCTCTTTTTTGCAAAAACCTCTTGCAAACTCCCCCGAGATGCGGTATAATACATCTCGCGGCAAGTCCGCTGAGAATCGAATATCTGCCTCTTTAGCTCAGTCGGTTAGAGCACCTGACTGTTAATCAGGGTGTCGCCTGTTCGAGTCAGGCAAGAGGCGCTTTTTGCGGCGAAGAGTTTTCTTCGCCGTTTTTGTTTGCCTAAACTGTCGAATTCGTGCTCTTTGGTCAGTTTTTCCTTCCATACAACCTCTCAGTCGGGCTTGCGCCCGCCAGCTCCCCTTGTAGGGGAGCCTCTGGCGTATACATAGACTTAAATCGGCTGCCAAAGCCTCCCCTCGTTAGGGGAGGTGGCATTGCGAAGCAATGACGGAGAGGTTTTGCCCCTCTCATGTAACCAAACTGTAGCCTTTTTCACATTATTTTCAAAAATTAAGGGTAAATTAAAAAATGTCCTCTTGAAGAAATGGCGTATTTGTGTTACACTACATCCAAGCTGTAATGGTATTTTTGGAGATTCTGGCGTTTTCCCCCAGCGTTTTGGGTGCTGAGGGGCGGCGGCAGAGTGATTTACACGCATTTTTTCTACTTTTCTGTCCGTTTTGGCTGTTTTTCCGGCCATTTAGCCTTGTGGCAATGGGGGAAGTATGGTAAAATAGTGTAAAGATGCCAAAATGGCAGCTTACTTAATTTGTGATGTTGCCGAGTGCGCACTCGGTTGCATAGGTTTTCCCGGTTGCGCAACCGGGAGGGGACCGATTAAATACGTTTTATTCATTTGAAGGGAGTAATTCATTATGATGATGCCTGCAAACTTCTCTGCTGTGAACGCAGAGGTCGTCTACGGCGGCGCCGTGGCTGACTACCTGCCCAACGCTTGGACTGCTGCTAACGTCAAGCAGTTCAACACCAACCTGGTCACCCTGATCAGCAACAGCTTCACTCAGGGCCTGCTCAAGGCTACTCTGGGTGTTATGTTCAGCGGCAACTGGGGCGAGGACAACCGTATCTTCGGCTCTGAGGGTGCTCTGACCGGTATCTTCAAGCACGGTATCAGTGGCACTGTTGAGGAGACCAACTTCTTCAACAAGGTCATGACCGGCCTGGGCCTGGCAGCTTCCGTCTACACTCTGGGTACCAGCAGCGCTGCTGTCCTGTCTGTCAAGAAGGTCACCAACAGCAACGGCAACGTCTGGGGTACTGTCACGCTGCCCGACGGCACCAAGATTGACGGTTGGGTCTAATCTCATTCTCTGAGGTTTTACCAAAGGGCCATTGAAAGAGCGGCGAATCGAAAGATTCGCCGCTCTTTTTTGCCGCCTTCTTGTTACCAAACTGAGACTTTTTTCACATTTTTTTCAAAATTTAAGGGTTTATTAAAAATTGTCCTCTTGAAGAACCCGACAGAATGTGTTATACTATGCCCAAGGTTTAGGAGACGGTACGTCCAAAACTGCCTCTTCTGGCCCGGTAATTCAGATCAAAGGGTAGGCGCTCCCTTCTTTTGATAGCAGCTACTCTCTGCCCCGCTTTGCCGCAGGGCAGTGCGAGGCAGAGAGTTGTATGCTGCTTTATTTGAGAAGCGAGTGAGGCGCCAGCAATGGAAGCCCTTTCTTCTTCGCCAAATCGTCCTCAGCCGCAAGGCGGGCGTTTTGAAATAGAAACCACAAAGGAAGCATCTATGCGTTATACCTATGTCCGGCAGCACGACACCACAGACTGCGCTGCCGCCTGTCTCGCAATGGTGTGCCTCCATTACAAAAAGGAGATCACCATCACCCGACTGCGGGACATGATGGGTACCGACTTAAAAGGCACAAACCTGACCGGTATGGAAAAGGCAGCGCAGGAGCTGGGATTCAGCACCGCCGCCGTCCGCGTAGACCGGGAAAACTTCCTCAGCGAATTCACCACTCCCTGTATTGCACAGGTCATCACCGACGAGGGCTTAGCCCACTTTGTGACGGTCTTCAAGAAGACCACCATCAAAGATGACGGCGAGCGGCGTCGGCACATGCTCCGGCAGGAAGAGGAGCGCAAGAAGTGCGCTGACGAAGGCAAGAAGTTCAGATGCCGCGATTACGTCATCATCGGCGACCCGGCAAAAGAGCTGAAAAAGATCTCCCTCGATGAGTTCTACAAGAACTTTACCGGCGTTTTACTCCTGATGACCCCGACTTCGGAGTTTAAGGCAGGCAAGCAGAAACAGGGCAGCATGGTCAAGCGTTTCCTCGACCTGCTGCTGCCCCAGAAGAAGCTTTTCTTCTACGCCATCCTCAGCTCGGTCGTCATGACCGTTCTGGGTATCGCATCCTCGATGTACAACAAGATCCTGATGGATGAGATACTTCCCTACGGTCTGAAGAGTCTGCTGATTTCCGTTATCTTGGTGTTCAGCATCGTGAGCGTCACCAGCGCACTCATCAGCATGGTGCGGCAGTGGGTACTCATCTATCTGTCCATCAAGGTCGATATCCCCCTGATGCTGGGCTACTTCGGGCATGTCTTCCGACTGCCTATGAAGTTCTTCGCCACCCGCAAGACCGGCGAGATCACCACCCGCTACTCCGACGCCAGCACCATCAAATCGGTGTTCACCAGCATTGCGCTGAGCGTCGTGATGGATGTCGTGATGGCCTGCGTCACCGGCGTCATCCTCTTCCGGATGAATGCCACTCTTTTCTCCATTTCGATTTTCACGACCCTGCTGAGCATCCTGCTGGTGTTCATCTTCAAGCAGCCCTTCAAGCGCATCAACGAAGAGACCATGCAGCAGTCTGCTATCCTCAACAGCCAGATGATCGAGAGCCTCCGCGGCATCGAGACCGTCAAGTGCAACGCCGAAGAGGACCGTGAGCTGGAAGCTCTGGAGCGGGAATACATCAAGAGCCTGAAGATAAGCCTGCGCTCCAGCAAGATCAGCACGGTGCAGTCCTTGATCTCCACCCTCATCACCACCATCCTCGGCATGGTCACCTCTTATGTGGGTATCATGCAGGTGCTGAACGGTGAGATGACGCTGGGCGGCTATATGGCCTTCAGCACTCTTTCCTCTTACTTTACGAACCCGGTCAGCGAGCTGGTCAGCCTGCAGATGTCCATCCAGCAGGCTCAGATCTCCATCAAGCGTCTGACCGAGATCATGGATTACGAGTCCGAGCAGGACGAGACCCGCGAATACACCGAGATGGAAAAAATCGACGGTGACATTGAGTTCAAGGATGTTTCGTTCCGTTACGGCAGCCGTTCTCCGGCGCTGAGCCATGTTTCCTTCACCATCCCGTATGGCAAGAAGGTGGCACTGGTAGGCAGCAGCGGCAGCGGCAAATCCACCATCACCAAACTCCTGCTCAAGTATTATGAGCCGGAAAGCGGTACCATCAGCGTAGGCGGCGTCGATCTGGACGAGTACAGCAATGCATCCGTCCGCCGTGCTATCGCCTATGTTCCCCAGAACGTCGAGCTGTTCAGCAAGACCATCTACGACAACATCCGCATTTCCCGACCGGAAGCCAGCCTCGATGAGGTCAAGGCCGCTGCCAAGAAGGCAGATGCCCACGAGTTCATCCGCAAGCTGCCGCTGCAGTACAACACCTATCTGGAGGAAGCCGGCAACGGCCTCTCGGGCGGTGAGAAGCAGCGCCTTGCACTGGCCCGTGCTTTCCTGAAGGATGCGAACCTCTATATCTTGGACGAATCCACCAGCAGTCTGGACTTTGGCACAGAGAATACCATCTTTGATATGATCTACAACCAGCTTGCAGACCGCTCGATGCTGATCGTCGCCCACCGCCTCTCCACCATCCGTGATTGTGACCTCATTCTGGTCATGGACCATGGCGAGATCGTAGAGCGCGGCACCCACGAAGAGTTGCTGGCAAAGCAGGGCAAGTATTACGAGCTCTGGAGCCTGCAGCAGGGCATCTTCCGCGACAAAAAGCGCGGGTCGAAGCCCGCACCCGTCTCCGCCGCCAAAGTGGTGGAAGACGAGGACGATGGCGAGTCCATCACCTACTAATTCGTTGCAGCTGCGTGCGCACGCAGTTACATAAATGGCTTTTTTGCTGGATGCGCATCCGGAAACTGAGCCGACTAAATTTGTTTTTCAATCATTTGAAGGGAGTAATTCATTATGATGATGCCTGCAAACTTTACTGCTGTTAACTCTGAGGTCGTCTACGGCGGCGCTGACCTGTTCACCATCCTGGCTGACACCACCGCTCCTATCTGGAACGCTGCTAACGTCAAGCAGTTCAACACCAACGTGATCACCCTGATCAGCAACTCCTTCTTCAAGCCTACCGTTTCCAGCACCCTGGGCGTGATGTTCAGCGGCAACTGGGGCGGCGATGACGGCATGAAGATCTTCGGCGATAACGGCGAGCTCAAGAAGAAGTTCTTCACCCTGTACGATGAGCAGGGCAACGAGGCCGGTGTCGATATGACCTTCGGCAACAAGGTCATGCAGGTCCTGGGTATGGCTTCTGTCGCTTACACCCTGGGCACCACCTCTGCTAAGGTCAACTTCAACGACGGCGTCATGGGCATTTTCTAATCAGTAACCTCTAAAATTTGAAGTGTGTTTCGTCCGGCGGCTCTCGGGCCGCCGGATGATAATGCCTCGTAATGGTATGCCCGGAGGCACCTGCCTCCGGGCATACCTTATTTTTTTATAAAATTTACAGTTTGGCTCTTTATTCCGCACCGCCAAACCGTTATAATAAATTGATGCCTATATTCATCATGGGATGGGTAATAGGTGATAACAAAATATGAAGCTGCCCTCTGACTTCACGTTTTGTTATTGCCTATTACAAGCAATGAAACCAAGAACAGGTGGTATAAAATCATGAGAGAGATCCAGACCGCAGAAAACAAGACCCTCAAGCTGACCAATGTGGTCAGCCGCCGCATCCAGCCCGAAGAGTTCAACAATATGCAGATCGTGCTGACCCAGATGCACAACTTTATCAAGAGCAACGGCGCACAGCCCCTCGGCCCCCTCGTGCAGTGCATCAAACTGCCCGCCGGCCCCAACCCCCAGCCCGAAGTCTATATGATGCAGCAGGCCACCCAGCTCATCCCCCGCATGGAGGCCGGCTACACGATGGACGCTGTGCTCCGCGTGCGCAACTGCCTGTACGCCCACTACGTCGGCCCCATGAGCCAGAGCGGCCTCGCCTCCCAGAAGCTGAACATCATGGCTTTTGAGCACGAGCTCGAGCTGACCGGCACTGTCTACACCATCTTCGTCAATCAGGATGATGACGAGGGCGTTGTGGATACCTTTATGGAGACGAAGTAATATGACGACGACCATCCGCGACATCAACGAGCTGCAGGACCGCCGCATCATGATGGAGAAAAAGCTGCCGCCTTTTGGCTACGCGCTCATTCTCCTGACGGCTGCCCTCATCCTCTTCCTCGTGGTGTGGAGCACCAAAAACTACCGCACCTACGTCAGTCAGTCCAGCGGCTCGGTGCAGGCCGCCAACAAGACCTACATCATGTCCAGCTACTCCGGCTCCATCACCGAGCTGAACATCGCCGAGGGTACCTACGTTAATGAGGGCGACCTCATCGCCCACATCAAGAGCACTGACCTCGACATGCAGCAGGACAGCATTCAGAGCCAGCTGGACATCTACAAAAAGCAGAAGAGCCAGTATGAGAAGCTGGTCAAGTCCATTCAGGACGACAAGAACTACTTCAGCGAGACGGACATTGACGACCAGCCCTACTATTACCAGTACGAGACCTACAAGAGTCAGGTTGCCCAGAAAGCCTTCGATGCCTCGCCCTATCAGGCTGCAGGCTACTCCGACGAGCAGATCAAGGCCTTGATGGAGCAGAACCAGAGCGAGGTGGAGGCCCTGTATTACTCCACTTTGCAGTCCATCTCTTCCAGCCTGACCAGTGTGCAGAGCAACATCGACAATCTGCAGAGCCAGCTGGACACCCTGAACACCGGCGCCAACGACTACTACATCTATGCCCCCACCTCCGGCGTCATCCACATGGACACGCCTTATAAGGTGGGCATGGTGCTCAGCGCCGGCACCCCGCTGGCCACCGTCGCCAGCGAGAACAGCGACCTCGAGGTGGTGGCTTACGTCACCCTCAGCGACAGGCCGCTGCTCCATGTGGGCGACCCCTGCAAGATCGCCATCACCGGCCTGTCGGAGTATTCCTACGGCACCCTGACCGGCACCGTGACCTCCATCGACAGCGATGTGACCGCCAGCTCCTCCGGCTCCTACTACAAAATGACCATCACCCCGGACAGCACCTACGTCATCAGCAACAGCGGCGACAAGGTCGATCTGTCCAACGGTATGAGCGTCACCGCCCGCGTGGAGTACGACAAGCTGACCTATTTCGAATACGCGATGGAAGCTCTGGGCGTTCTGTTCCGCTAAGCACTCACATCAACGCCCAAAGAGGTACGAAAGAATGAAACTGAACCTGAAAATGCTGGCCGTGAGCGCCGCTCTGCTGGGCCTGCTGGCCGCCGGCGCTGCGCTTCCGGCCTCTGCAGCCAGCCCCCTGAACGCGGCCGCTGCCCTCTCTCTGCCTTGGTCCGCTGCGGCTGTGGAGAGCGTCGAGACCGGCACTTACGCCTCCACCATGACGGTGGGGACCCAGCAGCAGCTCTCGCCGGTCATTCTGCCCGCAAAGGCCGCACGCAATGCCACGGTAACTTTTCTATCCAACGACAGCACCATCGTGAACGTGACGTCTGAGGGCGTGGCGCAGGCGGTGGGCGTCGGCACGGCGCAGGTCATCGCCAGCGCAGACGGCGTGAGCTGCGTCTACACCATCACCACCGAGCTGGACGAATCCATGATCGTCAAGGAGATGGACATCACGCTGGCCTCCAACACCATCGCTGTCGGCGAGACCACGTCCCTGTCGCTGGGCGTGCTGCCTTCCAGCGCATCGAATTACGCCAGCGTGAGCCTCAGCTCCTCCGATCCCGCTGTGGCTACCGTCAACAACTTCGGCAAAGTAACCGGCGTGGCCCCCGGCACCGCCACCATCACCGCCACCTGCGGCGATGTGAGCGCATCGGCCACTGTCAAGGTCGTCAACAGCGGCGTAGACCGTCAGTCCATCGACCTGAACACGAGCTATGTCGTCCTCAAGCCGGGCGCCAGCCGCACCATCACCGGCAAAGTGACCCCGTCTTCCGCCTCCCAGTCCCTCACCTTCAAGTCCAATGATACCAAGGTGGCCACTGTGAGCGCTAAGGGCGTCATCACTGCCGTGGGTACGGGCGCGACCTCCATCGTCGTCTCCAACGGCACGGCGTCCGCCTCGGTGACGGTCATCGTCAACCGGAATGCTTCCAGCTCCGGCAACGGCGGCGACAGCACCGACAGCAGCAACAGTGAGGTCATCACCGACCCCGTCGTGGAGGCCATCGAGGCCGACGGCACCGACGAAGTGACCTTCGCACAGCGCGAGCTCCCCACCATCACCAGCGAGATGCTGAATGCCCTCCGTCTGAACGGCAAGACCCTCGTGGTCGAGGCCGATAACTACACCATCCGCATCGCGGGCCGCGATGTGAAGAGCACTTCCGCGCAGGTGAGCACAGCCCTGAGCTTTGCTCCCTCTGAGTATGGTGTCACCTTCACCCTCAACGGCGGCGAGGCTCTGCCTGGCGTCGTTCAGGTCGAGATGACCGGCGACAACGCCGCCTACACCCGCGTCTACCTGCACAATGCCGTCAAGGGCAAGTGGCAGTTCCTCAACAGCTACAAGGACCATGTCCTCGAGGCGGACACGGCGGGCGAATACCTGCTGACCACCCAGAATCTCCGCTTCGCCCATGTGGACATGACCTTCTTCATCGCGGGCCTTGTGGTCATCGTGGGCATCATCATCGCCTATATCGTCATCAAGAAACGCTATTGGTTCTGGTAACTCTCTGAATCTCAGATAAAAAGGAAAGCCTCCCCAGTCAGGGAGGCTTTCCTTTTTTGTTCTATTTACTCCACCGTCACGCTCTTGGCCAGATTGCGGGGCTTATCGACGTCACAGCCGCGCAGGACGGCCATATAGTAGGCGAACAGCTGCAGCGGCACGATGAGCTGCAGGGGCATCAGCAGCTCGTCGTAGTCGTCCAGACGTACCACATAGTCCGCCACGCCCTCCGGGACGACGGCGTCCTTGGTCGTGAAGAGGATGACCCGCGCACCGCGGCTCTTGGTCTCCTTGGCGTTGGAGATGGTCTTCTCGTATACCTGCTTCTGGGTGGCCAGCGCGATGACCGGCACACCGTCGGTGATGAGGCTGATGGTGCCGTGCTTGAGCTCACCGGCGGCGTAGGCGTCCGAGTGGACGTAGCTGATCTCCTTGAGCTTCAGGCTGCCTTCCAGCGAGAGGGCGTAGTCGAAGCCGCGTCCGATGAAGAAGCAGCTCTGGGTGTTGACGAAGCGGCTGGCGAGGTACTTTATCTGCTCACAGTCGGCCAGACGGGGCTGGATAACCTCACCGGCGCGCAGCAGGTCGGCGGTCAGGCGTCGGGTCTCTGCCTCGCTCAGACGGCCTCTGGCGTAGGCCAGACGGAACGCGAAGAGGTAGAGGGTGCAGAGCTGCACCATATAGGCTTTGGTGGACGCCACGGCGATCTCTGGGCCGGCATAGGTGTAGAGGACGTAGTCCGCTGCGCGGGCGATGGAGCTGCCCACCACGTTGACGACAGCCAGCACCGGCACGCCCCGGCTCTTGGCGAGGCGGAGAGCGGCCAGCGTGTCGCTGGTCTCGCCCGACTGGCTGATGATGATGACGAGGTCGTCGGGGTCGAGGATGGGGTCACGATAGCGGAACTCGCTGGCGATGTCCACCTCGGCAGGGACCCGGGCCAGCCGCTCGATGGCAGTCTTGCCCACCATACCGGCGTGCATGGCCGTGCCGCAGGCCACGAGGTGGATGTTCTTGATGCTGCGCAGCTTCTCATCGCTCAGCTCCGGGATGCGGAGGTCGGGCATACCGTCCTCCACGCGGGGGCTGACGGTGGCCGTGATGGCGGCAGGCTGCTCGTGAATTTCCTTCAGCATGAAGTGGGGGTAGCCGCCCTTCTCAGCGGCTTCTTCGTCCCAGTCGGCGGTCAGCACTTCCCGCTCCACCGGCTTGCCGAAGGCGTCGTAGAACCGGATGCCGTCGGCCTTGACCACCGCCATGTCGCCCTCCTCGAGGACGCTGTAGCGGCGGGTGTACTTGAGCAGGGCCGGAATATCGGAGGCCACGAAGTTCTCGCCCTCGCCCCAGCCCACGATGAGGGGGCTCTCCTTCTTGACGGCGTAGATGGTGTCCGGCTCTTCCCGGAACAGCACGCCCAGTGCATAGCTGCCCCGCACCATCGCCAGCGCCTCCCGCAGGGCTGCCAGAGGGCTCTGTTTGGGCTGGGTGCAGCAGACGTAGTCGATGAGCTTGACCAGCACTTCGGTGTCCGTCTCGCTCTCAAAGGTGACGCCCTTGGCCATCAGGTCGGCTTTCAAAGGGCCGTAATTCTCGATGATGCCGTTGTGGACGATGCTCACGCGGGGGGTGGAGTGGGGATGGCTGTTGACGTCGCTGGGCTCGCCGTGGGTGGCCCAGCGGGTGTGTCCGATGCCACAGAAGCTCTCGGGCAGGTTTTCTGCCTCCAGCTTGCGGCGGAGCACTTCCAGCCGGCCCTTGCTCTTGACGACATGGATGCCGCCTTCCAGCGCCAGCGCGACGCCGGCGGAGTCATAGCCGCGGTATTCCAGCTTTTCCAGACCGTTCAGCAGCACTTCCTGGGCGCTGCGCTTACCCGAATAACCTACGATGCCACACATACAAAACACCTCCATGCCGACAGCCCGGCGCGAACGTACACGGTGGCTGTCAGCCTCTTACGATCAGTCTATGTTCTTGTATGGCTTTCTTTGAAAGGGTTCTGTTGCGGTATTGCTGCCGTTTTTTGCCCTTCTCTGCGGCTGGTATAAGCCTTAGGAGCTATCGCTCCCGTTTCAACCGGAGGAACACCCGCCGAAACTTTCGATGATCCCTCTCCTCGTCACCCTCACGGCTGTCACCCGCGTGGCCCGGCGCTTTTTCGTCAACTGAAGTGGTCTATCCCCTCTTTCTGCTCTTTCCGCTGTCTTCCTGAAAACAAAAACAGCTCCTTTCGGAGCTGTCAGAAGCCGACGGAAAAGGTCAGCGGTATTGTATCACAAAGTCCCGCATCCGTCAATGGACGCTCAACATTTTGTGGAGCCTCGGCTGCCAGACTACTTTATAGAGCATCAGCATATTGTGGAGCGCTCGGTCATAGAGCAGGAAGGCTGCATTGCCCATGGCCAGCGTCACCAGCGAGACGGCCAGCGCCGTCGTGCGCAGCTCTTCGGCGATGCTGCCCGCCGGGACCAGCAGCAGCACCAGCCCGTACATCGCCAGGATCCCGCCGTTGCAGAGCAGAAGCTTGCAGACGGCCCGCAGCAGGGCCGGGCGTATCCGCTTGAAATAAGGCTTTGCCAACGGATAGTACCCCAGCAGGAACACAAAGGTGAGGGCCACTTCCTTGTCCGGCACAAAGAGCAGACTCAGCAGGCTCACCGCGCCATAGGCCGTCAGAGCCATGGTCTTCCCGCACTCCACGCAGACTGTGGCGATGAGGAAGCTGGCCACCGCCGGAGCGATGAACATCGCAATGGGAAACACAGCCCCCAGCAGCATCAGGGCCACGCTGAGCGCTGCGGCCATGCCGCAGTAGGCCATGGCCCAGCTTTTACTTTTGCGTCCCTTCATGGCAGCTCCCAGTGTACCGGCTGGCTCTCAACGTCCAGCGGCTCGATGGCGTGGCGGAGGCCCAAGATCATGATGTTGTCCAGCAGGGTGCGGTTCAGCTTGACGTCCAGCATCCCGTAGGCGCGGACGAGGTCGTTGACCGCAGCGAGGGCCTGCCGCCGGGCGTTTTCCCGGGCGGCGTTCCTGTCGTTGATGCCGTTGACGAGGAAGACATTGTAGCGGCCCTTATCTTTGTCCCGGGAAAAGCTCTCCGCTTTGTCCAGCAGATAAGCGGCCCGGCCGATGCAGCTGCCGATGTAGTGCATACTTTTGCGCTGATTGGGGTCGTCGGTGGCCAGCACCGAGTAGAGCGCACCGTAGAGGTTGCCCTTCGGCTCTGCGGCCAGCAGATAGTTCTTGGCGTTCAGGGTCATCTGGACGTTGGCCTGGTCCCGCTCCTGTACGAAGATGCGCTCCAGCGCCGGGTTCTCGGCGGCAGCCTTCCGGTAGGCCCGCCGCAGCAGGACGTTGTCCACCACCCGCCGTGCCTTTTTATAGAAGGGCAGGTCGGCCCACTGGGCATCCTGAATGCGGTGCCAGCTCAGCAGGACTTCCACCTGTGCAGCCAGCCGGATGCCCTGAGTCTGGCACATCATCTGCCGCCAGACCAGCGTACCCGGCTCCCGCATCCGCTTACAGGTGGCCGGACGGCCCGCCAGACTGTCTGCCAGCACCGCGAACAGGACGCCGTTGTAGCGCAGTCCATAGCAGGAATACAGCCCATAGGTGGTGTAGAGCTGGCGGCGGACGCCGCGCAGATACCACTGATAGGTGTTGTAGTCCCGGATGGTCAGCTCCGGCAGATAGGGCCGCATACGTCCCTTCATTCTGTTCATTCCTTTCGCGGGCCGCGCCGGGCGCAGCCTTTCTTGCAGGGGAAGACCGCTTCCCCACAGCTATAGACTAGTATAATCTATTTTTCGTCAGCGTTCAACCGTTCTTTTGTAAATTTAATCAGAAAAGACCGCACTGGAATCGATTTCAGTGCGGTCTTTGGGGTCATCTTATTTCTTTTCGAAACGGCCCGTGTGGCCGGGCTGGGTGCGCTTGCCGTCAAAGCCGCTCTTGGGCATGGGCTTTGCGGGGCGGTTCTCGAACTTGGGAGCGTTGTAGTACATATACAGCTGGCAGGGGATCATGCCGTTGTACATCTTGCGGCGCTTGTTGGCTCGCTTGCCGTAGTGGCTCTCGAACTCCATATCGGCGGTGATGGCATACACGCCCGCGCAGGGGTGTGCCTCCATCTGCCGGCCCAGCGTCCGGGCCAGCTTGGCGGCACCTTCGATGGTGCTCATCCGCTCGCCGTAGGGAGGATTCGTCAGGACGATGGCTTCGGCCTTTGCCTCGAAGTCCGACACATCCGCCACCTCGAAGTGGCAGCGCTTTTCCACACCGGCCAGCTTGGCGTTGGCGTTGGCCAGCGCCACGGCGGCGGGGTCGATGTCATAGCCAAAGGCTTCGAAGCCCACGTCCAGCTTGGACTCGGCCAGCGCCTTCTGGCGCTGCTGGGCCCAGATGGCCGCCGGAACGAAGCTGTAGTGCTCGGCGGCAAAACGGCGCTTCAGGCCGGGGGCGATGTTCATGGCTTTCTGGGCTGCTTCGATCAGCAATGTGCCGCTGCCGCAGAAGGGGTCTTCCACAAGGCTGTCGCGGCGGACCCGGCCAAGGTCGGCGATGGTAGCCGCCAGCGTCTCCCGGATGGGGGCCTCCATGGCATTGCGCCGGTAGCCGCGCTTGTGCAGCCCGTCGCCGGTGGTATCCAGCATGATCTCGCAGACATTTTTCCGCAGCATGAAGCGGATCTTATACTCCGCGCCGGTCTCCGGCAGAACGGAGGTGTGGTGCTTTGTCATCAGCCGCTTGACCACGGCCTTTTTGATGATGCTCTGGCACGCGGGCACGCTGGTGAGCTGGCTGTTCAGGGACGAACCGGTGACCGGGAAGGCCGCATCTGCGGGCAGGAACTCCTCCCACGGGATCGCATACACGCCGTCGAACAGTTCATCGAAGGTGGAAGCCGGGTAGGTGTTGAGCAGCAGCATCACCCGCTCCACCGTGCGCAGATTCAGGTTCGCCGCCGCGATCATCTCCGGCCCGCCGGAAAAGGTCAGGCGTCCGTCGCTGACCCGGATATTTTCCGCGCCGATGCGGCGCAGCTCAAAGTTCGCCGTTGCCTCGCAGCCAAAGAAGCAGGGCGCGATCAGTTCAAATTTTGCAGACATTCTTGGGTTTCCTTTCAGCGGCCGCGGCGGGAGCGCGGTGCATAACCGCCGCCGCGGCGGTTGTTGGTCTCGTGGTCGAGGTCGGCCATCTTCTCCTCGCTCTGGCTCTTGAAGCGGCTCATCATATCCTCAAAGCTCAGGTTATCGCTCTTGGCCGGGGCCTTGGGCTGCCACACACGGGGGGCAGCGTCCCGGGCAGGGCCGCGCCCACCCTCACGAGGGGGCCGTCCGCCGCCGCGGGAATTGCCGAAATGGCCGCCCTCGCGGGGGCCGTTCTGGCGCGGGCCGCCGGGCCGGGGCCCACGGTCACTGCGCGGCTGACGGGGTGCCGGCGGCAGCAGCCGCTTGATGGACAGCGCGATCTTGCCGTCCGGTGCCACGTTGATGACCTGTACCTTCACGGTATCGCCGTCATGCAGCACGGCTGCAATGTCCTGCACATACTCGTTGGACACCTCAGAAATGTGGACCATGCCCACGCGGCCCTCCGGCAGCGCAACGAATGCGCCAAACGGTTTTACGCCGGTGACACGGCCTTCAAAAATATTCCCTACCTCAATCGCCAAAACTCAATACTCCTTGTTGACTAATGTGTTTCCCGCCGGCCGCAAGCCGCCCGGGGCGCGGCATCAGTTGCCCGTCACATCCACAAAGATGCGCTCGTTGGCCGCCGCATAATTGTAAGAGTCCCGCGCGACCCACTCGGTCACATCGTCCGAGTCGCCGCTGAGGATGCGCTGCATCTCCTCGTTCTGGGTCTTCTGCTGGTCGATCTGCTCCTGCAGGGTGTCCAGCTCCGCTTTCTTGGAGCTGAGCGCCACCTGATTTGCGATATATGCCGCCAGCATACTCAGCAAAAGCAGAAGGAAGAGCAGTTTCAGCACAGCGCCCACGACGGACGCCTTTCTCTTCCGCTTTTTCCGGCTCGGATTTGCCATAACACAGTGCCTCCCGTTTTCGGACAGCAGGCCCAATGCGCCTGTACTCTCACTTTGATACGTTTGAATTATACAACATACGCTGTGGTGTTGGCAAGCTCTTTTTCTGTTTTTTTGCAAGTCTTTTTTCGTTCCGCCGTACTTTGGCGGCGGCGCGGGCGGCTTTCCAGGGGGCGATGCACCGGGCGGCGAGCTGCACCGGCCCCAGCAGCAGTTTCCCCGCAAAGGCTTCGGCAGCGGCGAACAGAGGCCGCAGCGCTGCCTGCACCGCCCCGGCGGCACAGAACGCCGCCAGCGCCATATAGCCCCGCAGCTGCCCGGCCTGACTCTGGGAGACGGCGTAGCTCTGCAAAGCCATCAGCGCCACTCCCACAAAAAGCATATCCGGCAGGAACGCTGCCCTGCCCCGGGTGGGCAGAGCGGCCCGCGCCGCGCCCAGCATACCGCCCAGCACCGCGCAGGCCGCCATCTCCTGCCCCACCGCCCCGGGCGAAAGCGCCGGGCCCATCACCGGACGAGACGGCGCAGAAAGCCGCCCGGCGTATGCTCTGCGGTGTATTCCAGCGTGTCCACCCGGCCTGTGAGCTTGACTTCACCCTTGTCGAGGTCGAGACTGGTGACGCTCAGCTCGGCCCCGGTAAGTTCCAGCGTCCCTTTCGAGGTGAGCATCGCCGCCCCCTCGGCGTCGCAGCGGATGACCCGCCGCACACCGGTGACGGTCAGCTTGTTCCGCCCCTCCAGGATGAGGTCGTGCGGCAGGGCCTGCTCCGGCTTTGCGTCCTGTTGTTTCATGACATTCCCCTCCCCTTTTCTGCCATCTTATGCAGGGCGGGGCGGGGTCATGCCGGATCTACTCGGCCTTCGGGGCATCGTGGGCGGCTGCCAGCACGTTGTCCTGCTCGATGATCTCGTACATCTCGCGGGCCACGTCCTTGGTGCGGGGTTCCACGTCGGAGAGGACCTTCACCTTGATGGGCCGGTTACCGAAGGTGACCTCGATGATGTCGCCGGCCTTGACAGCCTGGCTGGCCTTGGCGGTCTTGCCGTTGATGAGGATGCGGCCCGCGTCGGCCACCTCGTTTGCCACCGTGCGGCGCTTGATGAGCCGCGAAACTTTCAGATATTTGTCTAAACGCATGACATTGTCCTCCTGCCCTGTACAGCGGAGCCCGCTGGCTCACGCCCCACAGGGCCTTCCTCGTCCCGCTCAGACCTGACCGGCACGCCAGAGGCTCTCCCTCCGGGAGAGCTGGCGCGCAAGCGCCTGAGAGGGTTACAAAAAAGCCGCCGGGCCTAAAGGTTCCGGCGGCGATGGGTTTTCTCTTACAGGGTGTCCTTCAGAGCCTTGCCCGGCTTGAACACGATGCTCTTGGAAGCAGCGATGGTGATGGGCTCGCGGGTGCGGGGGTTGATGCCCTGACGCTCAGCGCGCTCACGCACCTCGAAGGTGCCGAAGCCGGAGATGGAGATCTTCTCACCCTCGGCCATAGCCTTGCCCAGTGCCTCGAATGCAGCGTTGACAGCCATCTCGGCGCTCTTCTTGCTCATCTCAGTGTTTGCCGCAACCTGTGCGATCAGATCGGTCTTGGTCATAATAAAAGCCTCCACAATATTCTCAACATTTTCTATTCGAGCAGACGGTCTGACCGTCTGGTACCCGTTTACGTTTCGTCCGCTTCCAGCCTCTGGGTGAAGCGCTTGGCCGCAAAGGTCAGAGCCTCTTCGGCGTCCACACCGGCCAGACGCATGGCATCGGCGGCGGCAAGCAGCAGCTCACCGGCGTTCTCTGCCGTCTGCTGTACGTCCCACGCAGCCTTGGCGCTGTCCAGAGTTCTGGCCGCACCGGCGGCATCCTCCGGCCCGCAGCCGAACCTTGCGGCCCGCTTCTGGAGCTTCTGGGCGCGCATCAGGGCGGGCAGGGTGGCCGGGACGGTGTCCAGCTCATCGGCCAGAGTCGTGCGGCCCTTTTCCTTATTTTTGAGCGCATCCCAGCTGTTTATACCAGCATTTT
>ERZ1026876.897-NODE-897-length-16443-cov-86.560959_pt1 | contig 16443 bp, 21 predicted proteins | sample MGYA00380168_ERZ1026876 | MGnify/ENA primary metagenome ERZ1026876 (study PRJEB33269, sample SAMEA4719804) | human gut metagenome | biome: human-associated habitat; feature: organic feature; material: feces | place: Cameroon | collected 2013-10 ... | reverse complement strand
TTTTAGAACAACAGGTATGATACTTTAGCACGTTAAAGTGTTAAACTTCACCGCGTTAAAGTGGTAACGTGTGAAATATATTGTTAACAATTTATTTACAAAATATGCTAGAATCGTTCACATTTCCATGTTACAATAAAGAAAAAACAAATAAAGAAAAGGAGATAACAAATTATGACAAGTAAAAATTTCAATCGAGTATTAACCGTAGTAGTAAACAAATTAAATAAGTGCTATTTTAATTTTTCAAAACCAGATTCAATGAGATCAAGCACAATAATGAAATCTGTAAATTTGATTGACCATGAAATGACATTAACAATTGATGATGAGCTATATCTTGCAATCGAGGTGGATGGAACTAGAATGGCAGAGGTAAACCTTGAAAGTGAAGTAAAAAATTCAAATGAATTATTTGTCAAAGTTGACCATCTGGTTTCAATGCTCTATAGTGGAATATATAATGGTGAATATGATATTGCATCATTACTTGAAGATAACGAAGAAACTTCCGATTTTGACGACAATGACGAATATGAAGAAACTGAAAAGGTTGACATTGACGAAACATACACTGATAACTTAGAGGATTGCACAGACGAATTTGCTACACAGTACGCTGAGGAAACGAATAGACTAGCAACCCCAACACATGACGCTGACCACGACAGAACAAAATACCTCATGGAAACACACAGCTTTCCATCATCCCCAACATATGACACCAAAGCTTTCTATGGAATGTATGGACAATTTCCTAGCATTGCAGAAATGTACAATGACAAATGTTTTTGTTGCCTGGCTGATAGAAAAGGCAATGAATGCAAGGGAAAAGAAACTTGTAGCAAAACATGGAAAAGATTTGAAGCTATAGCAAAACCAGAATGGCATCATGTTAACCTCGCCACACTCGCCAACATTGACAATGACATGTTGGATGAAAAGAGACAGAATTATATGTATTTAAGAAATCTGTTAAAAGATTTCAGAAAGTACGCTTTTAACATTAAAAGACGTGATGTATATTTTGACATGGTTAGTAATGTTATAAGAGATATACAACAGATGTGGTTTAACAGTACAATTTCTTTTACAGCATATGAATACGCAATGCGACATTTGCAAGTTGTAAGCGTTGAAAAAGGATACTTTGACTCACGTAGAGAAGCGGTATTCAGTTTTAAGGAATCACGTAGATATAAAGTAACATTAAGATAATATTATAGCTGACTTATCGGCTTGACGGAGAGAAAGAAGGAAAGTATGAATGCGTATATGATTGAATATTATGACTCAGAAACCGATAGTACTGACTATGACACAGTTAGCGGCAATGATGAAATTGATGCAATGAAGCGTTTTATTAGATTAACGCATGGAACTAAGGTTGTATTAGAAATTGACCGTTTACATGGTGCAGGAGAAAATAAAAGTGAGGTGCATGTATGAGACGATATCATATATTCTTCAAGTACAATCATAAAAAGGTGGCGGCAATGGCATTATATGCCGACAGTCCACCAGACGCGGCAATGATAGCAGAGCATCAAATTTTAGAAGATTTGCCAAATGTAAGATATGATGAAATAGAAGTTAAGAATTATTTTATGACAGAAAGTGAGGATTGAATATGGATAAGCTTACACAAGTACAGAAAGACAGAATGTATAACGACATTGCAGAATTAACGTTAAAATACAGCAGATATCCAATGGCGAAGCGCATGATTAAAGCATTCTTCGAGAGAGTAAAAACCGTCACTAATACCCGTGAATTTTCCGCCATGGAAATTACACTAGTATCTTTGCAATACCTGTTAGCAATAACCTTCCCCACCAAATAACAGAAAAGCCGCCAACAATGGCGGCTTTTGTTATTCAGTTGGATTATATGCAATATAAGCTGATGTAATATTCAACGGTAATGATGTATCAATACTTCCTTCTGGAATCATTCCAGTTAAATGGTTAATGACAATCATAATTCTACCACTGTTTAACATAGGAGTAACGAAACCTAGACATTCAACTTCTGTTGAACCTTGAGTTACTGTTACAAAGGCATACATTGTTGCTCCATAGTTTTTAGGCAACTTAGTTCCTACTGTTAAGTTATACAGATTTGAAATATATATGAATTTGGAGTCGATAACCATATATCGACTAGTTGGGATGCTAGTCGTCTGGACATTGATATTCAACTGTTGATTGCGCTTATAGTCGACATTTTTAATATTATTAAGTTGGCTTTCGATACTTTCACCCCAACTATCCACATACTCAAACGCATTGACCACGGTATCTTTAAATTTTCTACATCCTCTCCAAAACGCAAGATTAGAAAACCTATCTGGTAAATGCTTCATTGGTTCAAGATATTTTAATAAATCCATACTCTATACCTCTCTTTCTAAAATTATCCATTTTCTGCAACTGAGTAAATGTACATGTCCCATTTAGTGGCACTTGTAATCTCTCCACTGTCGGGACAAATTGCAAGAGTAAGTTTTGACGGAGTCAAACAAAGCTTTGCATTAGTGCCACTTGAAGGGACTTGCAAACGTACTCCGCAGTTGATATTATTACATCTTACAAAACCGCCCGCACCAGTAGCCTCATAAAGATAGCTTTTTTGTGGTAAAAATGGAATGTATGACGTTTGGAATTTAATTTCATCCATTGTGTATCCAAATTCATTTGTAAGTGGGAAATCAAAAAAACCATTTACGGATGTAAAGCCGTATATACTGTCAAAAAAACGCGGACTAGCGGCAATGACTTCGTTAAACTGAGGGAAGTGATCAAACACACTTTTACAAACCGCAACAAATGGCAACTTGCACAAAGTAAGCGGCTGTGAAATTCTTCCTAATTGAAAATATCGCGGTAAATGTGTTGTAGTGTCCCACCACAAAACATTAGCAGAATACTGCCAATTTGCAGATGGTGCAGAATCTGTGAATGACAACTTCGCTTTTAACCAGTTCCACCAATTCACCCACAAACCAGATGCAAATTCCTCATCACTAGCATTATAAATGTCAATCGGTGGAATGATATTAAGATTTTTTAACAAATCTTCCAACTTTTTCACTCTAGTTTCTAAAGCTGACAAGTCACTTTGTATTTGTGTAATCGAATTGTATATATTAGCAATAGATTGCTTGATATTTGAAATATCACCTTCGATGTTTGTCAATCTGTTCTCGATATTTGAAATATCACCTTCAACAGTTGTCAATCTTGTCTCGATGCTGTCTAGTCTTGACAGGATATTTGTAATATTATTCTTGATATTGTTTAAATCTTCCGTGATAGACTGCAACTGTTGCTTAATATTCTCGATATCCTGCTCATTTTTAGTTACACGTGCTTCCAAAGCTGTATACTTTGCATACAAATCTTTTAAAGAAGCTTCCACGCTTTTCGCCCACGTATTAAATTCGTCATTAAATTCATTCAATGCGTCAATAACGTCATTCAACTTACTCCACAAAGCACAAACTTTCTGTAAAAGACTTAAACAGTCGTCAAAAAGCAAAGGAATTGTAAATTGATGATGCCAACAATAACCTAACTGTTCTTTATCAGGTGGGTTGATAATTGGAATGTCTGCCATTTTTTAAACACCTCACTTTCATAATTCTAAAGTCATTATACCATACTTTAAACTTTCGTCAACGTTTTAGCGAAACAGTCCCAAAAAATTATGTTTCAGTTTGTCACAAATTTCCGTCTCAAAATCCCAAACCGCGTCCGTGTAACTCCTTGCATTACTCGCGGCAGTTCCGCTTGAACCTGTGTGCGTTGTCTCATCATCAACATGATTCTGTGACATATTAGTAAGATAATTGTCATCAATCATGTCAGTTTGACCTTGAGGAGTATCGAGAAACTTGTGCCAATCATCGGATTTATGAATGCTCTTACTGTTATCAGTCTCAAACATTTTTTCCGTGTTGTAAGCTTCAAACCTTGCCTTTAACTTGATATTCAGTTCGGGCATAATTCGCGCCATGTCTCCGCGCACATGCTCACGGAAAAGAAAGTCTGTCTCATAGCCAATTTCCCACTCAAGAAAGTGTCTGATAATCATATCGTTAATTGGCTTTCTAAACTCCTCACTGAAAAGCGGATAATTGTCAAGCCCAAAAGCCGCCGCGTCATAATTATCAAATAAACTTTTATTCGACTTCCTGTCATTGCCAATCTGTGCATTCTGCAAAATGTCGTAGACATGCAACGTATAAGCCGCCCCCACGTCATACCAGTATTTGTCATTGTCTACAAAATTAGTATCAATCGTTGGAATTGTCATTGTCACCACTCTCCTTTTCCTGTTCTTCCAAACCTTTGTTCTTAACTTCCTTTACCGTGTCTCTGTTGGTGTCCATAACGGTAAATTGGTCAAGAAGTCCAACGTCACCAATATTGGAATCGTTAAACGTTGCTGTAACGTTAAGACCAAACTTTTTCTTACATTGATCACAGAAATTTTGTCTCGCCTGCTCATAAGAATTTCTTAAAACCATAAGTGTGGGGGCATCTTGCATTACTTCAAGACTGGACACTTGTGCAACTTTGCTTTGTGTTCGTCCGTTTACACCTAACATAAACATAAAATCCGACATTAACATAGATTTAAGCTGTTCAACGTTTGCCGCAACAAATGGTGCAGGAGTCTGGTAGACAATTTGTCTAATGTCGTCATACTGATTTTTAAGCGGTGACATGTCACGCGTATACACAACAGGTTTATGACCTGCAACTTGCTCATACAAATTGGCAAATGTCAACTCCTGTCCGTCAGGTGCATTCAAAATTGCAGGTGTGTTCTGTGCTTTTAAGTTGACATTGATACACCTGTCGCACTCATAAAGCAAAGCCGCGTAGTGTCGACATAAGCCATCAATGGAAACAATGTCGTAATTTGTAAACGGCGACAGGCTAGCCGTTAGGGTAGCAACTTCGCTGATATCTCTGTTTACGGTTTTTACAAAAGTCGTGCACTGGTATTTAGTCGAACCGCCGTACCATGTACGTTCACTAGACGCAACGCAATCCCCGACAACGAAAAAATCAGCATCTTTCCATAGTCCCCCCAACTTTCCTAACACAAAATTTTCATTCAGTATGCTATTTGCATGTCTGTAAATATCATCATCATCAAACGGCAATCCTTCAAAAGTCCATGCGTCAACCGCTATCCTACGCAAAAACGTGTAGTATAGTCCAATGGTCAATAAATTTTCGTTTTGTGTGTTCTGATTTTTGGTGTTTCTTTTCACAACTTCCACCTCACTTTCTATACAAAATGTTCCACGTGGAACACGGTAAATAGGACTTTCGCCCCTCACCCTCATTATTATTATTATATACGGTATGTAGTGCATAGAGTTTTCACCCCTCACCCTCAACCCTCTATACAAAATGTTCCACGTGGAACACTCACCCCTCACCCCTCACCCACAACTTTCAACCCTCTATCTTGATTTTATCATATACTCCTACAAAGTCAATGGTCTATTTTCAATGGTAGAACATTCGCAAAATATTTCAATGACCAATACGGGCAGAACATACTTCTTGCGTCAATCCCCCCAACAGGTGGGGGCGGTGTTGTTGGCTGTACTACTTCAACAGTGCCGCTACCTGTTGCACTTCCCGCGTCACTACCAGAGGGGTTGACAGGTGCAGGAGACGTTGTGGAATCTTGAATTGTACCTTCGCCAATCTGTATTACTCCTGTTTGGCTTGCCATTTCTGCAAAGACGCGGTTGTACTGTGTTGTCGTCCATCTGTCGCCATCTTTCGCGCCTGTTTTCGCATTTTGCCGCGCCATGACCAATTTTATCCAGTCGCTTTCTGATTCTGTGCCGTTTGTGCCTACAAAAATATCGCTGACAGCGTCCCAATTTCCACTATCACGAATTGCAATACTTGCGGCTGTACCGACAGCATAAGCGCCAATGTTAGATACGTCATAGCCAAGATGTGTCTGTATTGTTTTGCGAATTAAACTGTAATAGTCATTAAACATCGCCCAATTTTGCATTTTTGAAAATTCTGCCAAGTGATTGTTTGTATAATCAACAAATAACTGCTTCAAGCCGCTGTTGTTGATGAGTGCAGGATTTTCAACCCCCAAATCTATGTATGGTTGAAAACCACTGAAAAGTGTCGGGTATTGGTTGACGCAAAATTGCATAAAAGGTACAAGTCCATATCTATAATCAAACTGGTATCGCCCATAAGCTTTACCAGAGTCACCGTTTATATACCAACCTCTATTGTCAGAATATTCTTTACCAGACTCGAAGTATTGCCAATTTATCCACATGCGCGCACCGACTTGTTCATCTTCTTTCTTGTGTTCGGGGACTGGTTGTGTTGACTCTGAATTTTGCACAACTACGGCAGTGTGTCCGGGCATGTGCAAAATATCCCCAACTTGTAAGTTGTCACCTGTTGTCAAGTACTTGCTGTCATATAATATGTCGAAAAGTCCTGTGTTTGTCAGTGCTCCAAGTTCACTATCTGTATTCATACCCGTAGATACTTGAATGTTGAGACAGTTTAATATACATGCGACTAGTGCAGAGCAATCTGTTGCGCACGGTACTTTCACGTCTTTTGGTTTCCATCCGACTTTTCGACACTCATTTGTGAATGTTTCGCGCCTGTGCTGATTATATCCAACGTTTTGGTTGTCACATGACTCTATCATAAGTGTTGCTATAGCACGTGCAACGTCGGGGCGGTTTCGTATTCGTGCTATCCAGTCCCAACGTCTGCCGTCCCCTGTTTGTGGAAACCAACCTGTTACGCGGACTTCAAGTCCGTTTTGATCTCCGTCACGTCCACCCCACAAGTTACCGTTTTCGTCTTTAGACGCTTCTCCGATATATGTAGCCATTTAATCACCTTCACTTTCTGGGAAATGATTTTCGAGAATTTTGTCAGTTCGTTTAAAGTTACTGATACCGTGCCAAAACCAAACACCGCTATCAAGGCGGTTTGCCATGTATGCGATAGCGTTTTGTGGTGCGTTTTCCGCTGTGATAATCGCGCCACTTGTATGGACGTAGTTAACAATAGGTAGGGAATCAATAACGATGTCAGCTAGACTACCATTGTAATTATATCCATACATACAAAAATAGTTATTAAATTTCTTGATATCCTGCAAGGATGGATAATACCATGCGACAGAAATCATAGGAAACAAAGCGTTATACATTGCAATAGTTCCTGTTGGATTTCCAATAGTTAAGTCTGATTCTTCAAATTTTGCACCTAGATTTTCCGCGAAGGTTTCTGCCGCTTCTAGCTCACCTTTTATATCAAGTGAAAATAAATTGCCTATTGAAGCGACACCAAAATTTCCAAAGTCGCGCATGACACCACTATTGTTTAACTGTGTGGTCGAAAGTTGCACACTATCCCACGTGCTACTTGCAAGGGAATAGTCCCCATTTGTACCGTTTCCGTACTGTTGAGGTGTTATTACAATACCGCCTAACTGTGACTGATTAGCCGCCCAACTGAATTTAAATTTTTTCGCTAGAAGTGCGGATTCATCAAAATAGCGAAAGTCGTATTCTTTCGCGCTACCGCCACAATTAACGGTAAGTTTATTAAATTGTGGTGAAGTATACAATTTATTCCATAGCGGCTTTTCTACAAAACTTTGCGTTAATGTAATTTCACCTGTGCGATTGTCAACTTTGTCCAGATTTTCACCGCTTGTATCTGATGCAAACGGTTTAGGCACGTGATACGCTCCAATAATATCTTCTTGTCTACCACATTTTGCATAGCGTTTTACGACTTCCAACGCTTGTGCACGTGACAGTTTACTCGTGTTGCTCTGTACTATGCCGCCACATTCGCAAGGGTTGACGGAAACTAACGAAAAGAAATTACTGATTTGTCCATAGTCGCCCATTGCAAAATTTGCGATTGCCGCGTAGAAATCACTTGAGCGATTTTCATAAGTGTCCGTGTTGTTAGCGGTCATGAGATAAACACTGTCGTCATCGTCTTTTGAAAAACCGTACTCAGTTCGCGCGATTTCCCATCTGTCAACCTGTGTTGGCTCGGGATAGAAGTTCGCAAAAAGTCCGTCACTAGCAGGGTGCTGTCTCATCATTGGCGATGGATGGAATGTAAATTTGTCGATATATGTCGCCCAATAATCTATTGACGTATTTACATATGTAAGTTTATTATTAACGTACTGATATTCAATAATGAATGCAAATTCAATTCGCCCTTTATTTTGATTTTCAGAATCTAAACCGTTAATATATGCCATATAGTTATAGCGTTTCAACTCATCTGCTCTGACAGGACAGCGGAAAGTCTGCCCCTGTCTTTCCCACGTCACGTTATCATAACGTTTATATGGTAAAACGCTGAGAAGTTCTTTTAAATACCCCTCAGCGTTTCTTTCATGTGGGATTAACAAATGTTTACCGCTATCATCAAATGGCGAATCAAACAAGTATACAGTTGTCATATTATCCCCCCTTTATTATGCACGTTTGCATATAGCAACAGCATTTCCCCACGGTCTGATACCGTATGTCTGCCAAACGTTCAAGTACTGATTCTGATAGAGACCTGCCGCATTGTAAAAATCGCCACTTGTACTCAGATTGTCACGGTACTCAAAAGTGTTTACATCTGCAATTACTGCTAAAATATTTTGATCATCTGTAATAGTTTTCCAATACTTTGTGACAGGGTCGATTGGAGAATCAAAGTCGAGATAGTTGAAGTTTGGGAACGGTGTCACACGTCCGACTAAGTCAGCTTTGCTCATGTTGAAAGCACCTGCTAATGTCTCAACATTGCAGTTAACTAAAACGTCACTTCTTATAAACAGATATAAACTGTCAGATGGTGTCCATGTAATAGCCGGAGTCGCGTCAACAATTCCCTGCGCAGTTGCATACGCCTGATAATTGTTAAAATCAGAGCTTGCATGTGTGATATCAAGAGCGATTTTCTGAATTGTTTTAATAAATTCGATAGAGCTGTTTGCCGCGTCCGCATCGTCCCATGTAATTTCCTTCTTGACTACAACATTATTTTTTACAGATGTCTGTATTAACTTCTTGATAAGGTGTTCTTCCTCAATCTCATTACCGCTAAACAAGCTTGTTACCATACCGCTAACCATGCTGTCAAGTTGCTCCCATGATGTAAATGCACCTTCCATGAGTTCTCTAGGAATGGTAACAGGGAACTGACGTCTACGATTCTGACGGAAGTAACATGTCTTGACGTCTGGTTTTGTAACGTTTAACAGGGTAGCACCAAGACTAATGTCATAATCACGTCCCATAGCCGGATTGACATAGTTCATTTCAAGGTCTGTACCTAGTGGGAAACCTTCCTTCTTAAGCATGGAATACTGATTGTTATACATCTTACTTTCAACTGACTGTATAACAATCTTATTTACAACATAATGAAGAAATTCATTCATAAAAGGTGCATACTTTACAATAGGTGTCATTGCATGGCTAATGGAAGTCGCAACAGTTACTTCGCCTGTTGCTCTCATGTACTCATTTGAAGAATTTTTTCGCGCATCATTAAAGAGATTAACTCCTCGCTGTGCACTTGATACTGTTTTTGTCTTTGCCATAGATTATACCTCACTTTCTCAATGTTCCACGTGGAACGTCAACTATAATAATTTAAAATATCGTCTGTTGTTACTTCCTCTTTTTCTTTCTCCTCATCATCTTTCTTTGTCGGGGATGGTGAAATAGAAGTTGTCACGCGGTTGAAAAGCTCTAAGTTCTGCTTGCTGAGTCTGTCGTTTTCCGTCTTGAGTGTAGCGTTTTCATCTGTGATTGCTTTTTCTGCTTCATTTGAGGCTTTCGCCATGTCGAGAACGTCTACAACAATTCGTCTCATTTCATCAACCGTCATGCCATCTGGAATAGATAACGTTGTTACCATCTTATCAATATCAATCATGCTTTCGCCCCCTCATAGTTAATATTTGCAAAATGGAAAGAGTGTTCCCAGTCATATTCACAGATTCTTCCTAAAGTGACTGTTTCGCCCTCTTTTGGCATGTGCAGAAAGAAACCATAACCAATATCAATTCCGACATGTCTACCTTTACCGCCAAAAGATGTATACAGACCGTTTCCTTCTGTTCCTAAAAGTGGTGTTGTTTTATCGGCTCCGTCATGATAGTGTCCAGTGCTGTAATTTTCGACACCAACGACAGCGGACACGAAACCGCTACAATCGTAGCCAATCTTACCACGTGCGAATGCTTTGTGTGCTTCAAGCTCTTGTGTTGTATACTTCGCAAAATAGGCAGGTTCGAGACTGATTAAAGTGTTCATGACTTCATCCGTCAACACCTGTCCTTTTGCACCATAAAAATAAGCGTATTCGTCTCGATGGTAAAACATATATAGAGCTTTCTTAATTACTTCATAATATGTCATGCTTCTTTTTCCCCCTCTAGCTTTGTTTTGATTTCCGATATCATTTCCCTTAAAGAGTTGATAGCATTTGTCAGCTCTTTTGTTTCCTCTTTATGAACGTCAGTTTGGTATTTGATATAGTAACACAAAATCAACGTCATACAGATAGGAAAGCCGACACTTGTAATCATCTGTGTAACAGCGCTAATATCCATCTTGCCACCTCGCTTTCTATAAAAGGTGGGCATGTCTCCATGCCCGCGCTGACAGTTTGCGCAACTACTCCGTTCTTCACGGTCTGTCTAGTAGTCCCAAATATAGTGTAACATATGTTTAATTTTTGTCAATAAGAACACGCTTTATTAAGTCGTTAAATTTTTCGCTTGCCTCTTTTGAGCTTGCGCATATTTGTGAAGTTCGTTTATAGTATAGCATCCAACCTATCAATTTTTGAGTTGTTGGTAAATATAATTCATTTGTGAGAATGTTATTTTTTGACTTGTATTTACCGTCTACAATTACCATAGGACAACGTTGTTTTTCTGGAAAAATGATTGTAATTCCAAAGTCCGCTATATACACACGGTTGGTTTTGACTGTGAGTTCCGCGTACCACTTCCATGATAAGTGATTATAAATGTCGGGGTAGACTTCCTCTTGCCATGCACCTGTTATAGTCATATCGTTTGTTTGCGACTCATAAACAGCAAGATGCTTTGAGACGTGCGCTTTTTTGGGCGGTTCAGTGTAGAGTACACAAATTTTCAAATTATCATTCTCAAGCTTACGATTAAAAATATAAATTTTCCCCTGTTCTAGTTTACGTGCATCTATGTTATAATAATCAAACAATGGACTTTTTGGATTAGCACTATTTCCACATGCCACAATTTTAACATCTTTCCTTCTTCTGACAATAGTTGATATCTGTTGACTATAACCTTTTAAAAATTCTGCTCTTGAAAGTGGTATAATTGTAGTACTGTCAACATCTTCAATAAATTCATCGAAAAATATCGTTTTAACTTCATCATAACCAACGCTTTTGTATTTCATCCATGATGCTATTGATGCACTATAACCACACGGACTATATACCCAACTGTTGTTACGTCCTAACTCTTGTTTGCGGTAACAACCACTATAATAATTAAGGTTTGCTTCTTCTTTCCATAATGTCTTTTCAACATATGGCTTAATGTTGGCAACAGCGCCCCACGCCCTGCCGCGTATTAAATAATCTTCGCGCGTACGAATATAGACGAATTGCGCACCTGTTGCGTTATAATCTTCAAACAGTCCCTTGAATACAGAGTACGTTTTACCTGCCGAACGTTCACCAAAAATTATATAAACGTCCGCGTTTAAAGTGTAGAGTGATGGTACATTGATATAGGTTTCGTCACCTACGGTTATATACAAGTTTTCAATTTCCATGCTATTATTCTCCTATCTTTTCTAATATTATTGGCGATAAATGCCGCGTTTTTACCGTAAACTTTTCTAAACGTTTACTTATATCTGTATCTGTGTTTTCTTTCTTTCCGTCTTTTGTAATTATAGTCGGTTTAATACTATAAACGTCTATTCCAATTAAAGCGCCATATTCAGGGGATATAGAAAGTGTATATGTAGTATCCTCTATCCATGTACCGCCATTGTCATAAGTTTCGATTGCGTTTGTAGTTGGATGCGATATTGTGCGTCCCGACACATTTTTGTCGAATGTCGTGAAAACTTCAAAATCTTCGATGGATGTAAGATAATTTACAGCTTCTTTTGAAAGTCCAGAAACAGTCATATATAATGTACCGTCTTTTTCTTGATATATGTACTTTTTCGCGCCAAACGTCTTGAATTTCACCCATGCACCGCGCTTTTTTGTTTCCCAATCGAAAATTCCCAAATCTGGTAAAGTATAATCAAGGTCATAACGCTTTATTGCAAGTTCAACTTTGTATTTTGCATATTCGTTATATTCGTTTATCACATCTAAACATTCCTCGCGGTTGATGACTTTTGCACTATCGGTATCACAGTATAAAACATTCCTGTCTATTTTGGATACTATATCACGCATTAAATGATAGCGTGTCCATGCTGGAATGAAAACACCTATCTGATACGGCAAGAAGCTTCTAAAAGATTTATAAAATTTGTCAAGCTGTGCTGTGATTTCATCTTTGTTTGTTATAGCACAGTGTTCAAGTTTCCATTCTGTACCGTCTAGTGTTACAACGTCGTGAATTGGGTCTTGAACAAACATGCCATAAAAAGAATTTACACGATTTTTTGCTTTTGCATAGTTTAATTCCTGTCCGTCTACATCTTTCAAACTTTGCTTTGTGTTATAGTACTTCAACATAGTGCAAACGATACCAGACGGCAAATAGTCGGCACGACAATAGTAACATTCATCAACACGGATTGCATCTATTTTGTACATGCGTAGTATTATGGCGAGATCAAGACTTGTGCAAGTAGTCTTTATCATGTCAGCTTTGAAGATGCGTCCATTGTCTAGTACGCAATCGCTTGATACCTCGCAATGTGACGATGATAAGTATGTCATTGTACCACGTGCACGTACATTTTTACATGTTATGGTGCATATAAATAAATAGTCGTCTGTGTTTAATAAACGTTTTAAATCGTAAATGTTACAATTTTTCAATGGTAAAAGTGGACTACATGGAAACTTTTCTGTTGCTATGGCAAAGGGGTACGCACTACCAAAGTCATAAGAGTCAACATTTTCCATTATTTGACCTGCGTACATATAGTTCGCGTGTGTGTAGCCGCCCATGAAAGCTTTTCGACATATTACATACTTTTCATAATTAAGTCGAGTATTTTTAAAAGCTTTCATCCACTTATAGTCTTTTTTCATGATAGCGCGAAGCTCATCACGGAGAAAACCAGTGTTTGTATAAGGAAAATCGTAGAACGGTTTATTTTCCTGTTCTTCGAGTTGGTGAATTTTTGCCACCATAATTTCAACGTCACGGTAGGTGTATTTTTCTTTGTTTTGCGGCAACGCTTCGCCTGGTTTTACGATATCTTTGTAATTCATTTCAAGCTTTTCAAGCCCTACGTCCTCACCACATGCCGCAAGTCCTTTGTTTGTAAGCTTGTAGCTACAGCGGAACTCTAGCACATCGTCAATAATGAGATACAACGGTTCGTGAGTATCCATATAGAAGCCGCCTGTCATGGTATGCCCTTCAAGGTTTCTAATAATCGCTTCCATTTCATATGAAAGATTATGTACATAGATGATCAAGCGGTTTTCGCCTTGAGTTGCAAAAGCTTGATACTGACTATGAAAATAGTCGTATAGATTTGACCATGATGAACAAGTTTTATAGTTATAGTCACTATCCATGACACTCCAATGCCATGTATAAATTATATCACAGTCCTCTGATATGTGTTCGTGTGTCGTTTCAATGTCGAAACATAGAAACTTTTTACAATATGAAATTTTCTCTTTTCGTTTCGCCATTGTCTACACCTCTTTATATATCTTCGAAGTCTTGATCAAGCTTTAACCATTGTCCAGATGAACCCTCACGTTGGACGTCTAAAAACCATTTATCAAGGTCAACTTTCTCAAATTGAACAGGCATAACTTGACCTGTTTGCAAGTTCCAATTCGCATTTGAAAGCAACGTTTCGCTGTCGTACTGCTCACCCTCATGTGCTGATTGCCACGCACCCATATACACAACCATTGCTTGCCATTCGTCAAATGTCATGTTTTTGAGCTTTGGGTGTTTCGCAATCATTTTTTCATATGCTGTATGTTGTAATTTTGCATACCCAGTATATGTTGATTGCTTTGCGTTCAAAATATCGACAGCAGTTCTAACTTTCTTGAAAAGTGCTTGTGTTGACAGTCCTTGATATCTTATATCATATCCTTTATATCTGTCGTAAACTGGGTTGATTTTACCAGTGTATTTTTTGCCGCGTTCGTCAAAATATGTGGTTAATGTTTTAAGTCTGGTTTGTGCTCTTTTGCCTAAAGTTCTTAACAATAACAACAGCTCTTGTTTTGTATAGTGCTGTTTAAGTAGCTTTATGTTTCCGTTTGATACCTCATACAAAACACCTTTCGCGCGTTGGACTTCGCCAACACGCTCTTTTTGCTTACTTGCCATACTCTTTTACCTCACTTTCAGTTAACGGCTCAATATAGCCGCTTGCAATTGCACTCTCAATCATTTCATCTGGTGTCATGTGATAGAGTGGTGCGTATAATTCAAGTGATCTTCTTACCTCGCGGAAATACTTGATACGCTTTTGTGGTGTGCGGATATCGTTCAAGCACTGCAAAACGATTGCGTGTTGAAGTTGTAATAATTGGCTTTCTAAGTACATATGTTTACCTCACTTTCATTGATTTTTCTTTTATTGTATCATGTAATTGTGAACAAATGTAAGATAAATTGTGAACAAACTGTTAACAATTATAAAGTTAAAAAAGGGACTATTGCTAGTCCCTTTAATGATGCGAATTGAACAAACTTGATTAGTTCCGTTCTTATATTATTGAGTCAACCGCACTGTTGACCGTTTATAATGTTAAAACATTGTTACCATAATCTTGAAAAATGCCTGGTTGGACTTTCTTGAAATGCCTGTTGTACACTGAATTTCAAAGTCGTTTCCCTTTGCAATTGAATCTGTCAGCAAATCAGCGATTTTATCAATTTCACGCTGAACTCCTGTTGCATAGATACCGAAACCTTCTTCTGTCATCATGCACAAATAATAGGTTTCTTTTCCTGTTTCGTCATCCGTGCCCTTTACGATTCCTAGAAGCTGTCCAGATGGTTTCGCGTCTTTTGCAAGGGCGGTAGTTCCATTGATTTTTACAAGCTTTACACATTTTTCGTCTCCTGCTACAAGTTCAAAATTTTTCATAGTTTTTAATCTCCTTTTTTCATTTTCAGTTATAAGTTTGAAGTGTAATATTTATGTAATAAGATCATTTATATTATAGTACGTTGGTGTACCGTGCTACGGTGGCAAACCAGATAGTGAAATTCCATGTTTAACGTCTACCGCGTAATGTGTAGAAATTTCTATAATGAGTTGTCGCGCCATTGTTAAAGGCGAAAGTGTAGTAAATTTCTGTTTGCGTTTCCACCCTTTGCAAAGTGCCGCGTATCTGGTTAGTATAGTAACCGTCACACAACAACGTGTTACTAAGGTCGTAAAAGTTGATTGTACCATCTTGCAAAGTCTCCTTTATTGTTATGCGCTTGTCGACAAAGTTAATGCGTGTTGATGAAGGGATGTTGATTCTCTCTATTGCTTTTACCATTATTCAATCTCACTTCCTTCTGTTTGCTCATAAATTGTATAGTTAATAGCATAGTCTAATAACGATGCGTCATTTTGCGTTACAATATAATCACCGCGATTTCTCATTATATTGATTAACATTACAAAAGACGTTTTTAAATCGTCTAAATTTTGCTGTATAGATTCAAAATCTCCATCTGAAATGTTTGAAATGATTAGTTCGTTTATATTATAGAGCTTAATGATCACAGCGTTCGCGGCAATCTTAGACATCATCTTTTTAACTTCTTCGTTTCTACACCTACTAATTGGCAATCCATCTTTTAAATATGTAGCGGCTTTCTCAATTAAATCTTTCTTTTCAATATTTGTCATTGTTACAATCCTCACTTTCTTTGTTTGTGTTTATTGTTCTTTATCTTTGTTACATGTATATATTACCATGGCTCAAGATTTTTGTCTAGTGATATTTTTTAATGTCATGTGGGAATTTTATTGATATTTTTTAGTTCATAATTTGTTAATGATTTTGTAATATCACGTTCACACTTTATAGAACAAATATTCGAGTACCCTCTGTTAATTTTTTCACAATTTATTTTCATACGTTACCACTTTAACGTGCTAAAGTGTCATACCTGTTGTTCTAAAATTTTCGGCAAACGGGGCGG
>ERZ1026876.891-NODE-891-length-16565-cov-10.889945_pt1 | contig 16565 bp, 16 predicted proteins | sample MGYA00380168_ERZ1026876 | MGnify/ENA primary metagenome ERZ1026876 (study PRJEB33269, sample SAMEA4719804) | human gut metagenome | biome: human-associated habitat; feature: organic feature; material: feces | place: Cameroon | collected 2013-10 ... | reverse complement strand
TCGTTTTCCCGTTTTGGCTGCTTACGGCTTTCCTTGCGTTGATGCTGAAATGGACGCTGAACCTGTCGGCGTTTGTGCTGGCACTGCCCATGCTGTATATTTTTGGCTGCGGTCTTTATACGCTGTACTGCCGGGAGTGGCTGCAATTTTTGATCCTGCTGGTGGCAGAGTTCGGATGCTTCCTGCTCATCACCGCCGGAACAGTCATTGTAGAAGCCGTGGAATGGTTCAGTAGCCGGATTGCAGAATTATAAAATCTTTATGCCGCCATTGTGCGGCATTTTCTTTTTGCCGGGAGGTGGTAGAACTGGCTGCAACACGTTTGATTGCGCTGCACAAAAACAAGGGAAAGTCGGTTGCGGCTTGCCTGAAAAGCCGCACGGACTATGCGCAGAATCCTGATAAAACGAACAAGGGAAAGTTGGTCAGTAGCTATGAGTGCAGCCCCTTGACCGTAGACGAAGAATTTATGCTTTCCAAGCGGCAGTACGAACTAGTCACTGGGCGCAAACAGAAAAATGATGTGATTGCCTATCAAATTCGACAGTCTTTCAAACCCGGTGAGATCACCGCCGAAAAAGCGAACGAGGTAGGATATGAACTTGCCATGCGCTTTACCAAGGGTAAGTATGCGTTTATCGTTGCCACCCACACGGACCGGGAGCACATCCACAACCACATTATTTATAACTCTACTGCATTGGACGGAACACGAAAATTCCGTGATTTTCTATTGTCCGGGCTGGCTGTGCAGCGGTTGAGCGATTTGATTTGTCTGGAACATCAGCTATCTGTCATTGAGATAAAGCCGTACCGAGAGCGGCAGAAGCGCACGCTTTACCCGCCCAAAGAGAGCAATCGTGACCGGCTATGCGGCGTGATCGATAGTATTCTGGATGAAAATCCCAAGGACTACGAGGACTTTCTGCAAAAGCTGGAGCAGCAAGGCTATGAAGTTAAACGCGGAAAATATACCTCCGTCAAGGGCGCACGGCAGAAACGATTTATCCGGTTCCGCACTTTGGGGGCAGAGTACAGCGAGGAAGAACTGAAAGCTGTCCTTGCAGGAGAAGCGGAGCATCGACCTCGGCAAAAGTGCCCGGCACCGGAACAGAAATTTCAGATGCTGGTGGACATTCAGTCAAAACTCTCCGAGGGCAAAAGCGAAGCCTATGCACGGTGGGCGAAACGCTACAATTTGAAAGAGATGTCTAAGACCCTGATTTTTTTGCAGGAAAATAAAATCGGCAGCATCGAAGAAATGCAGGAGCGTGTGGACGCTGCCACTGCCCGTTATCATGAACTGGGCGATTCTATTAAAGCCTCTGAAAATCGACTGGCAGAAATTGCAGTGCTGAAAGCACACATCATCAACTATGCCAAGACGCGACCGGTCTACGATGCCTACCGTAAGACCGGATACAGCAAGCGCTTTCTGGAAACGCACCGCACGGAGATCACGTTGCACAAGGCAGCGAAAGCAGCGTTTGATGAATCCAATTTGAAAACGCTCCCAAAGGTCAAGGAGTTGGACGCGGAATATTCCAAACTGCTAACAGAAAAGAAAGCATGCTACCCGGACTACCGCAAAGCGAAAGACGAGATGCAGGAACTTCTTCGTGCAAAGAGAAACGTAGAACTGTTCTTTGCTGAAGAAAAGAGCAGCGCAGAAAAAACGAAGTCCCGATAAACGAAGATAGCCTAGGCCCCTTCCCTCGTGGAAGAACCCTAGGCTATCTTTTTTGTTATAAAAGTGTTTGGAACAAACGCGCAGCCTGCATCGGCACGATGCAGAACAAATGGGGTTTGGGCACAGCCCAACAAGCATTTTTGCAAAGCAAAATAGCATTTGTATAGACGAATGCCCTGCTTGCGACGTAGATGTTCCCGTCAACTACTGCGCCAGAAATTTTAAATCACTTCAGCTTTGCGAGGATATCGTCTGCGCTCACACCGCTGGCCAGCAGCTTTTTCAGCACGTCCTCTGCTTCAGCTTTCTTTGCCGATTCCGCTGCTTTGGTTTCAGCTTTAACCTTTTTAGCCTCAATCTTAACGAGTTCCTTATCGATAAACTTCAGCTCTACCTTCTTGGCTTTCAGGTCAGCTTTCAGCGCATCGATATTCGCGGTAATGGACGCGATTTCAGCAGTTACCGCTTCCTTTGCAGACTGCTTTTCGGCAATCTGTGCAGCAAAGTCAACGGTTGCTTTTACGGTCTTAGGCTTATTCTTGCTTCCTTTGGGACGGGGCATAGGGGACACCTCCAAATATTTTGATGACTTCAGTATAGCACCCACTATAAATAATCGCAAGGCATCTCCGTCAATGCGAATAGGCAGTTTTTGTCAGCCACCATATTTTGCCATATCACCGTATAACGCAGGGAAAACTTCTTCCCACCGCTGTTCCTCCGCAAAGGCTTCAGCCAATGCCTCACACATATGATAATCATGCTTATCATCCGGAATGACTGCGTAAACTGCCTGCTCAAAAGATGTGTTAGAAATGTTCTCGCCATTTGCAAGCTTCTGGCGACAATCTTCCATCACATCCATAATCGCCTTATATTCGGGTTCCGTCAGTTCGTTCTCAAAAAGTACTCGATCCACAGGACTCTTTGCATAAAGAAGGTTTTCTCTAAATTCAATGTAGTCCAGACGTTCTTCTAAGGTATCAAATGTTCTTTTCATATTGACCTCCTAATTTTTCTTTATAGATTGAAAATCACTTTTCCAACATACTCAGCGATTTTCAAATCTTCTTCCGTATTGATGTCAACTGCTTCAAACTTGCTTACCGAATAAATATAAGGCTTTCTTCCGATGCGGCATCTATATTTTTCCAAAGAGCCTTTCTTAATGCCATACAATCCCGTACTTTCTTCAACAACCGGAAGCATATCCTGACTGCGTGGCAGAATTCCCGGCCGATAATTGATAGGTGTGCCATTCAGCCAGTAAAAGCCATGATTTTCTGTTGCTGTAAAAACAGAATCATAAACTTCACTTGCAGTCAGGCGATTAACACATTCCTGAATCGTTTCAGGCTGAAGATATGGAGCTGTTGCAAAGAGTTGGAAATAGTAATCATACTCCGGGCAGAGATTGTAATGGTAGACCAGAAGATCATTTCCATTTGCAGTATTCTGTGCCAATTCGGGTTTTCGTTCCAATACATGAAATCCCATTTTGTCAGCATACTCTGCAATTTCACTGCTATTTGTATCAATATAAACGTCATCAAAAACTGCTGCTGTTTTTACATGTTCACAGATATATTGATAAAGTTTCTTTCCATTCAAAACGCGAAGATTCTTTCCGGGCACCCTTTCCGAGTTCGCTTTAATTGGAATAAAACATGCCGTTTTCATGCTGCCACCTTCCTTTCGGTGTCAGCATACTGCCCTACACTTAGACGGAAGCAGTTAGATGCCCCCCCCCGCAGAAATCAGCTTGCGCTTGTAAACAAACTCTGCAAAGTCAAAATCAATCGGGTTATCAATATCGGTTGCTTCAACCTCATCAATTAAATAAATATTAGGGTGATAGCCAACAACATTCTTGCACTCAATCATTTTTTCTCTTGAGATAATATTGATTGCAAAATTAAGTGCTGCAATATCCGGAAGATCTTGGCTTCTCGGTTGATGGCGCAGATCATAATTGATTGGTAAATTGTCCTTAAATAAAAACTCCTTAACAAGGTGAGCTGAATTCAAGGAATCAAATGCTCCCTCTGCAATCATTTTCTTATAAGAAGTAATCGCATCAACAATCGTCTTATCTTCCAACAATGGGTTTGTTGCGTTGATGTAAGCAATCACATCACAGTCACAGTTTTCAGCCATATTTTTGTAAACATCGCTCATGGAAACCGTGTTGGATGCAAAATACGGATCACGCAACACGATTTCGCATCCCATGTCTTGTGCAATATTTAACATTGTAGGATCATTGGAGTTGACAATAATTCCATCCAACGAATCAATGCGTTTTAATTGCGCAAGTTTAACTTCCAGAAGAGTACTCCCTGCAAATGGACGAATGTTTTTGTTTTTCACTCGCATAGAGCCAGAGCGAACTGCGACAAGTGCTTTGATTTTCATACAATCCTCCTGCTTTATTGCTTTTTTATAATTCTTTTTGCACTACAAAGCAGTGTATAATACACTTTTCTATAGCACATTAAAACGGCCATCATCGGAATCAGAATCAAGATACAGTATTTAGAATAAACATATAACCACGCTGTCACACACAACATAAGCCAAACGAAAAAGGAAGTAAAAATATTTTTCTTTGGTAACACGTCTTGCGTATGATTTGCTCGAATTGCAAAAATCAGAAAGCTTGAAAAAGCCGTGGCAATTGTTGCGCCTTGAACACCAAAGCATTTCACAAAGACAATGTTCATCACCGTATTTGCAATGGCACTGATCACAGCCGATTCACCCATTGTTTTGGAATCTTTTTTTGCGGAAAGGATTGCCCCCAAATAGCCAGAAGCCGTATTGATCACGCTACTGATAAGCAAAAACGGAACATACTTCCATGCGACAAAGAAATCTTTCGCATATAAAACATGAGCCAATATGCGAGTCGTCAATATCAGACCAAGTGCCAGAAGAGACATCAGCGCATCCAAAATCTGAAAGGTTTCTTGATAAAACACTTTAGAATCTGCGTTATACTCTTTTACTGCGGAAATCTGCCACGCCTGTAAAAATAGCTGCTGTATCGTATTGAGAATCGTTGGAATCTTATATGCAACGGACAAAATACCATTTGCAGAAACACCAATCAAAAACGACACCACATATTTGTCTGATGCACTATTGATCCACCAACTGACAGCCGTGAGAACCAGCGGTGCACTATATTTTAAAACCTCCGCCTGTACCTTCTTGTTGATTTTAAGATGCGTATAACTCCATATTTCCAGCCGAACTTCCAGATAAATTGCGGGAATCAACTGGGATGCACAAGAAGCGATGAAGAATCCGGTAACTCCCAGTTTGAAAACCAGAAGCAGCAAAATATTTGTTCCTACCAAACAAATCGTGCTGATAATTCCGGCAACTGCCATTTGTTTTACCGCTTCACATCCCTTTGCAAATTGCGTCAGAAGAGAATAAAGCAATGTTGAAATAAAATATAAAAGAATCAGCAGTCCTTTTCCCGCAAAAACACTTGTAATTTGAAAAACACTATTGAATGCTAAAATCGCCGCAAATATAAATGTCGCAACTGAAATGCGCCGCAACCCAATCGAAAAAATATCGGCCCGGTCATATCTGGAATCCATGCTGTAACGCATAACGCCATCGACAATATTCACCGATAGAATTGGAATCAGAAGTGAAACGGTCGAAACTGCCAAATCGTATGTTCCATATTCCTCTGTTGTCAGGACGCTCGTGTAGAGCGGAACCATCAGGAATGTCAAAATTTTGGTTGAGAAACTGCTGATGGTAAGTATCCCTGTGTTTTTTATCAGGTATTTATAGCGATTATCCATCCTGCCACCTTCTCAATCCAAAATTGCATCCAGAGATTCCGGCGCATCCACATCGGAAAGCTTATCTTTCAAACGGGCTTCGCTTAAAATCTCGCTGATTTTCTTTGTATTGGCCGCAGCGGAAGGATTCCCGCTCAAATCACACAATTTATAGAGGAAATGGATTTTCGGCTTTTTCTCTTGCAACATACTGACACTCAAAACGCTTCCGGAGTTGACCGTCAAAAAAACATGATTGGAAAAATCACGACCTAGCTGAATTGCTTCCCAAGGAATTGCGGAGTTTTTATCCACGTTCAATCCAGCAGAAGCGAATCGTTCAATCGAATCGCGCGGGTGTACTTTGACAATCAAATTTTCATTTCCAACCAGCGCGGCCACTTTTTTGATTACTTCAAGTTCACCGACCGGTGCACCACCCTCAAAATCAAATACGCTAGAAAAGAAAATATACTTTTGAGGATAAACCGCCGCTGAAGTATCGAATAACCTTGAAAGAATTTGCGCCGTTTTTCCATCTGCCTCAATTTTGGGAATTTGCACCGGATTCAAATGGCCCTTGTACAGCTCCGGATAAAAGCAATAGAAATTTTGCTGACACTCTAAAAGTGTTTTCTTCCCCAGAATTTTCCGTAGTGGGTTTACGATTTTATCTTTTTTTGCCAGATACTCACCATCTGCATAAGAGAAGATTCCCTCTTCAAATCGAGAGACTTTAATTTGAGGATTCTTCTCATAAAGTTCTGCGAAAACAACTTTAAGATTGTCAAGCTGATTATAGTAGATCAGCTCATCATAAAAATTAGACTCAAATGGGTTGCCATAACCGTCTTTTCCAGTTATCTCACATGAAAGGAGTCTACGATTTTCACGTGAATCTACTTTTTGCTCTTTCATTTTTTCAAAAGAACTCCAAAAATAGCACTGTTCAAAAACGCCCAAAGATTTGACGCGCTCTACAATATTTTCTACATTGCGCGAATGGTCAGAAAAAACTACTGTAACACTTTCATGATAAAGCAATGTGTTTTTCAGCTGAATTGCTTCTATCAGTTGAAAATAAGTATTGCAGATAAATATTATTTTTTTCATTATCAGTTCCCGTATCGAAGCTTTCTTCTAATATTTAAAATTTTTGCCGTTTTAGAAATCCCCAGAGTCCTAATCATTCCATACGCAATTTTTTGCTTTACAGTTGCAGTATATTGTGCAATTCCTTTCTCAGCTTCTAATTTTTTCAAACATTCTTTTTGTTCAGCTACACTATTAAACATGGTCAGCTTTATCAACGATTCGTAGTATCCTTGTGCCATATTACTGCATAGCAACTTTTTCAAATCTTCTGACATCGGATAATTTTCTATCAATTTGATGTTCTCTACTGAAGCTTCAAATCGATCATTCCATGCTTCGAACGAAACACTTTGGGTAATTTGCCCAACTCTTCCAATTATGTAGGCATATATGTCTTCTGGTAAAATTTTAACCATCCCTGCCTTCAAAAGAATTTTGTATGTCGTAAAAACGTCTTCATATTTCTTCCCTACGGGAAATCTTTCATTCTCCCACAGTCCTCTTCTATATGCATATCGGATGGCCCACCATGAATATCCGCAATCCAACTTTAATACATTTGTCAAATACTCCTTGCCTGATAAAAATTCTTTGGGAAAAAGCCGGTTCAAATTTATACAATGGCTATACATTTTTTGAGCTAATTCATCACCTACAATGCTGACACCAAATACAATGATGTCAGGTTGCCCAATAACTTGCTCATAAATATGAGATAGCGCTTTATCATTCAACCAGTAATCATCGCTATCCAAAAAAAGAATATACTCACCATTTGATTTTGCAATTCCAGCATTACGAGCCGCGCTCAAACCAGCATTTTTTTGATGATAAGCTTTAATTCTTGAATCCATAGCCGTATACTTTTCGCAAAGTGCACCAGAATTATCCGTTGAACCATCATCAATTAAAATTATTTCAAAATCCTGATATGTTTGTTTTATAACACTGTCTACACATCGTCCTAAATATTGTTCAACATTGTAAACAGGGATAATCACACTAAATGTCATATTTAGTTGTCTCCGTTTTAAAATTTCATAAAGCGATAAGGAAATGCGCCAGACCACTCCGGCCTAAAATAAGCAATCGTCAGGAAAACTATAAGTACTGCAATTTCTATACACAAACGTAAAATTTTCTGTACTTTAACATTGGAAATATCTCTTAAAAACAATGGTGTCCATATCATATACATTGGCGTAAAAAGGACTGCAAGGCGGTTAAATATCTTCATTTGAACTGTTAAGAAGCAACATAAAGTAGCAATTCCCATACAACAAAACAATGTTCCTTTTGTTCTTTCTATCTCAATCCCATCGTTCCTATCCTTTCGCATGAAAAGACTGCCAATTAACCATAGTAATCCGTATGTCAATACATTCAGAAATGAACCAAAAAAATTAGAACTCCCCCAAACAGATGTTTGATAATATAGGTATTGCGGAAACAGTACCACAACCACCTTAAAAATCACACTATAGAATATAAAAGCTCCTAATATAAGCGGTATCCATTTCATCAACCGTATTTTATAGGATTCATCCGTATTGATTGGAATCAGCAATAATATAAATGCTGAAAATGCCACCGTATGAAAAGATGCAGCTATAAGAACAAAAAGTATGAATTTCAGCTTTTTATCTTCAACCAATGCATCAATCGCAAAAGTTAAAAATGCAAATGCCAAATATCCTCGCATAATATTCATTGCGTCTGGCATACACAGAAGAATCCATAAGTAGCCACTGATTGCAATATCGCACGAGTATTTATATATAAATCTGCTGATAGCTCCGCAAATAATCAATCCAGATATAGCTAGCAGAAACTGAGGTTCTTTTGTAATATAGCTTAATAGCTTGCAAAAAGCAGAAAATCCTACTTCATATCGATATAAAGAAATCTTATTCCATGAAGCTTTAGCGATAGAACGGTAAGCTCCGCAATATACAGGTGTATCAACACCTACATGCTGGTCTCTAAATGCAAACATTAAAAAAGATAAAACAAAAAGACTCAATGCCATAAATTTTTTATGCTGATTTGAATGTAGCAATCGACCAATAAATAAGTATGAAAATGCTGAAAATAAATATATTGCCATATCATCTTACCTTCGTTCTAAGCACGACCTATAAAAAGAATACAAATAATTCCAACCCGTTTCATTGTTGTAACAGCTAGATTTTACCTTATCATACGCTTTCAGTTCATCTCTGTTTTTACGATAAGCTTCCAAAATATTATCTGACCAAATTTTCGAGGGTTGATTCAAGTCAATAGTCGTCACAATTTCAGTATCAATTATTGCTTCATTAGGGATTTCAGTTGAAATCACACACGGAAGATTACATGCTTGAGCTTCTAAGACACATATTCCAAGACCTTCAAACTTACTTGGCAGAAAAAAAACATCTGCACCTTGAAGAAATTCAGTCACATTTTTTTGTTCACCCCAAAATCGGACAATATTATCTAATCCTTTTTGAGCAACATAATTTTTCAAATCTTCCTCTAATGATCCATTGCCAACCCACCAATATTCAATCTGATGGTTCGTTCTATATAAATCGCCTATTACATCTACAGCAAAATACGGGTTTTTCTGTAGCGCAATGCGTGCAACTGTACAAATCACAATTTTATTTGAAGCGTTATACTTTTTTCTTATGCTCTCTCTGCTATGCGCATCAAATCGAAATTTCTCAGTATTGATTATATTAGGAATCAAAGTGCATGGTGCATGACCAAACATAGCTGTCGCTGCTTTACTTGAGCAAGCCGCATAATCAGACGCTTGTGCTACTAAGAAAGGCAAAAGCATTCTGTTGCGAATTTCTTTTCCCTTTGTTTCACCGAGTTTAGAATTATGACTATGCAAGATTCTTACTGGAACATTCATGCTCTTGGCAATTTTCATGAGAGGAATTGTAATCAAAAGCGTGTTGTCGTGAACAATATCATATTTTTCCTGCTCAAAAATTTGGTGACACGCAGTACAATGAGCCTGAATTTTCCTTATGGGAGGAAGCGGTAAAATCTTTCCACCATGATTTTTTATTTCATCCGTATATTCAGCTGACATTTTTTGGGGGTAATAAACAGCAAAATCTATCTGAACTTTTTGGGTATCACTTTCCCTCAGATAATTCATTGCGAATGCAGCAACACCATCAGCGGCAGTCAAACGAGTTACCACCATCAAAATTTTTATTTTATTCATTAGACTAATCGTTCCTTTTACAATTTTACGAAAAAATCATCCACTCTCAGGTCTACTTTCCGCATTATAAGGTATCCGCTATTTTTAGCTTTTTCCCAATCTGATTTTCTCAAAACAACTGGACTATTTGCTCCAGCAGGGAAGTAGAGATAAGTAAGGTAATCTGTTTTATCATCTGCGAAAGGTGATAGCATAACTAGCGTCTGGAAAAAAGATTCATCGGGGCACACAGTATTGCAATAAAAAATATAATACTCTTTATGCTCTGCAAGATATTTCATGATCCAGTCCACCGTATTGCGTTCCAATGCCCACCATGAACTCCCGAAATAAAACTTGACCGGCAGTTGTTTTCGTTCAAAAAGACACCATGTCCGATTATATCCACCTGTAAACTCTACCCAGCTCCGTTTAATGACCTTCTGTATGAATCCACGGCCAATTATTTTTTGTGGAAAGTAGATTTGATTGCGCTTGTCCAAATTGTTCTGTTTATGATCTCCATAATTTTTGCTGTTCCAGTACTGGATATAATTTTTTCTATCATTGCTCTGAAAAAAGCGTACGATTTCATCCGCAGAACAAATCGGCCAGTCCTGTCCGCTGATCAGCCAGTAATAATCGTACTCCACCCCCCCCCGAAATAGCGGACGAAAGCAAATTTATAGTTGCGTCTACCTGTGAAATTTTTGCCCATTCTACAGATACACGCTTTTCTTCTGGAAGAACAAAAACATTTTTTCGCCGAAGAATTTTATCTGCAAAATCAACCTTTTTATCCACATGAACATAGCAGTCAATTTGCGGATGTGCCAGCTTATTTAGCAGCAAATTAACTTGTTGCAGATTTTTATGGCACTGTATCAACACTGCAATTCTCATAATATTTTGTACCCCCGCCTGATGGATGCAAATTTCGATAAATCATTTGGCGCAGTTTATTGGGCATCACACACACAATTGCATGTGGCACTGCACCCATACAGAAATCCGCCAGACTCGTCCACCCGCTTTTATGCACCCACCAGTGAAACCGAAGCATTGCTTTTGCATAATCCACACCTCCACGCCGCAGATACATGTCAGCTGGTGTCCGCATATAAAGCAGCACATCGGGAAGATTTTGTGCCTTACAATCGTTTTGCAGCATCCGAATCCATAAATAGTAATCTTCAAACAGGTGGTATTTTTCCTGATAACCCCCAGCATGTTCAACCGCACTTTTTTTGAACATAACACAGGGATGATTAAACGGACACCTTTTGCGAGAGTAACGCATAATCTCATCATTGCTGCATGGAACTTTACGCCCGCCCGTTATCTGGTCTGGACTCGTTACAAATTCCAAAAGCGCACCGCTCGCGATATCCAGTTCTGGGTTTTTCTCGAACAGCTTGACCTGCTTCTCGCAGCGATCTGCTGCACTGATGTCATCACTGTCCATCCGGGCTACCAGCTCATTTTTACAATGCTTGATTCCTTCATTGAGCGCGTTGCCCAGTCCTCCGTTTTTCGCCAGTCGAACAATTTTCAGGACACTTCCCATTTCCTGCTGCTTGAAAGCAATCACAGCATCCAGTTCTGCTGTCAGCGGGCCATCACATACCAGCACGAGATCATTCGTTGGAATCGTTTGCATCTGAATGCTTTCTATAGCCTGTCTGAGGTATTCCGCGCGCTCTTTGTGATAGACCGACATCAATACGGAATATTGAAATTTCACGCTATCCTCCTCACACTTTCTTGATAACATAAACCTCCACGATCCTTGTGCCTTTCTTGTTTAACCAGTATTTTATTATTCCTCTTTTCACATCGAACCACCTCGAATTAACCTCAATGAATCTGAGCCATTTCTTTTTCTTGATTTTTATCCTGCTGGGAATGAGCTGAGTCATTATCCTTTGGAGACTCTTTTATAAAATATTCGATCAACATTACCAAATTTCCAGAAATAAACGCTCCCAAATCAAAGAAAACAGCCATAACCACCGAAAAGACCGCCATTTTACGGTATCCCGTATACTCTTTTCCAAAGTAGTTGATTGCTCGTTCCACATCTGTAAGTTCAGCAAAAAGAATACGCTGCATCTGAATAGCTTTACTTGGAATTTCGCTTATTTTAGCAGCATTTTCTTCAGAAGGATTCTCCAGTTGGCCATCGCTTGCAGCAGGGTATTCCGGCAAAAGTGCAACACTGTTTTCCAGTGTGTAGAAGTTCTCATTTCGCGCAGACATCCATTTTGCTTCAGTAATATAAGAAAGATCTCCAACCGTTTTTTCGTTTTCTTCGCTTGAAATAACGACATATACTTTTTTAATGGCGGTTTCATTGAAGTTTTCAAGCGTCTGTTTCAGCTCAATGTATTTTCGATACTCCTTTAAATCTTCACAGAACTTCCGAATCTTCTCGACCGTCTGAGAAGTAAGATTTTGAGATGCAGTCCAAGAATCAACGTCTTCCAATAAATCATTCAAATCATTTTTAGCATCCTCTTGTGTGCTGCTAACTTCTGCTTTAATTTGGATTTCATTGATTCTTTTCAAAATATCCTCTGGTGATTGAAGCGAAGTAGTGCTCGCGCCATTTTGTGTAAGCTGTGATTGATTACTTTGCAAACGAACTACAAAACTATTTGCTGGCTCCAAATACATCTTTAATTGGTCGATGCACGGCACTAAATTATCTATTGCGTTCTGAGAATTTTTAATATGATTTCGTATCAATCGATTTGTACCGCTAATTCCATTTATCGCAGTTCTTATATTATTCAACGTATTTTTAGCAATATCACCACTACTTCCATATAATTTGTTATAATGCTCTTTTATCGTCTCACAATCAGTACTTGATAATGTATGAGGATCTTTTTGCGAAATTGCGGTTAAATCCACTAGTGCAGCAGTTAACCTGTTAAGCCAATCTTGCAAACTAGCATTATTTTTGAGTAAAGTATCTCTTGCACTTTGTGTTACCGGATCATCTGGCAATCCTACAAAATCCGCTTCTTTCTCAATTGCTACAGAATAGGCTATACTCGACACTCCAGCCAATGCAGATATAATTTGCGAATTCCACTGCTCATTTTCAGCAGTCTGTTGCGTTTGAATTGCCAACGATAAACCGTCCGCATCATTTATCGCATTTGATAAAGCTGAATAAAGTGCTGTACCTCTCAGATTATTTTCACCTTCTAATAAAGTTGCGGTCTCTGTAAAATAAGTCCGAGCAATTGCTTCGTTGTTCTCATTTCTTGTCTTTTCGTATGCTTTTGTGACAATAAATGAATAACTGAATAAGGATGACATTATTAAATATCCAACTGTTACAAACACTAATACATAGCTTACAACCCTCTCCAAAGCTTTTGGCCAATTTAAATCTTGCACAGCAAGGATAAATCTTAACAGAAAGAAGCTTAAAAAGGCCAATGTAACCTGTACTGCAATAGATGCCGGATATGCGAGCCATCCGCCAAACACAACATCTCGCATACCGTTTGCGGTAGTATAGCAAGAAATCACCGATAAAATTGCCGCACCATTTGTCAATGACTTCTTGGAACTTTTTAGTGTAGATTGGTCTAGTTCAAGAGATTTTATTGCCCTTCCATCACTATGTATACCGATAACACATAAGACGCTCCACAATGCTATAAAGGCCACAATAGTCATTAAGATAATTGCGGCTACTAGCGGATTCAGCTGACCAATACCAATCAACATTCCAATATCGATAAAAATCGCAGTAGCTCCCATCCAAGGATGATCTTTTATCCAATTAGGGAAGAGCATCTTCGATATTACGAACACCGCAAATGCTGCGACACCTACGATACAAAACCACACCATATCCTCTCACCATCCTTTTAGGTTCTACAATTTGTTTATTCATCATTTGGTGAATCATTTTTATCGTCTTTTTGTTCTGAATCGATTCCAAATACACCAAAAATTGATTGAATATAATCGATTGTTGCAAATTCAATAACTCGAACAGCAGAATCAACTAGTCCTATTCCGAGCTTTTGTATTCTTTCAAATAGATTTTTGCATTTATCTTTGACTTTCTCCTCTAGCGTGTTATGTTTTGCTGCGGATATTATAACCAAGAACACCCATGTTACAACGTAAAATACCACAAGAGTTACTATTGTCCCAACAAGATTCCCATCAGCCATTTCGCCCAAAAAGTGATCAAAAATATTTACTTTCTTTAACCAAGGTGAAAGGATAATGAAAACGATTTCTATTAGAACCGTTGCTAACGCCTGTGGATGAGACAGACTTCCCTTATGTATGCAGTTGCGAATCATCAAAACTAAAAATGTAAAACATCCTGCAACTAAGAGTGCCATACAAATCATCGCAATTGGCGTGGCCGTTTTGACAATAGACTTAATGGACGCATTATCCTTAAATGTATCGCCAAAAATATTGAGATTAGACATCCAGTTGCTTTGTAAAGCTGAAAAAACGAACACAATAAAAACGGGAACTGCCAACAAAAATATTGGTATCTGTATCCACCATGTTCCTGAGTCTGATTCTTGTGATTTTCCCGCTTGATCGTTGTTTGTTTTTTCTTGTTCGGCAGTAGAGGTTTCATCTTTAATTTGTTCAGTTTTATGATCCGTTATTGCCGCAGTAGAATTTGCACCTTTTACTTCAGGAACTTGCAACACTCGCTTTTTAGGTGTTGCATCATTTAGTTCACGATTTGAACTTATAAAGTTTGTCTTTTTTCTGGAGGTGTATTCGTGACTTTTTAACAATTTCAGAATAAAATGTACTGCTAATACTGATAAAATGATAGCAAAAATCCAGCCAACAAGAACGCTAAAGTCCACTCCACTTAGAGTCTCTAAAATCCGCTGTGTTCCACTTATCAAATCTTTGATATGTCTATCTACTACATTAATACTGTATATTCCAAGTGACATAAATAACATACTGCATATACATAAAATCGCCCTCCATGAAATACGATTTTGAGGTGCATTTGCATTTTTGATTAGAACACTTAGAAAGAGTACTAAAACAATAGATTCAATTAACCAAAAACTTTCTAAAAAGCTATAAAGCCCACGAAATACAGTATTGAATCCAAAGCACCATTTCCATTGCACATATTCTGATAAATATGAAAAGCATCTGTAACCAAGAATAATCAAAAGTTGCCCAATCGTACCAATGATTAAATGCCACGGTTTTTTCTCGTTTTTACTATCCATAACAAACCCCACCCTTTTGCTATTGGCACATCCAAACACTTACATAGCTGTATTTACATTATTCTGTACTCACTCCACAAAGACTCTTGCTTTCCTCAACGATTTCGCTTTCTCTTAGCAATGCGATGCTTTCCTTCCGGAATTCCGGGTCGATTTTTCCATCCACAACGCCCTTGCGCCCCAACACGACCTGAATACTTTTCCAAATGACTTTCAGGTCAAATTTCAAGCTGACATTCTGGACATACTCGCGGTCGTAGTAAACCTTATCGTATACCTCCACCGTATCCCGACCGTTGATCTGTGCCCAACCGGTAATGCCCGGCGTTACCTGATACACACCGTACCAGCGGCGCAGAAAACGAATCTCACGTTCGGTATACACCAGCGGACGCGGACCGATTAGGCTCATTTCACCACGAACCACGTTTACCAGCTGCGGCAACTCATCAATGCTGGTGTCTCGTAAAAAACGACCCACTTTTGAAATGTACATCTGCGGGTTTTCCAAGTCTCCGGTTGCTACATTTTTAGGTGCAGAGCTCTTCATTGTCCGGAACTTGATGATGTTGAAGCAATGAGCCCCCTTACCCACGCGCTTCTGTAAAAAGAAGATAGGCTCATCCGGTGCACTGACTTTTTGTGCAATACTTACCGTCAAAAACAAGGGTGAAAGTAAAACTAACGCCAGCGCTGCCAAAATCCGGTCAATTACGGATCTAGCCGCAAGATATCTTTTCTGTTTCCGGGTCAAGTGGACATAGTACGGTCCAAAATCGACGTGATAATTCAATTCTTCCATGTTTTCCTCACACTATCATCCTACTTTTGCAGGTTCTACCTTTTCTTTTAATTTGAGACACGATTCTTGAGATTGCGGGTTTCTGATTTCCCACCGCATCCCAATCTCATCCAGCTTTTCAATGCGCTCCTCCGTCAGAACCGCACCGCTTTTTTCGGGATTGAGCCGTGTGTAGCGCTGCCGTTTGACCCAATTTCCGAGGTTGTATCCATTCGGCGATACATAATCGCCCGGTACTTTCAAATCACCGTGGGCTTCAAAATAGCACTTTGCTTCCTGATATCCTTCGTTCCACTGGCGGTCATTGCGGTTACCCCAATACATCCCGATTCTGGTAAGCCGCTCGACCTGTTCGTCCGTCAGTTTTCCTTTCGGATACGCCCACTGCTGGACTGAAACCCACTGCCCCAGCCGTTCACCAGCCGCTGTTACATAGGAACGCGGAATGTTCAGGTTGCCGTTTTCCTCGTAATAGGCTGCAGCCAGCGCATAAGCTTTTTCCCACTTGGCGTCAAAAACGCTCCACACCATGCCAAGCTCATCAAGCTGCGCGATGCGTTCTTCTTTCAAGCGGCCATTCAGCTTCTGCTGCCGGGTCTTAATGATCCACTGCCCTAAGGGGTAGCCGTCCGGGTCTACATACTTTCCCGCAACCAGCAGGTTTCCGTAGGTGTCGTGGTATTTCTTTGCGACCTCAAATCCGTGCTGCCAC
>ERZ1026876.890-NODE-890-length-16578-cov-8.541911_pt1 | contig 16578 bp, 19 predicted proteins | sample MGYA00380168_ERZ1026876 | MGnify/ENA primary metagenome ERZ1026876 (study PRJEB33269, sample SAMEA4719804) | human gut metagenome | biome: human-associated habitat; feature: organic feature; material: feces | place: Cameroon | collected 2013-10 ... | reverse complement strand
GAGACGGCCTTTTTCATCGTCTCCTGCACGCGTCCGAAGCGGTAGGTCAGCAGCGGCTCCACCACCAGCATGGGCAGGTAGATGCCCAGCACCAGCAGGCTCACGCTGAACAGCCGGTTCAGGATGGGGTACGCCGCCAGATAGACCACCGCCGCGCTGCCCGAATAGAGGATGCTGCGGGGCAGCAGCTTCTTTTCCAGCTCCGCGTTGGCCGGATGCTCCTCCCGCAGGGGGAACAGACGGCTCAGCAGGCAGGCCAGCATCCGGGAGGGCGTCAGCAGCAGCGCCACGGCCACGGCCAGCATCAGGGCGTTCTGGCCGCTCGTCGCAAGGACGACCAGCGGCGCAAGGCCCATGCCCTGCATGACCACGGGGTTATTCAGAAAGACGCGGTCATGGTGGAAGAATCTTTCCGGGTCCCGGGTGAGGAGTTCTGCAGCATGACGTTTCATTCCGCATCCTCCTTTCCGGTCTTCTTCTCTTTGAAGTGTCTGCCGCTCTTCATCAGCTCATGGAGGCGGACTTCGGTGCGGTCGAGCCAGCCGGAGATGCTGTTGACCGCCAGAATGGCGAAGCAGACGCCCGTCTCGTAGACGCCGAAGTAGCGGAAGCCCATCGTGAAGGCTCCCACCATGACGCCGTAGAGGATGCGGCCCCGCCGGTGGTGGGCGCAGGTGTAGGGTTCATTGAGCAGGAACACGGCGCTGAAGAGCATCGCGCCCGTCAGCATCTCGTCGCGCACACAGCGCAGGCGGAACACAAGGCCCGCCGTAAAGGCGGTCCCCTCCGTCAGACCCAGCTGACGCGGGAAGAAGAAGACGATGAGGCCCGCCGTGATGAGGAAACTCAGGGAGGCGCTCAGCCGCACATCCTTCTGCATCCAGAGGAAGAGGCCGCAGGCCACCAGCACGATGGCTGCACCGGTCCCCATCGGGGCGGCATACTCGCCCAGCACCAGCGACAGGGCGCTGATGTTGATGAGGCCGCCGCTGCGCAGGGTGTCCGAGATGGTGCTGGACGTGGCCACGCCGGAGGCATCCCAGAGCGGGATATTGGCGTAAGGGACCGGATAGCGGAAGACCTGCTCCGGCCAGGACACCGCCGCCACCGCGTAGCCCACAGCGGCGGGGTGGAAGGGGTAGCTGCCATAGCCGCCGAAGACCTCTTTGCCGATGAGCGCACCGGCCAGAATGGCGGCGGCGAGGACGTACCAGTCCACCGTCGCGGGCATCAGCAGGGTGATGACGAGGGCAAAGCTCTCGTTGGAATAATCCCCGGCCTGATAGACGCGGCGGCGCAGCAGAGAGATGAGCCGGTCGCACAGGTTGCCCATCAGCACCGCAAAGCCGCAGAGCAGCAGCGGGCGCAGGCCGTAGAGGTAGCAGGAGACGCAGAGCAGCGGCACACAGAGAAAGCAGATGTGCTTATAGTATCTGCCGGTGCACTGGAGTTCTTCCTCCTGCAGCCGGATCAATGCTTCATCCATGGGCAGTCCCCTCTCAGAGAGCTGCCATCGCACGGACGGCCGCGGCGGGGTCGGCGGCACCAAAGATGGCGCTGCCTGCCACCAGCACGTCCGCACCGGCGGCGACGCACTGCGGAGCGGTGGCGGCATCCACGCCGCCGTCCACTTCCAGCAGGAATTTCAGGCCCCGGCGGTCCTTTTCCGCCTTGAGCCAGCGGAGCTTGTCGAGGGCCGAGGGCATGAACTTCTGGCCGCCGAAGCCCGGCTCCACGCTCATGACCAGCACGAGGTCCAGCTGGTCGAGGTAGTAGCCCAGCTCTTCCACCGGGGTGCCGGGCTTGATGGTCATGCCCACCTTGCAGCCCTGAGCTTTGATGGCGTTGATGGTCTCCTGGATGTCGTCGTCGCACTCGAGGTGGAAGTTGAGCAGGCTGGCACCGGCCTTGGCAAAAGCCTCGGCGTACTGCTGGGGGTGGGTGATCATCAGGTGGACGTCATAGAAAGCGTCCGGCAGGGCCTTGTGCAGGCTCTTGAGCACCGGGACGCCAAAGCTGATGTTCGGCACGAAGTGGCCGTCCATCACGTCATAATGCAGCATCTGCGCACCGGCATCCAGCACCATGCGGCAGTCTGCGCCGAGATGGCTGAAGTCAGCCGAAAGGATAGAAGGACTGATCGTCGTCATTTTATTTTACTCCCCGTTATTTTTTAGAGAATTTTTGTAATTTTGCTCTGCCGCCGTCCCTGCGGCATCTCCCACAGGAGCAGTCGGCATAGTCGATTATAGTTTACATGAAAACAGCAAAAAAATCAAACCCGCCGCCGTGTTTTTCACGGAAAAGACGTAAAGTTCTGCGTATCTCCCCTCTTCCACAATGCAAAAAGCAGCCAGACCGCTCCTTTGGGAGCAGTCTGACCGCTGTGAAGTTAGTCTACCGGCTTCATGCTGGCCGGGTCTTCCACCGCACCGGGGCGGCCGCTCTCGTCGGGCAGACGCTTCATGCCGCCGGGGTTGGGGGGCTGGACGGGCAGGGTGAAGACGAACCTGCACCACTCGCCCTGCTTGCTCTCCACCCGTATCTGGCCGCCGGAGAGGTTGACCAGCACCTTGCAGATGTTGAGGCCGAGGCCTGCGCCCCGGGCGTGGAGACCCCGGGACTGGTCTTCTTTGTAGAAGCGCTGGAAAACATAGGGCAGCGCCTCGGGGCTGATGCCCTGACCGGAGTTCCAGATGGAGACTTCCACCTCCGGGCCCAGTCTCTCCACCCCGAAGCGGATGGTGCCGCCTGCCGGGGTGAACTTGATGGCGTTGTCCAGCAGATTGTAGGCCACCTGATGGATGAGGTCAGGGTCGGCGTAGACCAGCACTTTTTCGTCCATGGTCAGGCCGTCAATGTCTATCATGCCGTCGTTGATGCGCTGCTCCGCCGAGAGAGCCACGCCGGTCAGCGTCTCCCAGATGTTGAACATCCGGGCGTTCACCTGATATTCGCCGCTCTCCAGCTTCGAGAGGTCCAGCATATTCTGGATGAGGCGCGCCAGACGGCCCGTCTCCTCACTGACCAGCTGTAGGTAGTGGTTCTGCATATCGGGCGGGATGGTGCCGTCCAGAATGCCGTCGATGAAACCCTTGATGGTGGTCATGGGGGTGCGCAGCTCGTGGGCGATGTTGCCCATGAACTGGCCCCGGGAGTTGTCGTTGGACTGGATGTTGTCCGCCATCTTGTTGAAGGTGCGGGCCAGGTCGGCCACTTCGCCTTCGCCGTCCACGCCCTCGACCCGGACGGACAGGTCGCCGCCGCCGAAGCGCTGGGCCGCGTCCGTCACCTTCTGGATGGGGTCGGTGAGCTTGTGCATCATCACCTTGGTGAGGACGCTGGCCACCAGCAGCATCAGACAGGCCGAGAGGAAGAAGTTCGAGAAGAACTCCTTGCGGAACTCCACCAGCCGGTCGCCCGACGAGCAGAGGAAGAGGTAGCCGGTACACTCGCCGCTCTCGCTGCGCATCTCATGCACCGAGATGTAGCTCTTCTCGGTCAGTACGCCGTCCAGCGTACCGAAGATGTGATAATTCTCCTTGGCCCTGGCCGACTTTTCCAGCACGGACACCTCCACCACATCCCCGGTCAGATTGGCCGGGTCTGAGGCCAGCACCACGTTGCCGTCGCAGTCGGTGAAGAACAGGTACACTTCCGCGCTCTCGCCGATGAGCACCAGCTTGGTGTTCAGAGCTTCCAGTTCTTCGCCTTCCGGCAGAGCAGCTTCCTGCACCAGATGGAACGCCGTACGCTGGGTCACGTTGACCACATCGTCCAGCACGTCGTACCGCTCCTGGGCGAAGTAGTTGCTGAACAGCACCAGCTCCGAGCCGCCCATGATCACCGTACCGAAGATGAGCAGGGTGCTCATAAGCGAGAAGAACGCAACGGAAACACTTTTGCGCATTACTGACGCACCTCGAATTTATAGCCCACGCCCCAGACGGTCTTCAGCTCCCATTTATCGGAAGCACCGGCCAGCTTCTCGCGCAGGCGCTTGACATGGACGTCGATGGTGCGGCTGTCGCCGTAGTATTCGAAGCCCCACACCTCGTCCAGCAGCTGGTCGCGGGTGTAGACCCGGTTGGGGTGAGAGGCGAGGCAGTTCAGCAGTTCCAGCTCCTTCGGGGGAGCCTCCACCACCTTGCCCTTGACCCGCAGCTCGTAGCTGTTCATGTCGAGGCGGAGGTTATCGAACTCGATGACGCCCTCGGTGCTCTCGGTCTGGGACGTGGTGACGGTGCAGCGGCGCAGCACTGCCTTGATGCGGGCCACGACCTCTTTGGTGTCGAAGGGCTTGACCATGTAGTCGTCTGCGCCCAGCTCGAGGCCCAGCACCTTATCGAAGGTCTCGCCCTTGGCCGTCAGCATCATGACCGGGGTGTTGCCCAGCTTGCGGATGCGGCGGCAGACCTCGAGGCCGTCCATCCTGGGCATCATGACGTCCAGCAGCACCATGTCGGGCTTGAGCTGGTTGAACTTTTCAAGGCCCTCTTCGCCGTCGTTGGCCGTCGTGACCTGATAGCCCTCCTTGGTCAGGTAGAGCCGCAGCAGCTCGCAGATGTTGATGTCGTCGTCCACGACGAGTATCTTTTCGTTTGCCATGTGAGTGTTCCTCCTCTATCCAGTCCAAAGCCAGCCCCCGCCGGGCGCTGGCCGCAATTTCGATGTTGACCTATATTCTATTATACGGGACAGTTATGACAAAATAAAGAAGGTTTTGTATGATTTTTGAATCTTTGGCAAGCAAAAGGCCGCAGGAAACGGCACTTTTCCTGCGGCCTTATCTTGTTTCTGTGCTCGGCCTGCCTGTTGCAAAGCCGCACCTTTGGTCATCCCTCGTGTGCAAAGATTATATCATACCACACATAGTCACCCTGTTCCTGTACGCCGATTCCTACATATACATCTTCCCGAATCGTCGTCTTGCCGGGTGTATTCAGTTCCGTTTGAAAATTGTTTCGGAAATCTTCTGTCAGTTGATTTTTCGTAAAGCGCTCTCGCGGAAATCCCGTTACTGTCCAATTTTCCCTTCCACCATACTTGTAGCCCTTTCCACCGTCTTTAAACTCTTGTGGAACTGCCGAAAGCTCACTGTGTTTTTTCCCATTCATCATTTCCAGCGCACGCTGCGCGGAGAGCTGACTTATCTTATCAACTTCCTGAACCGTGCCGTCCAATCCAACTTCTTTGCGTGCTGTATTGATTGATTCCAAAATAATCTGTGCCAGCTCTTTTTCTTCCGGAGAGGGCGGTGTAACTACACCACTGCCACCTCCACCACTACAGCCGCCCAGAACACTTGCCATAGATGCAGTCAGCACCATTGTACCGGTAAGACTCAGAAATTCACGGCGATTCATTTTGCTCGACATCCCTTATCACCTCAGCCCATTTAATTAAACTTTGCCCGGAGCGTCTGCGCACCGTCGGCTGTATTCCAGAATGTAATTTTATTTTCGCTTTGCTGTCCATCCTCTATTTCATAGACTACAAGCCACTGGTCATCGAGGTCATCAATTTTGAAGGTAATGGTTTCTCCATAGAAATCAGAAATTTTCAAAATGTCATCATTTACAAGTGACCATCTTCCCTGACCATAATCGCCCGGAATGCTAACTGTTCCGTCATCGTAGAGCGTAAAGCTTACACTCTCCGACCACTGCCGATACCAACTGTTTGCCAGAAGCTTTTTCATCTCTTTTTCACGGCCACCGATATTCTGAACCACACATACTGCAACTACTGCACAGACAATAACTGCACATACTGCATACAAAATCGTCTTTTCTTTTTTAGACATACTATATACCAGCCTTTCTGTTCAGCTCAGTGCTTCTCTGCCTCTTCCGCCGTATGGTAGAAAGTATCCGTCGTCTCACTTTCTCTTCCATCCCAAATAAGGCGAAGAGTCATCGACTTTTTATTGATTTTTTCAATTTTGTAAATCAGTGTCTGCCCATAGAAATCCGAAATTTTAAGTTGATTATCATTTACAATCGACCACTTTCCAAGGCCATACCCACTCCGAACCTGACAGCTTCCATCATCATATATCGCGTACTCCAGTCGGCTATAGCCTTCCATGTACCAGTCACCCAGTACAAGTTTTTTAATATTTTTCTTCCCGCACCCCGTCAGCGGTGCCGCCGCACACACCAGCGCCGTCGCCGCCGTAAGCTGTAAGAATCCACGTCGCGTGATATTTTTCATTTTGACTGTCTCCTTCTAAAGCAGCTCATCTAAAAAGCGAGCCGTCCACCATGCGCATGACAAAGGTAAGAATCCACTCTATCACCTTTGCACCCATTGCAACATAGCCGAATGCCACCGAAAGAAGCGCCTTTTTCCACCAGTTTTCTTTTTTGTTCAGACTTTTGCGTATTTTCTCGGAAAGGATAACTCCGATCCAGCCATTTCCGTTTTCAATGCCCTTCCACGAGATCCATCCGCCCCATGCCCAAAGGGCAAACATGCACAATGCAACCGCCATAGTTCTTTCTCCCTTTTTCGTTATCAGCGTTCCTCATAGTAGGCACAGCCGTTCCGGTCACTCGGGCGATTATAGCCGTGTGTCCAGCCTTTCTCGCAAAGGCAGTACACCTCGCCGTCTCTCCAGTCACTCCGGTCAGCATAGACGCAGTCGCTGCAATTTCCGTAGAAGCACCCCTCCGGCAGAACAACAGCCATCATTTTCTTGTTTTTCACGTTCTTCATGTTAAGTTCCTCCTTGACATTTGATGCAATCTCTTTTTATTACGACTTTCTCATTGTTGCGTACTGCCTTATATGCCACCACCTTACGCTCCGGCATTACAACAACAGGAAAGTACAGACAACCAATTTCTTTCGGCATTACTTCCATAATGCGAACGATATATTCTTTATCTCCTTCGGAAAGGCTTTCTGTGCCGCCGAAATGCACATGAAACATTCCCATAAACTGTATTCCAGTTTCAGCCCATTGGTTGATTTTCTGATTCAGGAAGCGTGTATCAGGTGTATAACTGCAAGGATGTTTGCCCAATATTCCTTTATCCAAGCAGATATTTGTAACCACGTCATTTCTTCCGCCTAATATTCCCCCGCTCTCCGGTGGGATATTTGAAACTCCCTGTCGAATTGAATCTATCACCGCTTCAGAGCATATGTTCATCTCGCCCATCCTTTCCGTCAGTAGTTCAAGCTCTTCCGCCCAAGTCTCTGTCTTGGCTCTTATTTTAACGGATTATCCGTTAAAAATCAAGATATTCGGGCCATCCTTTGTAGACTTTCTACAAAGAGGTGAATCCTATGCTATACACAGAACGCATCAAGGCACTGCGCAGCGACCATGACCTCAACCAGACGCAGGTCGCGCGGGCCATCCACGTTGCCCAGACCACCTACTCCGACTACGAAAAGGGCAAGGTTCGCATTCCCGTCGAGTGCCTCATCCAGCTGGCGGAATTCTACGACGTCGATATGAACTATATCACCGGCGTCAGCGACACCCTCCGGCCCTTCCCCAAGCCCCCCGTCTCCTTATAACGCACCAAAAGGGGCCTCCTTTGCAGGAGGCCCCTTTTGCATATCACGGGCTGGTCAGAATGGGGAGACGCAGCCCGGTTTCTGGTATTTTCAGGGAAATTCGCTCAAATCTTTTGAAGCAGTCTTTACAGGATGGGGCTCTGGATGTTGTCGTTGTTCTGGATGCCGTGCTTCTCGGCGTAGCCGGTCAGCATCAGGGTCAGAGCGCCGTCGCCGGTGACGTTGCAGGCGGTGCCGAAGCTGTCCTGCAGGGCGAAGATGGCGAGCATCAGAGCGGTGCCGGCGTCATCGAACATCAGAACGCCGGTGATGAGGCCCAGAGAAGCCATGACGGTACCGCCGGGGACGCCGGGAGCGCCGATGGCGAAGATGCCGAGCAGGGCGCAGAAGAGGATCATGGTGCCGATGCTGGGCAGATGGCCGTAGAGGATCTTGGAGATGGTCATGCAGAAGAAGACCTCAGTCAGGACAGAGCCGCAGAGGTGAATGTTGGCAAACAGGGGGATGCCGAAGCTGACCATATCCTTGCGCAGGACCTTGCTCTTGCGGGCGCAGTCCAGAGCGACAGCCAGGGTGGCAGCGCTGGACATGGTGCCGACAGCGGTCAGGTAAGCGGGGCCGTAGTGGCGGAGGACTTCCCAGGGGTTCTTGCCGGAGTATGCACCGGCCAGCAGATACAGGACAGCCAGCCAGATATAGTGGCCTGCCATGACGATGAGGATGATCTGGATGAAGGCGGGCAGCTGGTGGGTGATCATGCCCTCATAGCTCAGGTTGCAGAAGGTAGCGGCGATATAGAAGGGCAGCATGGGGATGATGATCTTGCCGACGATGTCCAGCACGATGTTCTGGAACTCGCCGAGGAAGTCGCAGGTGAGCTTGCTGTTGGTCCAGGTAGCGGCCAGACCCACCAGAACGCTGAGCACGAGGGCGCTCATGACGCTCATGATCTGGGGGATGTTCAGCTCAAACACGACGCCGGGCAGAGTCCGCAGACCGGCCACCTCAGTGTCGATGGACAGGTGCGGGATGAGGGCATAGCCTGCGCCGGTGCTCATGAGGGCTGCGCAGACAGAGGAAACGTAAGCGATGACGATCGCCACGCCCAGCAGGCGGGAAGCGTTCTTGCCCAGCTTGGTGATGGACGGGGCGATGAAGCCGATGATGATGAGCGGCACACAGAAGGTGATGAGCTGGCCCATGATATACTGTAAGGTGACGACCACCTTCATGACGCTTTCCGGGAAGACCTGGCCCAGGATGACGCCGATGATGATACCGAGAAGCAGCCGGAACGGCAGATTATTGAATAGCTTTTTCATAATAATTTACCCCTAATTCTCCTGCGCTTCGGGCGCAGGGTGTTTTTTGCAGGATGCGGATGCAGGCTTGCCAGGGTGTTGCGAGGACGCTTATTTGGCGTCCGGAGTATGTTCTTTGTTGAGCATCAGGTCGAGGATGACGCTGTCGCTGGTGCCGTGGGTGCTGAGGATGGCGAAGTTGTCCAGCGTGCGCTCTACGTTCTCTTCCACGATGCCGTCGGTGCTCTGGACGCGGACGCCGCGGGTACCCATGGCTGCGGCCTGACAGGCGGCATTGACGCAGGTGGAAATTTTCAGGGCGCAGTCGGCCTTTGCGCCGTCGCACACCATGCCGGTGACATTGCCCACCATGTTCTGGATCGCGCAGCATATCTCATGGTAGCCGCCGCCCAGCAGGTATGTAATGCCGCAGGCCGCGCCGGTGCCGGCGACGGTGGCACCGCACAGGTTGCTCAGACGGCCAAACTTCGACTTGATGCGGATGGCGATAAGGTTCGACAGGGTGACGGCACGCAGCATGGTGGGCTCGTCGATGTCCAGCCAGTGGGCAGCAGCCACGACGGGCATCGTTGCAGTGATGCCCTGGTTGCCGCTGCCGGAGTTTGCCACCACCGACACCGGAGCGCCTGCCATGCGGGCGTCTGCGCCCGCTGCGGCGGCTATCATGGAGTTGGTGGTCAGATCGCGGGTCATGAGGCCCTTGCGGCAGTTGAGGTCGAGGTTGCGTCCAATGGCGAGGCCGTATTCCTTCGAGAGTCCCTCATTGCTGATGACGGAATTGACCTTCACAGCACTGCGGATGATGTCGATGGGGTCGTTCATCGGGTCGAGCTCTTTGGTGCAGTAGTCCCAGATGGAGCGGACGGTCAGGAAGGACGCGATCTGCTCCGGGGTGACCACATCATTGTCGCCTGCGGCGGCGGTGTCCGTGTCCCGCTTGTCGAGGGTAGCCGCACCGTCCTGCTCCACCAGCACGACGTTGGTGTGCAGGTCGCGGACGATGGCGCGGCCCGTATGGCCGCCGCCCCTGGCAATGACCTCGATGTAAAGCTTCTGCGGCACCTGTGCCACATTCACCCTGACCTTGCCGGCCTTGACCAGCGCGGCGGCAGCTTTCACCGTCTCGCGGGGGACGTGGTTCATGACCTCCAGCAGATAGACCGGGTCGCCGCCCAGCGCACCGATGGCGGCGGCATAGTCCATGCCCTCGTAATCGGTGCCGGGGATGCCCGCCGACATGGCGTTCTTGATGATGTTGATGCTGGCGTTGACCGTGATCTCTTCGGCCTTATCCACACCGGCCTTCCGCAGGGCTTGACCTGCCTCGGCGGCAGTCAGGGCCACAGCGCCCGGCTCGGTGCAGCCGGTAGCCAGCTCCATCTCACTGTTCAGGATGCGAATGAACATGTTCTGTTCCATAGTGTTGCACCGTCTCTTTCTTTTATAGGATGCTCTGTTACTTCACGGCGATGCATTCGATCTCCAGCGGCGCACCTTTCGGCAGTTTCGCCACCTGCACGGCGCTCCGTGCGGGGAAGGGCTGGGCGAAGTATTCGCCGTAGACTTTGTTCATTTCGGCAAAGTCGTTCATGTCGGCCAGAAAGACCGTGGTCTTGACCACATCGGCCAGGGTCATGCCCTGTTCGGCAAGGATGGCCTGGATGTTCTTGAGGGACTGTGCGGTCTGGGCCGCAATGCCCTCGGGGATGGCCTCGGTGGCGGGGTCGATGGGGAGCTGGCCGGAGACGTAGACCGTCTGGCCTGCTGCGATGCCCTGCGAATACGGCCCGATGGCGGCGGGCGCCTGTGCAGTGGCGAGTGCCTGTTTCATAATTCTCTCTCCTTTTTCCGAATTGCAGGGGCATCGCTTGCCCTGATGCCCCTTGTCCTGACCCTATCCTAACGCGGCGGGCGGCAAAAGTCAACAATTTTCTCTCTCGATAAGAAATTATTATCATTTGTGACAAATTCTGCGAATATTTTGAAGCAGTTTCACGAAAATACATTGAGTTTCCCATTTTTCATTGTCAACAACACACGAAAGTGATATGATGTAGACAGCAGGATGAGAATAAATTCTCATCCTTTCCCTCATGAAACAACGTGGAAAGTGGTGACATACATGGATGCACGGCTGGAACCCTATCGGACACTCGTTTCGTTTCTGGGCGAGGCGCTGGGGCCGGACTATGAGGTGGTGCTGCACGACCTGACCAGCGAGGAAGGTACCATCGCAGCCATCGTGAACAACAACATCAGCGGCCGCACCGAGGGCGCACCGCTGTCCAACATGGCCCTGCGGTTCATCCACGGCAAAGTCTACGAAAAGCAGCCCTATGTGGCAGGCTATCAGGGTGCGTCGCAGGCCAAAGGGCGGCTGCGCTCCTCCACCATGTTCATCAAAGACGGCAGCGAGCTCATCGGGATGCTCTGCATCAACTTTGACGCCGCCAAGTACAGCCGGATGGCGCAGGAGCTTCTGTCGCTCTGCGTGGTGCATCAGGAACCCAGCCCCACGCTGGGCGTCGAAAACTTCGTCAGCAGCCTGCCCGATGCGGTGCAGGCCGCCATCACCGATGTGACCGGCAGCGCCCTGCCGCCCGACCGTCTGACGATGGACGAAAAGATACGCATCGTGGAAGACCTGCAGCAGGCGGGCATCTTCTACATGAAAGGTGCGGTCAGCGAGGTGGCGGCACAGCTGGGCTCCTCGGAGGCGACCATCTACCGCTATCTGAGCAAGCTGAAAGACTGATACATACAAAAACGAGGGATGGCCGCAGGGCCATCCCTCGTTTTGATGTACTGGTGATTATGCGTACAGGACGCAGCCGAGGACCTTCTTGCCGAAGCTCTCGAGCTTTGCCTTCTGTGCGCGGAGCGAACCGTGAGTAGAAACAGCGCAGTCTGCTGCAAGGACAACGACATCCACTTTGGCAGCCTCAGAGACCGTTGCCGAAGACTGCAGGATACTGCCGGAAACAAGGATATTCTTGCCGTCCAGCTCGCCGGAAGCCTTCAGAGCCTCGCCCAGAGCAGTCAGCTGATCCCCGGCGATGTCGCCGGTCAGCAGGATGTTCTCAGCCTCCGGCACACGGTTGCGGATGGTCGCCGCGATGAGGCGGGTCATCTCAGCATCGGCACTGCCGTCCGGCCGCTTCTCCATCTTGTTGAGAGAGGCATCCATGCCCTTGGCGGACTTGGACGCTGCGTTGGCCAGCGTACCCAGCACGCCCACGCCGCAGCTGCTCTGGAGATTCTCGCTGACACAGACCTTGTCCTCCATCAGGAAGCGGACGACTGCCACGCCTGCCACAGCCACGATGCCCAGCAGAAAGCCGATAAGAACGAACTTCTTAACACCACCGCTCTGCTTGGGCTCCTCGGGCTTTTCCTGTGCGGCGAGGTCCTGATCTGCAGTCTCGATGCTCTTTTCCAGCAGCTCATGCTTGTTCTGCAGGTCCGTCAGATTGTTCTGCAGACCGGTCATGTTATCGCGGGTATTCTGCTGGCTGTCGCGCAGTCCGGTCAGCACAGTGGTGCTGTCACTGCGGGAGACCTGCTTGATATTATGGTCGCCCACGGTCGTCTCGATGTTTTCGCGGACTGCCTCCATCCGCTTGAGCATCAAATCCATGATGCGGCTCGCCTCATCGGCATCTTCCCCATAGGTCGTGATGGTCAGCAGACGGGTGCCATTGTCCACAGAAACGCTGATAAGCTCGCTCATATAGCGTTCTTCCATGTCGAACTGGTCCGCAATGGCGATGATGGACTCATGGCTGGTCAGCAGGCTGTTGTAAGCACTGAGGACGGAGCTGGTGTAGTCCGGGTTCTGGTAGTCCATGCCGGGCATGATCTTATAGTCCGTGGTAATGTAGAAGCTCGTTTCCGACGTATAGACGTTGTAAGGATCCAGACTATTCAGGACAGATTTGTCGATATACTCCTGTGCATTGTCAATGTCGAACTGAGCACGCACCTGAGCGGCCTCATTCTGCTTGAGCTGGCTCTTATAGCTGGTGACATCCGTGTCGTGCTTCGTCTGGGCCTCACGGTACTCGACCATGTCCTCTTCGTACTGCTGCTCGGCGCTGGTGCGGGGTATTTCCTCGCCGTTGGCGATGGCCTCGTCGATGGCGCGCTGGTTCAACATTCCCTTCACCACGCCGAAACCGCCGAACAGCACGGCACAGATCACCGCTGCGGCGGCCATCTGCCTGTACTTATGGGCGACTGCAAAGAACAGCGAGACCAGATCGATCTCCTGCTCCTGATTTTCTGCCTTGTAATTGTCCATACTTTGTGATTTCTCTCCTGTGCTTCTGCTTTTCAGCCTTCCTTGCTCTTTCAGAACAGTCAGCCATTATACAGCTTGTTTTTCAGCTCTGCATAGCGCTGGCTCTTTTCGGCTTTGTAGGTGCTCATGACCTGATCGGCCAGTTCTGTGCTCTGTCCATTTTCTTTCAGGACCGTGCGCAGCTGGCTCACGATGCGGTTCATCTCCTTGTCGCAGTACGACTGCAGCGAGGTAAGTTCACCTGTTTTGGACAGGCAAATCATGATCTTTTTGGGTTTGGTCTGCTGCTCTGCGGGCAGCGCTTTGTACTCAGCCTTTGCCGCAGAGATGCTGGAGTTCAGTCCCTTTTCTGCAATAGCTTTCAGCGCGTAGGTCTGCTGGATGAGAGCCTTGACTTCGGCCTCATAGGCTGCCTCCTGCTGCTTTTCTTCCTCCGGAGCCTTGGACGACGAGGCTGCGCTCTGCTCCGTGCCGGATGCAGAGTCTTCCGGCTCGCTGGACGCTGCCGCCTCAGACTCCGTTCTGGCCGGCTGCTCACCGGCGGCGATCCCCTGCGCCTCGGAGGCTGCAGGCGCTTCATCCGTACCGGTCCGGGTCAGGCTGTCCAGCGTAAGTTCGCCGCTGAGCAGCTGTTCCAGTTCCGCATCTGTGATAGTGACAGATGCCGCTTCATTTGCTTCGTTCTCCGAGAGGGCGGGTTCAGCCGCTGCCACTCTTACCGTATTGAAGATGCTGAAAAAGCCGAATGCGCCAGCCGCTACCAGGCCCAGCAGCGCCAGCAGAGTCTTCCAGCCCCATTTTTTGAATTTTCTTTCTTCCACTTTTATTACTTCTTGGTCAGGTAAGTATCGATCTTCTCGCCCAGGTGGTAGATACCATAAATGTAACCGATCATACCCATGATCCCCATGTTCTTGAAGTTCTTGAACCAGTTCTGCAGCGGCTCAGTAGAACCCTTCTTGGCGCTGTTCCAGACAGCCGAGCGAGTCTCACCCAGGACCGAGTCCCGCAGATAGTCGCCGATGAGGTAGTTGAACAGCCCCCAATAATCGGCACCGCCCTCAATATAGATTTTTTCATTTTCCGCAATCACAGTATATTCGACAGGATAATTCATTTTGTTTTCCTTTCTCGGCTCTAGTCCCTCTATTTTACATGATTCCAATGCTTCCCGAGCGCAAAAGGGCAGACTTCCCCCTTCAAAGCACGCTCTTCCATGCATTATATCATAGTTTGCAGGCGCTTTCAACCGATTCGAAAGTGAAAAACCAATCACATATATCGCCCATCTGCCCCTTCTTCTGCTTCCGGAAAGGTCTTGAAGAGCCGCCGCGGGCATGATAAAATAGATGTGTATGCGAAAATGACCCGGAGTCATTCTGTAAAATGCTCTGTCATCCATGACCATAAAAGGAGAAATCTGAAATGAAACTCGGTATCGTCGGCCTGCCCAACGTCGGCAAGTCCACTCTGTTCAACGCCATCACCTCCACCAAGAACGCGGAGGCTGCAAACTATCCCTTCTGCACCATCGAGCCGAACTCCGGCATCGTGGCAGTGCCGGACAAGCGGCTGGACAAGCTGGCTGAGATCTGGCAGACCAATAAAAAGACCCCCGCCATCGTGGAGTTCGTGGACATTGCGGGTCTGGTGAAGGGTGCAAGTCAGGGCGCAGGCCTTGGCAACAAGTTCCTTGGCCATATCCGCGAGTGCGACGCCATCGTGCACGTTGTGCGCTGCTTTGACGATGACAACATCATCCATGTGGTGGAGGATGTGACCAAGGCCGAGGCCGTGGACCCCATCGCCGACATCGACGCCATCGACTATGAGCTGATCCTCTCCGACCTCGAAGTGGTCCAGAACCGCGCGGGCCGGATGGCCAAGGCCGCCAAGAGCGGCAACAACAAGGGCGCTGCCGCCGAGGCCGCTTGGCTGCAACAGCTGGCCGACCACCTGAGTGCCGGCAAGCCCGCCCGTAGCTTCGACTTCGACGAGAGCGACACCGAACAGCAGACCGTGCTGCACGAGATGGGTCTGCTGAGCGCAAAGCCGGTCCTGTACGCCTGCAACGTGGGCGAGGACGACCTGATGGAGGGCATCGAGAACAACAAGTACGTCCCGCTGGTGGCCGCACGCGCCAAGGAAGAGGGCGCACGCTACATCCCCATCTGCGCCAAGACCGAGGAGGACATCGCCGACTACAGCCCCGAGGAAAAGAAAGCCTTCCTCGCCGAGATGGGCATCGAGGCAAGCGGCCTCGACAACCTCATCACGGCCAGCTACGACCTGCTGGGCCTCATCTCCTTCCTGACCGACGGCAAGAAGGAGTGCCGCGCCTGGACCATCCGCAAGGGTACCAAGGCTCCGCAGGCTGCCGGCAAGATCCACAGCGACTTTGAGCGCGGCTTCATCCGCGCCAGCGTCATCGCCTACAGCGACCTCGAGGCCCACGATTTCGATTACGCTGCCGTCAAGGCCAAGGGCCTGCAGCGCACCGAGGGCAAAGAGTACGTCGTGAAGGACGGCGATGTCATCGAGTTCCTGTTCAATGTGTAAGGAGAGTTTATGATTTTAGGTATCATGGGCGCAATGCCCGACGAAGTAGACCAGCTCTGTGCCAGGCTGGAGAACGTCACCGTAGAGCCCTACGGCGGCGTGGAATATCACAAAGGCACACTGGCCGGCAAGCAGGTGGTCGTCTGCTGTGCAGGCATGGGCAAGGCCAACGCTGCCGCCACCACCCAGGTGCTCATCACCAAGTTTGGTGCCGAGAAGATCATCTTCTCCGGCATCGCAGGCAACATGACCAGCAAGATCGGCATCGGCGACGTGGTCATCGGCAAAACGGTGCTTTACCACGACGCTCAGCTGGATATGATCTGCCAGAATCCGCCTTTCCTGAAGGAGTACACCGGCGACCCGGCCCTTATCGCCGCCGCCGAGAAAGCCTGCGCCGACGCAGGCGTCAAGGCTCTGGTGGGCAAGATCGCCACCGGCGATATGTTCGTGGGCGACAGCGCCACCAAAGCCGCCATCGAAGCCAAGTGCGCTCCCGACTGCGTGGAGATGGAGGGCGCGGCCGTGAGCCAAATCGCCGCCAAGAACGATGTGCCTTGCGTCATCCTCCGCGCCATGAGCGATAACGCCGACGAGGACGGCCATGAGGTTCTGGTGGTCAAGAAGTTCAGCATCACCGAGTACGTCGCCACCGCGACCAGGATCGTCGCCGCGATGGTAGAGTCTCTGTAATTCTTTAACTGCAAAAAGCTCCTGCCGAATCTTTCAGCAGGAGCTTTTTCTATTGCAGCATCTAAAATCTGCTGCGAAGCAGCAAATCGGAGAAGCGAGAAAAAAGCGTTTAGCGCAGCGGCTAGCTTTTTTCCGTTTCGACTTCTTCTTTGGGGTCTGAAAGGGGCGAGC
>ERZ1026876.889-NODE-889-length-16581-cov-27.161564_pt1 | contig 16581 bp, 2 predicted proteins | sample MGYA00380168_ERZ1026876 | MGnify/ENA primary metagenome ERZ1026876 (study PRJEB33269, sample SAMEA4719804) | human gut metagenome | biome: human-associated habitat; feature: organic feature; material: feces | place: Cameroon | collected 2013-10 ... | reverse complement strand
CTCCTGCTAATGCTGATCTTGAATCATCTCCGTTGCTATAAATATCATGACTAGCATCTGCTTCGTTTTTCTTCATTAATGATAATTTGTAACTTCCACCATAAGAATTATTTTCAATAGTAATATTAGCTTGATATGTTCCAGTTGTTGTTTCAGTAATTGTAGTTTGTGGTTCATTTTTATCAATAGTCTCTATTGGAGTACTTCTATATGAACCATCACTTTCATAAATTGCATCAGCGCTTACCTTTTTAATTACATAATTATTGTTAACATTTGTTGAATTGAATATTATTGAAATGTAATAATCCAATTTTTTAAATCCTTCTGGTGCTTTTGTTTCTTTAATTTGCCATACAAAACGTCCTTCACTAGTTATTTTAATATTCTTCAATTTGTTAAAATCATCAACAGATTTAATTGTACTTAAATCAATTGTTGTTTCAGTATTGTCATCATTTACAATAGTTACTGATGGAATTTTTGTACGACCACTTTTTAATGAAACTTCAAATTCAGCTCCTGTAAGATTACTTTTTGTTGCCTTATCTATTTTATTTAAATTTAAAGAATATGTTCCTTTTGGTGTAATTGCATTTTCTACATTTATATTCAATTTATATGTAGAACTTTCTTTATCTTCAGTAATTGTTGTTTTTGGTTCATCTTCTGTTAAATCTTCTAATAATTTTTTAGTTCCATCTTCATATACTGCTCTTGCATAATCTGAACTTACTTTATATCCATCACTAGTATTTTCTTTAAATATTCTTATTTCAATTTTATATTTTAGTAAATCATGCCCAGCTGGAGCCTTTGTTTCTTTAATTGTCCAGTATGAGAATGTGAACGTTTTATCAGTTACTATTATATTTTGTAACTTTTTGAAATCCTCAACTGTTTTAATTTCACTTGTTTTAATAGTGCTTATAGTTCCATCACTATTTAATACATTAACACTTTCTGTTTCATTTTGTGTTGACATTGAATTATAATATTTCACTTCAAATTCAGCACCGTCTAATGGTGTGTTTGTTCCTTTTTCAACCTTAGTTAAATCTAACGAATATAATCCAGTTTTATCTGGGTTAACAACTGTTAATGTAATAGTATTATCTATTAATTCAGCTGTTATATTAGCTTTTTCGCCATTTATTGTTGTTTCAATAACTTGTTTGTTAAATAAGTTTTCTGTTGGTGTTATTACTTTTTGACCATCATCACTAACTAATCTTAATTGAATTCGTTCAACATAATGTGTTTTACTATAATTACTATTCTTTCTTGTTGCTTTTTTAACTGTTAATTTTATATTTCCTGGTATTTTTGTATACTCAGAATTTTCATCTAAGTCAAGCTCTTTTAATGTATATACATCATCAGTATTAACTTTTGTTCCATCAATATTTACAGTACCACCAATATTTACGTTTGTATATGATGTTACTAATGGATTTTGCTCTGTATATATAGCTTCAGAAGCTCCACCATTTACCTCTCTAATAGCCATAAATTTAACGCCTGAAATATTGTTTCCGTATTCATCATGTTTTACCAAATTTACATTATAAGATCCATATTCGGTTGGGTTATTGTGTAATGTTACATATATTTGGCTATTATTTTTTATAACAAAATCCCAACGGCGAACATTGTTTCCTGTTGAATCTGTATCAAAGTATGAATATGTTGTATATGTATTCATTTCAGTTGAATCTGCATTGCTATTATTAACATCATGTACAGTTTGAGCTTCCCAAACATTATTACTTGATTTAATACCATTTCCATCAACTTTATACATGGTTATACTTTCAATACTGAATGTATGATTATCTGAATTGTATTTCTTTTTAACACCTAATACAAGTTGACCTGAATATGTGTCTAATCCATCTGGAGCAGACCATTCATTTATTTTCCAAATATCATATTTATTTCCAACACTATCTGTTGTTATTCCAGTTCTCTTGAATTTATCATTTGTTAAATCTTCTGCATTACCTTTTGTTTCATAGCTTATATATTCATTTTCGTCTTGTGTAAAGTTCTCAAAATTATTTGGATTATTATCTGATCCAAATTTGAAATTTGAAGAGTTCAAGTCTATATCTTTATATAATTGAATATTAAAGCTAGCACCTGATTTTGCAGAATCTGCTGTATCCCCTGAAGAATTATCATCTGTAATTTTCTTCATTACATTTAATCTGTATTCTCCATTAGGAATGTTGTCTGCAGATACGGCAATTTTTGTTCTGTCTTTATTTAACATAATTTGCCATGTATCATTGTCGCTTGATATATATGTGTACATTACACTACCATCAGCTTTATTTATTTCTTCATATGATTGTGGATCCCAAGTTATAGTACCATCACCATTTAGTTGATATATATGTATAGTATCGATGTAAAATTGTTTTGTTTTTTCATCATATGTTTTTTCAATTCCAAGAACTAAGTCATTTTTCATTGATTCAAATCCAGTTGGTGGATCTGTTTCTGCAATCCTCCAAATATCTATACGATTTTGTTCAATTTCAGAGTATGTAATTTCAGTTCTTTTGAAATTATCATGATTTAGGTCTTCTGTTGTTCCTTTTGTAGTGTAACTACCAAATCTTACTTTATTACCAAATGAACTTCCAATATTAAAGTCTTTATAGTTTAATATAACGTTTTTATACAATGTTATATTAAACTTAGCACCTGCAACTGAATTTGTTCCAAATGAATCAAATCCTGAAACGTATCCTTGTTTATTTATGTCTTTTTTAATAACATTTAATTTGTATTCACCATTTACTTTAGGGTTTTCTACAGTTAGTATAATGTTACTTCCTGATTTTTCAAGACTTATTTTGTATGTTACTCCATTAATTTCGTATTCATCCTCAGTATTTTCTTTTGGACTAACTATTTGATTATTTTCATTATATAGCTCTAATGTAGTTCCACTAACAAAATACTTATTATTTCCTTCAGATTTCTGTACCTTAACTTTTATTTTGTAATTGCTTGGTAATTGTGTATATCCATTATTTGAGCCTAAATCTTTTTCTCTAAGTATAAACTCATCATCTTCTTCTAAATTTGTATTATTTATTTGTATAACATCATTACCATTCTCGTCTTTAGCATTTGTGTATACTGATACTTTATCTGTTCCTGTTACTATAGCTTTTGCATCTTTTGGACTATCTACACTTATTATTTCTTTATTGCTAACTTTTGCACCTATAAGTTCAAAATTTACTCCTGATAATACTGTATTGTTATTGTCTTTCTTTAGTAAGTATAAATTATAGTTACCATTTCTTGTGTCTTCTGGATCGGATACTGTTAAAACTATTTCATTATCCGCTGTTTTTACTGCAGATATTGTAACTGTATCTCCATATTCATTTATTATATATGTAAGTGCATATCTGCCCTTTTGAATTATGCTTTTATCGTTTTTATTAACAACTGATACATTTAGTTCGTTTACTTTACCATCTGATCCTTTTTTTACAAGAAGCTTTATAGCAACATTATCTGGTAATTTTCTATGTCCATCTGGCTCTGTTTCTTCTGTAAAGTAATACTCATCACTTTCAATTGATGTTATACTTACTGGGTTTGGCACACTAGTATTTTCACAAACATTTGCCAAACCTTCTGAATCTGTTGTCACAGTTTCAGAATTTGATGTTGTTATTTCTTGGTTATTTGAATTTTTTAATGCTGTACCATTTATTTTTGCTCCTATTAAATTGAATTGTACATTGCTTAATGGTTCATTTGTTCCTGCGCCTACTTTTTTAATTTTTAATGTGTATTCGCTCTTGTTTGGTACTTTTACGTTTATTGTAGTACTATCTTGGTTTTGCTCTACTGTTACTGTGTCTTTTTGTGATGTTGCAACTTCAGATAATGATTTTTTGATATAAACTGCTTTATCTTCATATGAAGAGTCACTTATACTTTCATCTTTAACAAATGCATAAGCTTCACCTTTTGATGCTTTATATTCATTTTCATTTTCTGAGAAAGTTATTGGAACTACAATCTTGTAATTTAATTTCGTAAATTGATATGGTGCATCTGTTTCTTCTATTACAAAATAATACGTTTTACCAATATCTTCTTTATTTATTTGAATATCTCTTAGCTCTGTTGATTTGCCATCTGTTGCAGTTAATATGTTTTCTTTTTTGTCTTTTATTTCTATACGACTACTAGCCTCAAGTGCAAATTTTCCATCTGTTCTATTATATAATGAACTATATGCTTTAACAGAAAATCTTGTTGTTTCATCTTTAATATCATTTCCAGATAAGTCTACTTTTTCTACATCAAGGTTATATGAACCTGTTTTTGGTACATTCTTTAGGGTTAATGTAAGTGTATTCTCTGAACTATATTGATCAAAATTAACCTCTTCATATTGACTATAATATTGCCAATATTTTCCATCATATACTTTAAAATCTGTATATATCATCTTGTATTCTTCGTTCTCATCTTGGTTAGAAATAAGAGTACATCCTATTTTATGATTAAATTTTACAAAATCTGCTGGTGCTTCTGTTTCTTCAATTATTAACCTATAAGTGGTTTGCTTATCCATTTCTTCTGTTATTTCAATGTTACTCATAGCATCATTAATTTCTTGCAATGTTGTTAAATTGCTTATGTTTACAGTAGTACCATCTTTTTTAGTAAGCTCAGTTACTTTTGTACCTGGATTATCATACGAATCTCCACCTTGATATAAACCAAAGTTAAATTTCATTCCATTGCATTCTTCCGCAGTAAGCTCTTTTCCTGTTTTTGAATTTACTTTCTTCAAATTGAATGAAAATTCACCTGTAATTACATCGTCTGCTACTGCTGTTATAAGAATTGGTGTGCCATCTTCTGAGTTCATAATCTTTACAAATAATCCATATTTTGTAAATGCTTCATCAGCTGTAATTTCTTTGTTTTGTGTTTTATCGTAAACTTTTACATCTGTTAGAGAATATTTGTCAGTGCCTCTTGATAGTTTTGTTTCTATTTCTAGATTTGAAATGGCTTTGTTAACTTTCATTCCGGTACCAGTTGCACTCCATTCATCTATTGTAAATTTTGAAGTTCCATAATCAAGTTTTGCATCTCCACCATTTTCTTCGTTGTATTCAGGGTTAAAGTTCATATCGTCTTCATTAATGTCAATTTTTCCATCATATACATCTTTTACTTTTCCTTCTTCAGAAGTTATGTCACGAGCATTCTCGCTTACTGAACTTCCACCTCTTGTTGTTCTTCTTACAATAAATCTTGCTCCTGATTTTGATAGTGCGTTTAGGTCATTTATTGAGTTTGCATTTTTTAATTGTGAAAGTAAATCTGCTGTAAAGCCATCTTTTGCTTTTATTTTTAGTAGTTTTAAGTTGTAGTTTCCTTCTTTTTCGAAGTTGTTTACCATTATCTGCATAAGTGATAGGCCAGATTCTCCTATTATGTAACATGCATTTTCATCGTCGTGTATTAAACCACCATTTCTAATTTCTATTTTTTCATTGTTTTTTAGTCCAAATCCCTTTTCTTCTGCATTAGTTATAACATATTCATTATATTCATCCTTTACAAATTTAAAAGGTATTACGATTTTATAATCTAATTTTATTAAATCATTTCTTGTTTTCGTTTCTTCTAAAACATAATAATATGTTTTGCCTATCTCATTTTCTGTAATAAAGATTTCCTGTAAACTATCAGTTATGCTTTGTGCAGTTGTTAAATCTGATAATTTTACTGTTCCTTTTTTTGTCTGAACTTCTTTTATTTCATCTGTTTCTGAAAATTCATTATTGCTATTTTTATTTTTATACAAACTTATATTAAAGTTTATACTTGAATCATTCGAAACCCTATTATTTACATATTTGTTTAAAACTACACTATACGTTCCCTCAAGTTTGTTATAATATTGAACTGATATTTTTCCCTTAGCATAATATACAATTACAACATTTTCATTTTTTAATGAATTTATATAATTATCCAAATTTTCAACTTTTCTCTCATCAGCTGTTGAAACAGTGCTATCTAATGAGCTAACAAAATATCCATCAGTAATTTGTAATTCATTACCACTAACATAGTTTCCATCAGGATTTTTTGTGTCGAATACAACACTTGCGTGATCATTTTTTATGTTTGAATTTTCGTTTTTCTTATAAAATTTTAAGTTAGTTTTTATTGTATTTTGTTCATATCCAGTAATTGATTCTGTTTCTTCTATTGTATATGTATCTGTTGTATCGTTACTGTTTAATACTTGAGTTTCTTTTCCTATTTTATTTTTACTGTCGTCATTTGCATTTGTGTATATTTCGTTTATTACATTGCTTACTGTTTCTTTACTTGTTATTGAAAATGCGTTTTCATTATTGTTGCTTTTTATATCGCTATTGTTGATTTTTACATTACTTACTTTAAATTTAACTCCTGCTAATTGTTTGTTGTCAGAAGCATCCTTTTTTTCTAGTTGTAAGTCGTAGTAAGAATCTTCGTGGTCTGGTTGTTGAATGTCTAGATTTATTATATTATTTGTACTTTCCGCATTTGCAGATATTCCATCATTGCCTACATTTACAGTTAGGTTTGATGAATTTGCAACATTTGTTCCGGTACTTATAATACTATATTTCCCCTCTCCTTCTTTTTTAACATGATATAAGCTTTCAAGCGAACTATTGCCATTTTCATCAAAGTGTATTCCCAGTATTAAGGACCCAATACTGTTATAGCCATTTGGTGGTGTATTTTCTGTGATAAGGTAGTATAATGTTTTAGCTTCAAAATCCCATGCATCATAACTCTCACCATTATAAGAATGTTTTACATCTTTATGAAGCCATTCTCTATCAATGCTTAAATTATTAAGAGAAATTTGGCCATCTACAGTTTTAATATTATTCATATCAATATTTGAATTTGAATATATTTCTCTATTATCAGATAGGCTTATATGTCCATTTGTATTACTGAACGTTTTAAACATTTTTATTGAGAAACTTGCATTGCCTGATTCTGGACTTGAAATTATATTGTTATTCTTATCTCGTTTTGAGATATTTAATGAATATTGTTTTTCGTTACAGAATATGAAAAATAAATTTTTATCAATTTTCTTAAGCACTACATTACTTTGAGAATCTGTAATTTTATACCCATAAGGTATTGTATAAGTTCTAACTATGTTATTTTCATTATCCTCTCTAAAAGTATAATTTATATTACCTATTACATATTTATCATCTTCTTCTACTTTGTTAATATCCAACCAAATTCTTCTTACTTTACCCAATTTATATCCTTGCGGTGGTGACCATTCTGTTATACGGACTTTATCTGGTGATGATGCACTTGTAATAGGAATTGTAATATTATTTCCGTCATTCCATAATCCGTCAACTGATGTTATCGTTTTTTGCATTGTTGGTTGATCACCTTTATCTGGATTTGCACCATTTAACCATATATCGACAAAAAATGTTGCGCCTGATATAAGGCCTTCCATTGATGGTTGATTCCAGTTATGCTTTTCATCTGTTCCCCAATCCTTGTATGAAGATTTTTTTCCAATATATAAGTTATATGAACCCTTTTTACGTTTATTAACAAATTCTATTTCAATATTAACTCCCAAGTTTGGAGAACTTGTTAGGCTAACGCTTGCATTACCCAATTGCAATGTATTTTTAGTTACAGTGCCATCTGCATATTGAGGAGTACCAATATATTTTTTTGTTCCATTATTTTTTAGATATATATTTGCAATACATCCATAATTATTGCCAACATAGGCAGTTTTTTGATACCTTCTTACAACAACTAACTCATAGTGCGAATCATCTGTAAGATATCCTCTTTGTGTCTCATATTCGCTAAAGTAATATGTATCATATATGTCAAGCATATTATCTTCTTTTTCTGCATATAAAACTTTTTCTGTACCACCAGCAATTCTTAAATTTGTATAACCTTTCCAATCATCACCCTCAAGTAAATTATCTATATTTTTTGCATTTGAAGTATATACTACATCTCCAAAGTTGTAATTAGTAATTGTTCTATAATCTTCCGATGGTGAAACTGTCTCTTTTCCCTCTTTTAAATAAACTGCACTAATAAAACTATTATTGCTATATAATACTCCCGTTTTAACAGTATTTAAACAGAATTTGCTTTCCAGTGGACTTCCATTTTCATCAACTTTTTTTAAATTTACACTATAAGAGGACGGCGTATATTCTTCGTTCTTATTATCTCTAAAGACAAAGTTAATAATATTTTCTGTTTTATTGCCATCACTGCACTGTGCTTTAACTGTTACAGAGGGTATGCTGTTTAATTTGTATTCCTTAGAAGAAGTTGTTAACGGATAATCGTCCCAAATATTTCCATCTGAACTCAATTTAATTCTTGTTATTTTATATCCACCCGAATATTCTATATACAACTGTAAATAAATATAGTCGTTCCAATCCATAGTGTATCCACTCGGAGCCTGTGTTTCCTTAATTCTGAACGTATGCCAACCTAAATCTGTTTTTTTCACATCTGTTTTTTCATATAATTGGCAATAGTTACCACCTGTTCCTTGATTTGCAACTGCGTCTTTATTAATAATAGTGTATTTATCATTTTGCTTATATTCAAGTTGGAAATGTGCTCCACCAAGTTTAGTACCATCTGTTCCAATTTTTTCTACTCCCATTTTGTATTGACCATTATCTGGTGGTGGTGGATTTGTAACTTGAACAAGGGTTAAATATCTTATGGTTTTCCATCCTGAAGAAAATTTTCCCCAACCTGCATTGTTAATTTTAACTCCATTCGAAGAGTTATCAATTATCCAATATCCATCATAATTACTATAATAATTTATTTTACCAGTATCTAAATATCTTTTGTTTGGATCAATTCCCTGACCTCTAAGCCAATTAATTACTGCATTTTTCTTATCAATATCAGTAGGATATTTTGTTGAATCATTTACATTAAAATAGCCTAAATATATAAAGCCATGACCTGTTGCATATGAATTTTCATTTAAACTTCCTGCAAATAAAGTTCCCATTGGTGTTTCTTTAATTATGTTGGCTATCTCCGAATTATTATAGTAAACATCTTGTTTTGTATCTATTTTTTCAAGAACATAGTTGACATCGCTTGTTTTATCTTTTGCAGTTATCGTACCAACATCACTAAGATACCAATTTGATAATTCTTCTACATTACTTGCACCTGCCGTTTTTAATGAGTCTTGGACAAAATCCCAACAATCGTATGTTCCCCATTTATATGGAGTATTTAATTTTGTAATTGCTGCATTTACAAAATCAATACTATTTATTCCAAATCTATTATCACCATAATAGGTTTTTGAAGCTTTGCCCAAATTTGTCTGTACATTTCTACTATTATATTGTACAATACTAATTCCAGAAACAGTAGCCATTACTACTATAATTAAGCTAACTATTATGTTTCTTAAATTAAGTATCTTTCCTTTAAACTTTCCTTTCATTATTATTCCCTCCGTATTTTTGTATTTTACTATATTTTGCACTTGGGGTTAATTATAGTCAAACTTTTATATTTTGAGTATTTTCTACATTTTTCTTAGGGATGTATTGGTTTGTGGTATTTTTTTGTTTTTTTGACATTTTTATTACATTTTATTTTTTTGCTGTTTTTTTGTATTTTTTTGTTTTTGCTTGGTTTATTGGGATTTTTGAGGGTTTTGTTTTTTACTTTTTGTTTTAAGTTTTATTTTTCTTAGGGATTATTGGGTTTGTTTAAGGTATGTATTGGGGACGGTCCTGGTTGACACACTGGTAAATTGTGTCAATCAGGACCGTCCCCAATTCAGGTCCGTCCCCTATTTAGCTCTTACTCCCATGCTTGATTTGGCAGGACCGTCCCCATTTTTTCCTTGCAATATATGGATTTATTGCGAAAAAAATCGAATTTTGTATTACGATTTTCCTTGCAAAGTATATTTTTTCATTATAAAATACAAGCAAGTTAAAGCTTAATGCTAAATAACTTTCAAAAAATTTAATTCTGAGTTAATTTTGGCTCATAAATTTTTTTCATGAATTTCAATTCTTAAAATTTTTCAAAAAGCATAAGCACGACAATAGCTTAAGTAAAAAAAATAACTATAACTATTAAATAAAATTAAAACAATGTGTGTTTGTTTTGAACTTTTTTTACACATTGACGAATGATTTCAATAATTGCTGTTAACTTCAACATAATAACCGGTGTATTAAAAACTGTATTTTCACTACAAATTTATTACTTTCATGAGATTTTTTTCATATAACATTTTGTTAAAATCAATACAAATTTTATAAAATAATTCCAAATTTATTTTTTCTCAAAAAAATCCCAAAGCTAATGTATACAACACTACAATTTTGTTATTTTAACTTCCCAGTTTTCAAAAGTTGTCAATGGGGACGGTTCTGATTGACACATTTATAGTTATATTTTTATAATTTTTTCTACACTATTTCAGAACAGCTATAAATTAGGGCTTTATGACAATATTGTATGAAAAATTTGCTTAAACTATTGTACGAAATTTAACTAATATGTTAAAATAGAAGAAAGGACGAAATATGACAGAAAATTTAACAGATTCTCAACCCCCAAAATATTTGCCAACAAATGATGTAATTTTCAAATGTTTGCTTGGTAATCCAGGAAACGAAAGAATAACTAAAAGCTTTTTAGAGCACATTACTGGTGAAAAAATTGAAGAAATATCAACAAACTTCAAATTAGAATTACTAAAAGAAAAGCCTAAAGATAAGCAGATGGTGGCCGATTTAATTGCGAAAGATGAATATCTTCAAAAGTACATAGTGGAAATGCAACGAAAAGCTTATGATTACCTGCCAGACCGTTTTATTGCGTATTTATCAAAAACTTATGTGGCAGATATTAAAGTGAAGGAAGATTATAAACAGCTAAAAAGAACCGTTTTGGTTGTTCTAATGGAAGAAGATTTTCCGAGTTTGCAAAGCTTACCAGAATATCACACAGTATGGCATTACAGAGAAGAAAATCACAGAGAAAAGATATTAACAAAAAACACAGAAGTGCATATATTGGAGCTTCAAAAATACAAAAGACACAAAAATCAAACTGGGGAACTAGACCCATGGTTAGAATTTTTCATAAATCCATATGGAAAGGAGGTACAAAATATGGCAAGAACAAGAGCTGAATTAGAGGAAGCCGTAAGACAATTGCGACTTTTAAACGCAGATGAGGAAGTACAACAATTAGCAGACGCCGAAGACTGGGCACGATATGATTACAACAGTGCAATGTCGGAAATGATGGAAAAAGGACTTGAGGCTGGACGAGCCGAGGGACGAAACGAACTTGTGAAAAAAATGTTAGAAAAGAAAATGGATATCAATTTAATATCTGAATTAACAGGCCTAACTAAGGAAGAAATCGAAAAGCTATAATTTATAAAAAAGCGTATTGGGAACGGTCCTAGAAATATTTTTTCAGGACCGTCCCCCGAAATACCCCAAAATAAAAAAGAAGAAATTCTTTTGTTGAGAATTTCTTCTTTTTATTATTTTATTATTTTATTCTTCTATTCCTTTTACAACCTTTTTCTTTATAAGCATTCCTCCTAATGATACTATTATTAGTGCTCCTAGTGCTATGCTTGAATATATTGCTATGTCTGTTGCTCCTGTTTTTACTGTTAACATTACTGGGGCGTCGTCTATGTCGTCTTCTCCTGGGACGTTGTTTCCTGGTGTTGAGTCTCTGTCTGGTATTCCGTAGTCGTTATGGTCTTTTTGTATTTCTGCTGTGTTTATCATTGTTCCCATGTTGTCTATGCTGTTTTCCCATGTTAATAGTATTTCTACTTCTGCACTTTCTCCTGGTTGTAATGTTGTTCCGGCTAATTTTTCTGTTATTAGTTTTCCATCTTCTATTTTCCAATCTGGGTTATCTTCTTGTACAAATTTTAGTCCTTTTGGTACATCATCTCTTATTTCTTTTGCTTCTCCTGCTACTTCTCCTTCGTTTGTTACACGTATGCTATATCTGAATTTTACTGTTACATCATTTATTTTGCTTTTTCTTAAATCTACTTTTACTACTTCTTCTGGATCATCTTCTGCTTTGTGTCCTGTTTCTGTTACTACTGTTTTTCCATTTTCTGTTACTATTGCTTGTGTTACCCATTTACGTAAGGCTAAGTCGAAGTCTTTTTGTTCGTTGTCTACTTGTAATAATGATGTTACATCTTCCATATTGTAATTATCTTTTTTTACTATTACTTCTCTTGGCTCTTTTATTAAATTATATCCTGCTGGTGCTTCTGTTTCTACTATATAATATGTTGTTTCTACTTCTTCCCAATTGTATTTATATACTTCTGCTCCTGTTGTTTCATCTTTTGTTTTATATTTTTCGTTTTCAATTGCATCTTCACCAAATTCTAATCCTGTAAATTCTGCTTTTCCATTTTCATCTGTTATTGCTTCTATATCTTTTCCATTTGTGTCTTTTAAGAATATTTTGTTCTTTGCATTTTCTTCACTTGTTGCTATTTTAAAATGTGCTCCTACTAATGCTTTTTTTGTTGTACTATCATATTTATATATTCCTACTCCACCTGTATGTATTTCTGGTGTTTCAGAATCTAATCTATTGTTATTTCCATATACCAATGTTGCTTGATTTGGTATTGATTGATTAATTCCTATTATTTTTCCATTTTCATCTGTTGCAAATTTTGTATTAAATCTTATTTCAATTACTCCATCTGTATTATTTTTTATATTTTCTGAAAAATCCATACTTTCATTTTTAAATATTATTGTTAGTAATCTTTTTTCTTCATTGTAATCTACTTTATAATCTGTATTTTCTACTAAATCAAGTTTGTCTTTTATTTTAACAGATGCAACGCCTTCATATGTTAATCTTTCATCTATTGTATCTTCTACTTGGAATATTTTGCTTGTTAATGCCCCTTTATCTAATGGAACATTTATTACCCAATCATGTAATACACTTTTTGCATCTTCTGCACTTTCATATGTATCACCTGTTATTTCGTTGTAATATCCTGAATCTTGATTTTCTACTTCTTTTACACCTTTATGTATTGTTACTACTCTGTTTTCTGCTTCTACTAATACTTCGCCTGTTTTTACTTCAACTTTCTTTGCATTTGCAACTTCTGGTGTATCTCCTTTTAATGTGTAGCTTTTTCCATCTGTACTTAATTCTGGTGTTACTTCAAATGTTATTGGTCCTACTAAGCCATAATATCCATCTGGTACTGTTGATTCTGTTATTGTTACTTTTAACTTATCTGTAGTCTCTAGATTTATGTCTTTTATTTCGTCTATTTTTCCTTCACTATTTGTTTTATATTCTGTTGTTCCATCTATTTTTTTACCGCTCTTTGTTGTTAATGCTGTATTTGTTTTTGTGTTTATAATGCTTACTTTAAATCCGGCTCCTTCAAGTGGAGATTGTGTATCTTTTATTGTTTTTGTTAAATTAAAATTGAATGATCCATATCTTTTATCATTTCTTGCAGTTACAATTATGTTGTTATGAGCCTTATTTAGTACTATATTCCATTGACATCCATCAGCATCTTTATACAAATATGTTGCATATTCTGTGCATATATCTGATTTTTGTGTATTTCCTTTTGTATCAGTATATGTAACCTCTTGTGAAGTCCAATTAATTTGATTTCCATCTTGATTGTTACCAGCTACTTGGAAAACTCTTATTCCTTTTATATTATATGTTTTATTTTGATCATCATACTGTTTTTCTACACCTAAAACTAATTGATGTTTTATTGCGCTATATCCTGATGGTTGCTTTTTTTCTTTTATTTTCCATATATCATAAGAAACAACTTTACTTCCGTTATCTAAAGTATATTCTAAACAATTTTTATCAAGATTTTCTCTCGTAAATGGTCCGCTATATTTTCCAGCAACACTATCAAAATCTCCAAAATTTTGCATTGGATCTGGTTGCGTATTATAATTTGATCCAAAGTTAAATCCAGTAGTATTATATGCAATGTTTTTATATAACTCAACATTGAAACTTGCGCCACCAAGAGCGTCTGATACTTCATCTCCGGCTTTGGTTGAATTACTGTCTTTTTTCATTATATTTAATGAATATGATGCATTCTTTTTGTTTTTCAATATTATTACAAAATCATTATCTTTATCCTGAGATACATATTCATCTTTAGGTTGAACAAGGGCATAACTTACATTACCATCCTTATTTGTTGCACTTATTATTATTACATTATTGTATGTTTCGTATCCCTCTGGAGCCTCAGTTTCTAATATATAATAATATTGTGTTTCTCCTTTTTTTATTTCGAATTGCATCTCACTTGGAGTAAAATATTGTCCATTGAATATCTCCATACCGCTTGTCCACATATCAGCTCCATTATTTTTTATCATTTCCGCTGTAATGCTTGTATTTACTTTATCTGTGTTATTCATCATTTTAAATTTTGCGCCAGTTAGTGGATTACCATTTTCATCAACTTTTTTTATAGTTACATTTGTTTTTTCTGGTTTCTCTCCTTCAAAAGAAACAGAATCAGTATGTTTTTTTCTTTCAATCATTAAAAATGATTGATCTCTGTATGGTCCTGGATTACCAGCTGTTGTATAATATTTGGCTTTTGTATTAAATGAGCTAATATTAAAAACTATGTTTACATTACTTTGATCAGTTACTTTTATGTATATATTTCCATTATGATCATTATATTTACTTAGCTCTTGTGTACATTCAGCATCTGTATATATTTTAGTATCTGTTCCATTTAATTTTGCTGTTAAGTTCATAACATTATTATTGCTAACAACAAAGGGTCCTACTACACTATTCGAATTAACTACAGCATTAGTTTTATCTATACTGACATTATTTGTTTTCGTGGTATAGTTACTATGTGCTTTCGCAGCGTTATATAATGCATTATATAAAGGATATAAAGGATCACTACTTGTTGGATAGCTAATTCCTTCATCAGGTGTTACATTATTTGTAAAGTGCCATAAAACAAATTGTTCCATTTTAAAAATTTGATCATCTGTATAATTTGATATTTCTGCCCTATCACCTAGAATTCTTTGTAAATTATTACGATACCAACCATTTTCATCATTTGTTACACTATCACCTAATCGTAACATATTATCTAATAACCATTGTATACTTCCACTAGCTCCACTTTTTGCATTATTTTTATCATATGCATCTGCTTCTCCTATAACACGACCACTTCCTCCAGAGTATCCAAATCCATATAAATTAGCACCTTTATCCATACACCACCCATAATTGCTTGTATCCTGATAGAAGTGAATTTTTTCAACGTCACCTCCTAAATCAACACAACTATATTTGTCATTTGAGGGATAAATTGCCAAATTTTTTTCTTCATTAACTGTTGCTATATTTAAATTTTTTCCAAAGAAAAGCTTACTTATTGTTCCCAAAATTGAAATTAGCATTGTTATAACAAGTAATAAAATAATCGATTTTTTCACTATTCTTTTCATCTTTTTTCTCCTCCATTTTTGATTTTACTCCATTTTGCGCTTTTTTAAATAATTAGTCAATATACATATTTTTATATTATTTTTTATATAATGTTACGGAGATTTGCTTTTTTGAAGTTTTTTTACATTTATTACATTTTTATAACATTTTTCTATTTATTTTGTATTTTTTAAAATTCTTTACGGATTTTGGGATATACGTGTTTTTTTGTTTTTATACTATTTTTGTTTTATTTTGTAATTGAATATATTTACTTATTCGATATTGAATTAATTGTAATTAAAATACTAACTGAATTACCAAATATTACAATAAAGCTTACATATGTAAAAAACCATAAATTAGATTACTTGTAGCATTTTAGCAATAAGTTGTCTTTTTTTTGTTGTTCAAAAGAGAAATGCAACACCTCTTAAAAAGTGTTTGGCTAGTTACTAGACTACCTATGAAACGAGGCGAACGACCGACAGTTTCATTGTTCAGAGTCATTTTAGGAGTAACAGTATAATAATATTTCAAATGATATTTACATTAGAATAAGCATTTTTTGATAAAATTGGAGAAAAAGAAACAAAAAAATTCCCCTTTTACAATTCTGCCAACAGTAGTAACAGAATTAGTTTTATTTATTTTCTTCCGTCCATTTATACAAAATTTCTTCATCCAATAAAATATATGTAGAAAATTTCGAAATATTTTAATATTGTATTGATAAGTACAAATTATGATCATATAATGACAATATCAAACTACTATGTGAATTTTTTCACAATATAATGGTACAATAATAAGGAAAATTTTTAGGAGAATTTATATTTTTATAAAATAAAACCTCAAGTATATCTTACGAACTACTTGAGGTTTTATTGGTGCAGATGGCCGGAATCGAACCGGCACGGTTTATTCAACCGCAGGATTTTA
>ERZ1026876.885-NODE-885-length-16617-cov-4.801775_pt1 | contig 16617 bp, 12 predicted proteins | sample MGYA00380168_ERZ1026876 | MGnify/ENA primary metagenome ERZ1026876 (study PRJEB33269, sample SAMEA4719804) | human gut metagenome | biome: human-associated habitat; feature: organic feature; material: feces | place: Cameroon | collected 2013-10 ... | reverse complement strand
GCGGATTGACCGAAGGGGCGATTTGGCGCTGAAATTTGCTACATGGACATATTTTATAGCATGGATGACCTCTGATCGAGTGTCTGTCCATGTGAATGGTGCATCCAGAACGACACTGTCATACTGAAAACTATTACGATCGATTACATAAAGGAGCTGCTCCATGAGTAAGCAAAAGAAATCCGGAAACACAGCAAAAGCCGTACAGGAAGTAAAGACGGCAGCAGGAGAAAAGAAAACAACGGGCGCAAAGGCTACGCTTGCCGGCACTGAAAGTACTCACATCAATCAGCGTTTCGGTAACATCACCAGTACGCTGATGACGATTTACGTGCTTTTCTATCTCTGCGTATTCCCTCTCGCAACCCATGACAAGTACTTCGATATCTTACAGTTCCGCTTCCAGCTCTACTGGATCCCAACCCTCATTTACGGCATCCTCTTCCTCGGGCTGGGGATTTTCTATCTTCTTTCTGATAAACGTAGGAATGGAGGCGCACTTATAGCGAAGCTGAAGGAAAACCTGCAGTGGAATGTCCTGAAGATGAAGCTCACGAAGACAGATATCTGCTTCATCGCACTGATCTTCATCATGACCCTGTCGGTGCTCTTCGCGGACTACCAGTACGAAGCCCTCTGGGGCAGCCGCGGCCGCTTTAACGGCCTCGTCCTCTGGCTCATGTTCTTCATCGCGTATTGGCTGGTCACCAGATTCTATCATTTCAAAAAATGGCACCTCTACGCCTACCTCATCGCCGCATGCCTCCCGGAAATCTGGGGAATGACCGACTTCTTCCTGCTGGATCTGTTTAAATTTCATGTAAATACAGAACCGGAATACATCTATACCTTCGCATCCAGTGTGGGCAATATCAATACCTATACCGCATTACTATCCCTGCATCTTGGAACTTCGGTCGCATTGTTTGTGTGTTCGAAATGTAAGTGGGAGACCGCTCTGGCATATGTTGCTGTTGTGATTTCTTCTTTCGCGACCGTCATGGGTATCAGTGATAACGCCCTTCTAGCTGCCGGTGCGATATTTGCATTTCTTCCGCTTGTGGCCTGGGCATCGAGAAAGAATATCTCTCGTTTCTTTATCGCGTTCAGTACCTTTGCGACGAGCGTACTGATCACCGCGAAGCTTACGACACAGTATGCAACGATGGCGATCGCAGCGGAAGGCAGCGTGTTTGTGTCGCTCGGAAAAACGAAGGCATTTATGATGATCACCGTTACGCTCTGGATTTTCACGATCCTTGTGCTGTTGCTTTCTCTTAAAAAGAAAGAGGAGGTGATCGAAGAAAAGACGACGCGGATCGCCCGTCGGCTCTGGCTTGTACTGGTTATCCTTGCAGTGATGGCTGTCGTCGCTGTACTGGTCGACGCAAATACAGGTAAGCACCCGGAAATCTGGGAAGTGTACAGAAACGTTCTTATCTTCAGTGATAGCTGGGGTACGGGCCGAGGCTTAAACTGGCGCTTCGCCTGGGAGTACTTCACGAGAGATGCCAGTCTGCTGAAGAAGCTCATCGGCTACGGACCGGATACCTATTACATCATCACCATGGACCGCTATAAGCACGAGATGATCCAGGCTGGTTATGGATATTTTGATGCTGCACATAACGAATACATCGACTACATCACCACGATCGGCATTCTCGGCACCGTGGCTTACTTCGGTATATTTGTGTCGGGCCTTCGTCAGATGTTCAAGTGTCCGAAGAATGTGTATGCCATCGCCTGCGGCTTCGCAGTACTGGCATATCTGGTTCAGGCGGTCGTGAACATCGCAATTCCGATCGTAACACCGGTTCTGATGCTCCTCCTCTATGTGGGAATCAATAGTGTAAAGGAATAATATGTATCTCCATTTAAATCTATTTAGACTACTTAAAAGAAATAAAAATCTGCTTCATAATATCGTGGCTCTTTGCGTGATGGCTGCGACCATGGCTTCAGTGTATGGTATGTCTTCGCTGGCGGCACCGATTATTGATACGACGGCGGTACAGACGACATCTTCGACGAGTACGTCTGTATCGCAGACGATGCAGGCAACGAATATCACGACCGCGCAGATGGTATCTGCACCGGGAAATGCCAGCGCGCAGACAGTTTCGACACCGGGCGGTACCGGTATGCAGACACTTCCGGCGTCAAGTGGTGTGAACATACAGCAGAGTGCGCCTATGCCAGGAACGACAATACAGACCACTACGCTTACATCTGCAAGTGGCGTTGGCGAGTTATGGATGCTGGCGAGCACGACCGGCGCACAGAACCTAAGTATCGTCATCAAAAGTCCGCACGGAAAGCTGATTGTCGTTGATGGCGGATGGGAAGCGGATGCAGACAAGCTGTCATCGCTCATCCTGCAACAGGGCGGGAAGGTCGACGCTTGGCTGATTACGCATCCACATGAGGATCATGTCGGTGCACTTTGCGCGATTCTGAATGATAGCTCCAGAAAAATCAAAATTGATAAGATCTACTGCTCGCTGGCAACCCCGGACTGGTATCGTCAGGTTTCTCCGACTGGTGCCGGCATCGCAGATCAGCTCCTGAGTGCATTCACGAAGCTGCCGGTTGGTACAGTGACAAATAATATCGGACGCGGAACAGAAATCAACATCGATGATGTCAACATCCGTGTACTGAATAACCGTGGCGTGTATACCTACAACGGCGTGAATAACAGCAGTATGGTCTACAAGATTCGTGTAAGTGGCCAGTCCATCCTGATCCTCGGCGATCTCGCGTATGATGGCGGAAAAGACCTGATCAAAACCTGCACGGCAGCAGAAGTGAAATCGGATATCGTTCAGATGGCACACCACGGCCAGCAGGGCGTGGACCAGGATGCATATGCACTGATTGCACCGACGACCTGCCTATGGCCATCACCGGCATGGCTCTGGAATAACGATAACGGCGGTGGCGTCGGCAGTGGCCCGTGGGGCACACTGACGACCAGAACATGGATGGACGCCCTCGGCGTGAAGGATAACCGTTCCCTGAAGGATGGCGATGTCCATATGTACCTCGGCATGCCATCCCCGAATATGTAAAAAGTGCTTGCATTCCTGTGAAAAGCATGTATAATCGCAGACATAGGTTGATTATTAAGATTTGATTAAGAAGTACGAAAGATAGTCTTTAAGAAATTCGTAAGAATTAGTAATGACTCTGTTATATACTTTCTGATCGAATCGCAGTAAGATAACCTCGTACATGATGAGAGAGTACGAAGCAAGTACTTCCTCCGCGGAACCAAGTAAGAAAAGGACTTGCAAGGTCACACGCTTAGAGGTATAATCTCACCGTAACTGAGCCTATAGGCTCGAAAAGAAAAAAAGGAGAGTGCATTTATTATGAAGAAGCAGACAAAGGTAATGGCAACACTTTCTACTGCAGCACTTCTTGCTCTTGGTTTTTCAGCCGTTTCCATGGCAGCAGGTTGGGATAACTCAACAGGCGCTTGGAGATATCTGAACAACGATGGCACAGAGGTTGTTGACGAGTGGAAGTCCGCAAACGGAAATTGGTTCTATCTTGACAGCGACGGAGTTATGGCTACCGATAAGCTGATCGAGGATGAGTCCAGCACAAAGGGAACTAAGTATTACTACGTTGACCAGTACGGCGCTATGGTAAAGAATACCTGGAAGGCTGTAGCTATGGACGACGATGATAACAGCGATCTTGATGCTGAGTACTGGTGGTACTACTTCGGTAACGATGGTAAGGCTTATACAATTAATTCCGGGGATAAGATCACAAAGAATAAGATTAAGACCATCAATGGCCTTAAGTATGCTTTCGACGAGGAAGGCCATATGCTTTATGGCTGGACCGTAGCTGCTGCTGGCGATCATTCTCAGAATGATGATAATGATAAGCTTTGGATGGAGGCTGACTACTACTTCAATGGCTGGAATGATGGCCATGCTCAGACTGGTTGGGCTCAGATTGCTGTAGAAGATGATGATGATGAGACCCAGAACTACTGGTTCTACTTCAACGGCGATGGCGAGAAGCAGCACAGCAAGCGTAAGAAGATCAACGGCGTTTACTATGTATTCGCTGATGATGGACATATGGTTGATGAGTGGGCAATCAAGGATACAGATGGCACATGGTCTTCCCTTGACAGAGTGGCTACAGGTTCTAAGGCTGAGAACATCGCATATCTTAACGGCGATGGTGGTCAGAGAAAGAACACTTGGGTATGGGCTATCCCTGCTGAGGATTGGATCAATGCTGATTACGAAGATGATCAGTACAGATGGTTCTATGTTGGTAAGGATGGTAAGCTGACTGTCAACAAGACTAAGAAGGTCAACGGTAAGTACTATGCATTCGATGAGTACGGCCGTATGCTTACTGATTTCGTTGATGTTAAGGATGGCGCTGTAGAGAAGATTTGTGGTCACGATGCGTACACTGCTGCTGAGTGGATTGCAAATAAGGATGGCTTCCGTTCTGGCATTGAGAATGTTTACTACTTCTCCTCTGATGAGGATAAGGATGGTTCCAGAAAGACTGGTTACCAGAACATCGAGCTCGCTGATGACACCTACCAGTTCTATTTCCAGAAGAACGGCGAAGGTAAGACTCAGTATGACAGCAAGATTAAGAAGTTCACTGTTGCTGGTCTCATTCTGAAGCCAACCAACGATGATGATAACAACTATGCTGCTATCAAGGACGTAACGGCTAACGATGATGGTACATACACTGTTGGTGATATGTCTATCGCTACTGCTTATAATAATATGCATAAGGGTGATATCCTTGTAAATAAGCAGGGTGCTATCGTAAAGAACAAGACCGTCAAGGACGAGAACGACCAGTATTGGAAGACCAATGCGAAGGGCGAGATCGTTAACAAGGCTGCGGATAAGGATGCTTACGATGCAGCTAAGAAGGCAACTAACGAGGCTGATAAGTGGTAATTAACCATTTAGGAATCTTTAGAGCTTAAAGGTTAAAAGAGTTTGGAGAGAAATCTCCAAGCTCTTTTTTTATGAAAAGAAATGATGAAGTATTCGTGAACATATTCTGAAGTTGCTTTGCTTTTCGGTTGAATAATGATAAGATAGGCAACGTTATGAAGTGAAGAAGATGATCGCAAAAGTTGATGGTACATATTCATGTGATTTAGCTGGTCATCTATCGATTTGATAAAATCAGGAGATGGATTTATGAGAAGTATGAAGATGTGGATGATGATTGGGATTGTTGCTTTAACTGCGGTATCCATATCGGCATGTAAACCGACCTACGAGGCACCGACAGTGGATCCGATCATGACGACGGCACCTGCAGATGCACCATATGAGATGGACTTTGATCAGCTGAACGATGATGTGATTGACTCCTTTTCAAGGACGCACGTGGTTTTTCCGTTTGTGAAATCGATGGATATCAGTGGAGACAACAGTACGAAGAATATTACAGTAACCATCGATATTCAGTCAGGTGTTGCTGACAATGCTATTCAGGTATTGCTTTCAGACGTTACGAAAAAGATCGATAATAATGCATATATTCAGGACTTCCGAATTAAGAAGGCGGATGATACACAATTCGGTTCTATATATGATATCTACAGCTACACGTATAAGGTGACTTCTGACGGTGAGTCACTGTATGATGAAACGATTCAGCCGGGCGACGAGATTCCACTTGATCCGAGCTTGGACGGTAATAAGATTATGGAGATGCTGGAACAGCAGGAATCTGCTTCTGCAGCAGAGTCTGAGACGGAGACAAGTGCCTCAAACGGTTAAATTATTTAGAAATTCAGAGCCTTTCTTATGAGCAAGTAGGAAGGGCTCTTTTAATTTGCTCGTTTGGATGGGGATCAGTTTGTTGGTCTGGACCGTTTGAATTAGTGGTGCTTAAATGTTAGATTCTGAATTTGGGTGCTTGAATGTTAGATGGTTATTTTGTTTGTAATATGGTATTCTAATATGGATTATGCAACTAGTGGTTTTTGTAAAGGTGACTGCGATTTATGATTTCTGTGTTGATGAGTGTATATCAAAAAGAGAATCCGTCGTTTCTTAAGGCTTCGCTGGATAGTATATATGCTCAGACCCTGAAAGCAGATGAGATCGTCCTGGTGGAGGATGGCGAAATTTCGGATGCTCTGGAAGAGGTGATTTCGCAGTATCTGGATCTTCATATCGTGAAGCTGGAGAGAAATCTTCAGCTAGGAAGAGCACTGGTAGCGGGGTTGAAAGCCTGCCATCATGATCTGATTGCCCGGATGGATACAGATGATATCATGATGCCGGATCGGCTTGAGAAACAATATCGGTTTATGATAGAACATCCAGAGATTGCGGCCTGTGGTGGTGATATAGCTGAATTCATGGAAGAAGATAGGATCCTTCGTGAAAAACACGTGCCGACTTCACCTCAAGATCTGTACCGATATGGTAAGAAGCGAAATCCGCTGAATCATATGACAGTGATGTTCCGTAAGTCTGCGATCGAAGCGGTCGGTGGCTACCGGCACTTCCCTGGACTCGAGGACTATGATTTGTGGAGTCGTCTCCTCGCGAATGGGTATCAGATTGCCAATATACCGGAAGTTCTGGTGAAGGCGAGAATCGGCGACCGTTTCGCGAGCAGAAGAGGTGGATGGGCGTATTTTAAACGCTATCTTCAGCTTCGCAAGGAACAGCATCGAATCGGCTATTTGAATACGAAAGAATATATCGTGGCGTGTGTCCTGACCTTTGGAATGACCGTGATGCCCGAGAAATTGAGAGAGAAAGCGTATGCAGTGCTGCGAAAATGATAAATTACTGACCGTTGTGGTGCCATCCTATAATGCATCAAAATACCTGGATTTTAACCTTCAGTCTTTTCTGCGACCGTCTGTGCCGGAAAAACTGGAGGTAATTGTCGTGGATGACGGCTCTACGGATGATACCGCCAGGATCGCGGATGCGTATCATGAGAAGTATCCACAAACCATCAAAGTTATTCATAAGGAGAATGGTGGTCATGGATCTGGAATTAACGCGGGTCTTCGTGCAGCGACTGGGAAATACTTTAAGGTGGTCGATGCAGATGACTGGGTGGACCATGAAGCACTCAAAAGACTGCTGGACTATATAGCATCTTTTGATGTCGCAGATGCGGATGCTGATATTGATACTGATACTGCGCGGGCTCGAACTGAGGCTAAGGCTGCATCCGGTCCAGATGTCATCTATAATAATTATTATTGGCGTTTGACAGATGAAGCGAAGTCGCCAGATGCGTATGAACGTAAGGCGGAGTTCACAGAGCCTTTTACAGGCGTAGAATACCATAAGGTGTATGACTTCGAATCCATCGCGGATCGGTGCTATGTAAAGATGCATAATATGACGATTCGGACAGATATCTTACGGGAGCATCAGATTCATATCGATGAGCACTGCTACTATGTGGATATGGAGTACATCCTCTACCCGATTCCATATCTAGAGACGATTGCATTCCTGCCGGAGTTTCTGTATCAATATCAGATCGGTCGTCAGGGCCAGAGCATGGATCCGGCGAAGATGCAGCGAAATGCTGCTCAGTATGATCATGTGCTGGCTTCGATCTTTGCTTATTATGATGCGCACTGCAGAGATATCGAGCAACCGAATAAAAAGAAGTACATCGATCGGCTTATTTCCCGCTTTTATGCTAGTCGTATAAAGATTCTGCTCAGTATGCCGGATGCAGCGAAGCGTAAAAGTGAGTTCATGATGATGGAGCAGACTCTGAAGGGTGACTACAGGGATGTTTACGATGCGAATCTGAATTCGGCGATTCGCATATTGAGAAGAAGTGGATATCTATTCTATGGTGCTGCTGTGGTGGCGATGAAGAAAAAGCTGACGACGCAGTACGGTTAAAAGTAGCGGTAAAAAAATATGAAGATTCTGACATTCGTAATACCTGCATATAATAGTGAAAAATACCTCGATAAATGTCTCATCAGTATGCTGAAATCGGAACTGCTGGATGAGATCGAAATCATCGTCGTGAACGACGGATCGAAGGATAGAACACCGGAAATTGCGGCGACGTACTGTGAAAAATACCCGGACACTGTGCGCCTGATTAATCAGGAGAATAAAGGTCATGGTGGGGCACTGAATGCCGGCTGCGCTGCTGCAACAGGAAAGTACTTGAAGGTGATTGATGCGGATGACTGGGTGGACACAGAAAGTCTGCCATCTTTTATACAGCAGTTATCGATGTGTGAAAGTGATGTGGTGTTGACACTGTACCACACGATCAATATATCGACAGGTGAGGTGCGAAGCTGGCGCTGTTTTCCGAAAGAATTTGGTACATTAATCACATTTGCCGATATTCTGAAGGACTGGAAGGCTTTCGATCGTAGTCTTACCTTTCATGGCGTCACATATCGTACGGATTTTTATCAGGAGTATAGCGAATCCTTACCAGAGCATATCTTTTACGAGGACCATGTATTTGCGACTTTTCCGTGCTGTCTGGCGAAGAGTATCATGCCGATGGATATCTTCGTTTATGAATATCGTATCGGAGATGTCGATCAGAGCGTGTCCAGAGTGAATCAGGTAAAGCGTCATAAACAGACGGAGACCGTGTTGAAGATTATGGAGGAGCGTTATGGTACGATGGAGGATTCATCCGGTAGAGACTATGTCGCTCAGAAGATCGTAGCACTGCTGATGAGCTATTTCTCCATCGTGCTTCTATCGGATCCAGACAGAGAGGAAGGACGCACTTTGGCAGCAGAGCAGTATAATCAGTGTGTTGCGCTGGCACCGGATGTCGCTGCTGCTATGAAGAAAAAGTACCATATTTTCGTTCTGATGAATCGACTTCACTTCACGAATGATACATGGGAAAGAATCCTACGCTCACCTTTATACAACAAACTGAGAGGAAACCACTCATTTGCCTAACATGGCAGATGACAGCTCTTTTTAAGGATAGGAAATGACATCTAAGATTACAGAGAGAATCAGACAAAACGAGAGGTGGATTAATCTCGCATACTATCTGGTGTATGCTGCGCTGTTCCTTAGTGCCTTGGTTGGGACTACAGAATTCATGCAGTGGACATACGTTCCTCATGTTCGAGACATGGTTTATATGGGGACAACGGCAGTGATGCTAGTGTTATGGGCTCTGAGCCTTGTGCTACAAAGTGATCTCAGAATCAATGGTGCCAAAATACTTATTCTGACCATAGGGATACTGCAGTTTTTGCTCGGTGGCGGCTCATCGCTGATTCTGATTCTGACGATTCTGATAGGTGCGACGGATCGAAAATCTGCGGATATCATTTTGAAAGAATCGCTGATCATCGGGCTCCTGGTTCTGTGCGTGACCTATCTTGCATCAATGAATGGCTATATCGCATATCGGATTTCAGGTGACGGGCGGCATTTCTTCGGTTTCATCTATTATTCGCATTTTTCGGATAAGTTATTATATTTCTATATGATGTATCGTTGCCTTCGGCGTAAACGCGAGTCGCTGATAGGATATGCGTTGATCGTGGAAATCATGTACCTGAATTATCGATATACGCATGCAAGAACCGTGACCATTTGCTTTCTGGTATTTATCCTTCTCTGCGCGGTCTATGATATCTGGAAGTGGAGAAAGGAGGACAAACGAGTAGAAGTGGGAAAAGCGCCAGGAGATTTACGGAGAAAAATCTTTTATATCATGGCTATGCTGGCTTCGGGCACCTATATATGGACGGCGCTTCTCTCGATGGGGGGGATCGTTGCGTACCGTTTGCTGGAGACGATGGATCAAGTGAAAATTCCGAAATATCTACAGACCTTTATGTCACGACTGTTTTTTAACAGTCGTGCTTTAGAGGAGTATGGAATTACCGCGTTCGGCCAGAAAGTATATGAAATAACGAATACATCCGGTGGTGAAAACATCATTTCTGGCTCTTTTTATCTGGATAATTCTTTTATGAGATTACTCATTATCACAGGAGCAGTAACGTTAATCTTCTTTGTTGTGTATATGACCTTCTTTATGTGGAAGACTTTTAAGGAGAAGCGCTTTTGTCTGTTTGCGGCACTGCTTGTGGTGGCGATCGGTGGATTAAGCGAGACCTATACCATTAATTTCTATTACAATGTATTTTTGATTCTCGCATTTTCAAACTTAGGGGACATAGGAGCATGACGCAAAAAGAAAATATGAAGAAGATATTGAAAATGCTGTATGCGGCGTTGAGTCTCGTGATTGCATTTGGAACCGCGGATGCGATCTGGTACTGGAATATCGCACCCGGATGGAGTGAGGGCTTTTTCGGCACAGAGACCTTACTGCTGGTAGGCTTACTATACTGCATCGTCTATTTTTTCTTTGCAAAGATGTATGATGCACATAAGATCGGATTGTATCGGCTGCAGGAGCTGGCTTTCTCACAGATGCTGGCGTATGGCATCAGCGATGGCATACTCTTCATCGCGGCTTTCTTCTGGTTTCATAATTTTCAGAGGATACGTGTTCGCCTCTTTTTACTGGCGTTTTTTATTCAGCTTCTCCTCATTCTTGTAAATACCTTTATCTTTAATCGTTTATATGCACGCTTTGATGAACCTCGAAAGCTGATGATTATCTATGGGTCGGAGGATTATAAGCGGCTTTTGGAAAAAATCAAAGAGAAGAAGCGGAGGTATCGGGTTGTAGCAGTGATGCATGAATCAGAAGAGCTTTCTGTGATCTTTGAAATGCTGAAGCAGTGTAAGGATGTCTATCTTTGTGATGTGAAGGATGAAGTAAAAGACAGAATCATCTTATACTGCAATGCGCATCAAAAAGACAGTCATATCTCGATGGATATTGGCGACCTCCTGATACTGAGAGATGAGGTTTCTCATTCCTTTGATACGCCTTTCCTTAGAAATCGAAAGACGCCTGTGGCCTGGTACTATCCTTTCGTGAAGCGGTGCTCGGATATCATGATTTCGCTGGCGGCCATTATCCTTTTGTCACCGGTGATGCTGATGACAGCGATCAGTATCAAGCTATACGATCATGGACCCGTGTTCTATAAGCAGACCAGATTAACGAAGGGTGGTCGACGGTTTGAAATTATAAAATTCCGTAGTATGAAAATCGATGCGGAAAAACATGGCGCACAGCTGTCAAATGTGCATGATGACCGAATCACACCGGTCGGAAAGGTCATTCGGAAACTTCGTATCGATGAACTGCCACAGCTGTTTAATATTCTGAAGAGTGATATGACGGTGGTTGGGCCACGTCCTGAGCGTCCGGAAATTGCGGAGCAGTATGAAAAGGAAATTCCAGAGTTTGACCTTCGCCTTCAAGTGAAGGCGGGACTTACAGGTTATGCGCAGGTATATGGTAAGTACAATACCACACCGCTCGATAAGCTGAAGCTCGACCTGATTTATATCGCACAGCGGTCTGTGCTGTTTGATTTACGAATTCTCTTCTATACGGTAAAGATTATATTCATACCAGAGAGCACAGAGGGGGTACCAGATGGACAGAGCACCGCAGACCCCGGAATTAAATGATCATAGTGTTCGAGATAGAAATGAGTGAAGATGCTGATAAACACCGATATACATAAAAAATATATTGATACGATCGCGGATGTGATGTTTAACATGGCGCTTGTACTGTACTGGTCACTGGGTATCATCTGGTCATCGACCGCAATGGCACTTGTGCCATCGCGTGTTTATCTCCTCGGTATGGCGCTGGTGATCGCGGTTCTGATGCTGCGAGAAGTGATGCTGTTCGTCTGGATTCGACGCTATAACTGGAGGGACTTTCTGGGGCTTGTCATCGTGCTTCTGTTCGGATATATCGTCGATCGAAACGAAACGGCGACCATAGCAGCAGGGTATCTTTTGGTATTTGCGTCCAGGGATAGAGATTATAAAAAGATCTTTCGAATCGCTATATTAGATACCATCGCGGGTATAGCAGTCATCTATCTGGCGTCGATGCGTGGATTTATTCCTTATGCAACCTGGACAGAGAACGATACGCTGCGTCATGCGTTTGGGTTTGTCTATCCGCTGGTGATTCCTGCTTATCTTTTGAACATCGGCATTATGACATTTGCAGTGAAAGAAGAGAAGACGAAAGCCTGGCAGATGATGTTACTGCTGTTCTTTACGATCTGCACATACCGCTGGTGCAAGGCGGATCTATCTGGCGGACTGACGCTGGCAGTTCTGATTGCGATGGTGGTCACGAAGATATATCCGAACATATTAAAAAGCCAGCAGCTTTTCTGGAAATGGACCGATCGTCTTGCGGTGATCATCTATCCGCTCGTGGCCTTCCTCAGCTGTCTGGGGGCGGAACTTTATGATGGTTCGGTCGAATGGATGGATAAATTGAACCAGATGATTGGTGGCCGTTTATCATTGGCACATGCAGCTCTTCAGAATTATGAAATCAAGTTTTTGGGACAGGAGATTTGGTTCGTGGGTGCCGGATTAAATAATACTGGTCATCCTGTAAACGGGGCTTATAATTATGTGGACAATGTTTATGTGAATCTGCTGCTGAGATATGGCGTCGTATTTTGTGTCGTAGCGCTGGTTCTTCTCGTGCTTACGGTGGATTACTGTCGTATCCGTCGTATGAGAGTGCTGCTATGGATGTTTTCGCTGATGGCGGTACATGGGATATTTGAGGATAAGGTACAAACACTTTACTTTAATTCACTGCTTCTGATGATCGGACAGGCAGTACAAAATTATCATGCATCAAAAAAGTATACATAAAAACTACATTTGGAATATGGTCTTTCAGCTCCTTACGGTGCTCACACCGCTGGTTACGGCCCCGTATGTTGCGAGGACCTTACAGCCGGAAGGTGTGGGCACGTTTTCGTTTGTGAATTCGGTGGCCTCTTATTTCGTGCTGGTCGCAAATCTCGGTACGGCGACCTATGCGCAGCGAGAGATATCCTATGTCCAGGAAGATGTAGAGAGAAGAAGTGAAGCGTTCTGGAATGTCTTTTTTCTTCGCTTCGCCACTTCGGCGGTGACCATCGTCGCATATTTCGTTTTCTCTTTCTTTAGTGAATTTAAACTCCTGTTTTACATTCTGTCGATCAATATCCTCTCAGTGATTTTTGATATTTCGTGGTTCTATCAGGGGATAGAGGATTTCGGCAGCATCATGCGGAAAAACGTATTTTTTCGCGTACTGACCGTCCTTTCCATTTTCGTATTCGTTCATCATGAGAGTGACCTGCCGATCTACTGCTTGATTCTGTGCTCAGGAACACTGGCGGCAAATATATCGCAGTGGATGAGGTTGTCTGCGCTTATTCGGAAACCTGATTTCGCACATGTTCGACCGTTTTCGGATATCAGAACGGTGCTTTCACTGTTTATTCCGACGATAGCTATTCAGGTCTATACGATTCTGGATAAGACCATGATCGGCCTGTTTTCAGGTGTCGGTGCTGAAAATGGATATTATGAAGAGGCGATGAAGTTTGCGCGACTTACGCAGACGCTCGTTACCTCGCTGAGCACGGTGATGATTCCGCGCATCGGTAGCTGTTTCGCGCAGGAAAAGCTGGAGGAAGTAAAAGAGTATCTGTATAAATCCTATCAATATGTATGGGCGGTTGCGATCCCGGTGAGCTTCGGGCTGATCGGGATTTCAGATAATCTCGTTCCATGGTTTCTGGGACCGGACTATGCAAAAGTAAGCCTTCTTTTAAAAATTCTTGCCCTCCTGCTGATCAGCATCGGCATCAATACAATTACAGGAAATGAGTATATGATTCCCACGAATCGCCAGAATCAGTATACGAAAACGGTTCTTCTCGGCGCAGTTGTGAATGCGTGCTTTAATGCGCTGCTCATCCCGTCACTGATGTCGACGGGTGCAGCCATCGCGTCTGTGCTTGCAGAAACCGTCATCGCAATGTATCAGATATATCTGGTGCAGCATGAACTGTCGATCAGAGAAATCCTGCGGCGCTCATCAAAGTATATTTGTGCAGGGGCGATGATGCTAATAGTGCTTCGTATAGAAGACAGCTGTTTCGCACCATCACCGCTCTATACAGGTTGTATGATTATCACAGGCGTCATGATATACGGATGCAGTCTGCTTGCTTTAAAAGATAAATTTGTGATTGATCATATTAAGATGGGCTTAAAAATCCAGAAGTGATGTGATGAAGTATTAAGATTATGAGGAAAATTCTTATAAGTTCATAGATATACGCTGCTTTTCAAGGATTCTATGATAAAATACTCTGCATAAGAAGAGATGAAGGAGATATACATGGACCAGTATCAGAATATCAGTTTTAATGAAGAGGATGAGAGCGAAATCAGCCTGCGCGATCTGCTATATCATATCCTTCGGCAGTGGCGAGTGATTTTTGCAGCTGTCGTCTTTTTCTGCATATTACTTGGAGGCTTGAAACTGATAAAGGGATTTAGTGAGCTGAAAAGTGGCGATACATCAGAAAACCAGGAAGCATACGAATCTGAACTTGAGGAATATACGATCAATAAAAACCGTTTGCAGGATCAGATTAAGGTATTGACACAGTCAATACAGGATAAGGGAGAATATCATGATCATTCGGTTCTTATGAACCTGAATCCGGATGCGGCTTATAGAAGTACACTCACCTATATCGTGAATGCTACGAAAGATGATACACTTGTAGAAAAAGACAAGAGCCTTCACACTGTGATTAATCGGAGAATGAATAGTGTTCTTGGTGCGTATGCGTCACTGATACAGAATGGAGCAATTCTGAGCAAGGTAGGGGAAACAAAGGGCCTGAACTTAAACCAGAAGCAGCTGGCCGAGTTGGTGTATGTGCAGACTGACTATCAGGCGAAGCTTCTCTATATTACGATTGTCGGGAAAACTGAAAAACAGGTGCAGGGTATTACGGATGCCGTACAGGACGAACTGCAGAATGCAGGTCTGCATATTGCATCACCGGCGTCATACTATCAGCTAGAGCTTGTTTCGTCGTATATCGGTGAAGATGCGGGCAGTCTGATACCGATCGGAACAGTGCCTGAAGACGGAACAAGTGGGAATGATGAGGTATATCAAACCAGTATCGATATTTTACAGAAGGAGTATGTGCAGGCGGTTGCAGATATGCAGGAGCAGCTGTTTACCTGCAAGGACCAGCTAAAAGAACTTGAGGAACCGGTAGCACCGGCAGGTATCTCCAAGAGTTCGGTTATTAAGGAGAGTATAAAGTATGCATTTCTTGGTGCCGTGGTTGGTGCGTTTTTGATGACTCTGTTTTATGCTATGCAGTATATTTTCTCTGGGAGATTAATGACCTGTGATTACTTAAATGATAATTATGGGCTCATGGTGCTTGCAGATTATCACGCTCCGATCAGAAATCGCTTGAATTCAGTGGATAAGCTGATTACTCGTATGAATGGCATCTCAGAGGATAAGCAATCTCTGGAATGTGTTTATGCACTGGGGGCTGCCAATATCTCAGCGCAAATGAAGGAGAGCAATGCATCAAAGCTTCTTCTCTCTGGAAATGCAAGTGCGTCTGATTTTGATGCTGCAGCTGTTGCATTAAAAGAAAAGCTGCAAGTGACGGGGCTGGAAGTTATTTCTGCAGGCAATATCAATGAGAATGTAACTGCTGTTCAGAAGCTTCAGGATGCTGATAAGGTCATATTAATCGAACAGCTGGGCGTTTCTCGTCTGCAGGACATCAAGAAAGAGCTTCAAATGCTTCGTAAGCTGGAGAAAGACATCTTAGGTGTCATCGTTCTATAACACACAAGGAGAAGTGATGAGCAAACGACGGATAGGTTGTTTGCTCATCTTTTGCATCTTAATATGAAACGTAAAAAACTGGAATTACTGATTACAGCGGTCATATATATCATGACAGCGCTGCTGTCAACGAGCATAGCAATCCTGATTCTTCGCAATTATTCGAAGCTGACGCAGGAGTTTATGGCAGGTAATACCCTACAGCTCGCTATTCTCCCGGCAGTTGTGGCCGAACTGCTTGCGATGTCGCTGGCACTCTATGATGGAAAGTATGCCTTTGAACGAGCGCCAATCTGGAGTTACATCTGGAAGGCAGTCAAAGGTACGCTGTTCTTTGCAGGGGTCTGGGCAGCTATCCTTTTGATTCAAAAAAATAATATTACAGAATCTCGTTATTTCTTCGTTGGAACGCTCAGCCTGCATCTAGTGTTGCTGACGGTTTATCTTTACATGGGTCAGAAACTAATCATCGCAAACTTCTATAAAACGAATGCTGCGACGATTGTGGGTATCGTTACCACACGCGCCAGAGCTTCCTCAGTTTCAGATCAGCTGAAGAATGACTGGTCTCGACGTATCGCCGGCATTATGCTGATCGATGAGAAGAAAAACCGGGAGCACTCTGCGGCGGAAATAGAGAACGAAGATCTTTCGGATGTAGAGAAGAGTGTGAAGGTTGAAGATGCGGTTCTGGAAGAAATCGATCATGTGCCAGTTGTGGCAGATGCACAGACTCTCGTCGAGTGGGTTCGCGCGAACGCCATCGATGAAATCTTCATCGTCGTACCGAATAAC
>ERZ1026876.883-NODE-883-length-16678-cov-11.006858_pt1 | contig 16678 bp, 16 predicted proteins | sample MGYA00380168_ERZ1026876 | MGnify/ENA primary metagenome ERZ1026876 (study PRJEB33269, sample SAMEA4719804) | human gut metagenome | biome: human-associated habitat; feature: organic feature; material: feces | place: Cameroon | collected 2013-10 ... | reverse complement strand
TGTTATAATCCTTTATGTGTAAGAAATTTTTATGCATAAAGGATTTTTTTAAATTTTTTAAACCTTTTTAAAAGTTGTTTCGTATATATCAATGAAAGAACAAAAGATAATTGTTTTTATTATGTAATACATAGTAACCGGGGGTGAGTAGATGGGTTTGCTGTCTAAAGGTCAGGATGTCGAACTGATAAAAAGAATCCTGGATAATAATGACAGAAAAGCAGCAGATGAACTTGTAAGCCGTTATTACAAATGTGTATATAAGCACATTTATATTAAGGTTAAAGATGAAGAGACGGGGATGGATATCGCGCAGGAAACATTTATTGCGGCATTAAGAGGGTTGGGGTCCTTTAATGATGCAAAAGCTTCATTTAAGACATGGCTTACAAGAATTGCTGACAACAAGGTCACAGATTATTTCAGAAGCAGGCAGTATCATGAGAGTATTGTTACCCAGATTATGGATGATACTTTACCTGAAGTAGCAGATGAAAGAGCAGGCACGGAGACGAGTGTGCTTGACAAGCTTTCATATGAAGAGATGGAAAAGATGTATGGTCATCATAAGAATTGTGAATGGGAGACATTCAGACTGAAAGTGTACGAGGGATATACTTTTGTGGAAATCAGTGCCAGTCAGGGGGTTGAACTTAGTACGGTAAAGAGCAGATATTATTCAATGCTTAAACGAGTCAGAAAGGAGTGGGATTATCTTGAGTAAAGTAAAATATCCAGATAGGGAAAAGATTAGAAAACAGATAGATATTATTTTGGATAAGTCAGATTTGTTTAAAGATTCACAGGATAAGACTATACATGAAAGTAATAAAATAGTAGAATTAAAGCCAGTAAGAGAAAAAATTCCGGTTATGCGTGTGATACAGTTTGTAGTTACGGCTGCGGCAATTGTGATATTTGTTGTTGCAGTTAAGAATTACAGTGTTGTCAATAAAAAAACATCAGGAACAAAAAGCCAGATACCTCTGGCTACAGGAAGTGCAGATGGTCCGGATGCTGTATATACAAGAGAAGCAGGCAGTTCTGATGCAGGTAATGAGGCTGATACCACTTCGCAGATTATATATGGCGATATAGCAGGTATTAATATCTCGAAGATTACAAGTAATTACTATAGTCAAAATACTGATTCCTATTCTTATCAGCAGAGAGTTGATAATGTTTTGTGTGATAATGGAACAAAATTTCAGATTGATTTTCCATGTCAGATTAAAAAGGATGGAAAGTCAGTTGAAGGGGCAGATGAGATTGTAGTTACGTTATTAAATAAGAGTCTTATACAATATATTAATGCAACTGATGTGGAATGGAAAGATATAGTTTATGTGCGATGTGAATTATCAGGAGATACTGTCACTGTTTATATTGATGAAGGTAAATATGATTACACATGTATAATACAGGAATAAAATGAGCTTTTGGGGGATTACATGAACGACAATAATTATTACTTAAAGAAATCTAAAGCTGTTTTAAGGGAAGTAAGGAAATCAGTTATAGGAAAAGATGATGTCATATGCAAGGTGTATATGGCAATAATTGTGGGAGGACATGTTCTGTTAGATGATATTCCTGGAGTTGGAAAAACAACAATGGCACATGCATTTGCTAATGCATTAGGACTTAAATGCAACAGAGTACAGTTTACACCGGATGTAATGCCATCAGATATAACAGGATTTTCAATGTATAACAGACAGACAGGAAAATTTGAATTCAAGCAGGGGGCAGCTATGTGCAACCTGCTTCTTGCTGATGAAATAAACAGAACATCACCAAAGACACAATCTGCATTGTTACAGATAATGGAGGAGTACAGGGTGACTGTTGATGGCGAAACATATGATCTTCCGGAACCATTTATGGTTATTGCAACCCAGAATCCGATAGGTTCAATAGGTACACAGAAATTGCCAGAATCGCAGATGGACAGATTCATGGTAAAACTTTCTATGGGATATCCTTCAGTTGAGGATGAAATTACAATTATGAAAAGCAGGTCTGAGAATGATAAAAGAAAGATATTGTCAGAGTGTGTACTTGATAATGGCGATATTCAGGCAATTAAGGAAGCAGTATCTGACATATATGTAGATGATTCAATTTATGAATATGTTGCTAATATTGTAGACAAGACAAGGCATAGAGAAAATATAATACAGGGTGTATCGCCAAGAGGAAGCATTTCGATTATTTCTATGGCTAAAGCAGAGGCATTTCTAAGAGGTAATGAATATGTTCTGCCATCAGATATTAAGAATATAGCCGTTGAGACACTTGCGCACAGACTTATTACTAATGTTGCCGGAGCAGCAGGTAATGAAGCAGCCAAGAAGGAAATAACAGATATATTAAGAATGATACCTGTACCAAAGATGCAGGAGAAATAAAGGATAATAATTATATGAAAAGAAGAAGGATATTATACATTTTCTGTCTTCTGATAGTATTGGGCGTTAATATATTTTATGTGGAATATCAGATTTTTATAATGCTTGTGTTAATGCTGGTGATTCCTGCATGTTCATGGTTTGTATATTTTATATCTGCATTGGGAATGGGAATAAGCATGCATATTAAGAATAATGTTGTGCTAAAAGGTAGTAAAGTACATCTGAGGTTGATTAAAAAGAATAAGTATAATCTTGCATTTGTAAATGGACAGATTCATGTGAAATATATGTACTATCACACAGGTGATGAATTTAGTTATACAGTTGATATAAAATCAGGTCTGGGAAAGTCAGCCGGAGTAATAGATATTCCAGTGGACTATTGCGGTTATATATATTTGTGGGTTGAGTCTATTGATATGTGTGACTATCTTGGGTTGTTTCATAAGCGGAAAAAATATACAGGTTTAAGCAAGGTTTATATCGTTCCGGAATATGCACAGGCAGATATTATACAGACTGATGGTGGATATAGCGAAGATATGGATGATGCAGTGCTGTATTTGAAATCTGCGGGTGATGAAGTTTCTGAACTCAGGAAATACAGGGAAGGAGACAGTCCGCGTTATATCCATTGGAAAAAGAGCAGTATATTGGCTGAGGATGACTTTATTATAAAGGAATATGATAATAATATTTATAAAACTGTATTTTTGGTTGTTGATACATTAGAGACAGGTAAAGACAAAAGACTAAGTGTCATGAGCCGGATATATCAGGATGCGTATTCACAGGGGATTGCTTATCTTGAACAGGGAGTAATATGTGAGTATGTTGGCTGGGATAATTCTGCCGGGAATATTGTAAGGTATAATTTTTATGACAATGAAACCTGTATGAAAGCACTTATGGGCATTATGAATCTAAAATGTAGTGTCAGTGCGGCATATAAAGCATGTCAGAAATTATATGATCTTGATGGAATTGAACTTTCATCAGAACCAATAATTATTACATACAAGGGAAACGAATAACTGCAGAGGATATAGATGAAAAAAGCATGGAATATAGACCGGAATAATTTAATATTACGCATAATTGTGACATATCTTGGAACAAGAGGAACAGCTTCTGTCCTGATTAATGTTACAGATAAATATGCAGGGCTGGGACTTATTGTTGTAATGTCAGCCCTTTTTTCTGTGCTGTATAATATATTGTTTTCATATTATGGCAAGCATAACCGGATTATTAAAATATGCGGAAGTGTTGGTGTAATAGCGTTATATTCTGTTGTTAATTTAAGTAATATAACAGATGGATTTGAAAATATAGTTAATCTGTTTATGCAGAGCATGTCATCAGATCCAGAGTATGAGTATAGTGTAGTTGGAAACGGTGGGATAGCAGCGGCAGTAATATTGGTAACTATGATAATGGCTGTCTTAGCAGCGTGGGAAGTGAATATACGCCCTAATATGCTGATTGCACTTATTATAATACTGCCATTGCCAGGTATATTTATTGCAGCAGCTTTAGTACCGGATTTAATAAGTGTAATAGCATGTGTGTTGTTTATATTTGATTCAATGGCACTTGGGGAAAAAACAAAACGAAATAATAATGCCAGATTTATGATTATATTATCATTTATTGCTGCATTTGTTTTGATTTTTACTTATCCGCAGACGGATTATAAAAGAATTGCTTTTTTTGAAGAAACAAGAGTCATGGTAAATGATATGGCATATAACATACTGGGAATAGATCTTGATGGAAATTCAGGTACGGATGATGATGAGACGCAGAGGCAGGAGGCTTCTGTAGGAGTAGGAACAGGCAAAGTCGGTCAGGTTGATGAATTATATTATAATGATAAAGTTGTTGGAAAGTATACTACTATCGCCAATGGGAACATACAATATATAAGTCTGTTTAAGGCGAGGGATTATGAAGATAATAACTGGACAAGATGGCTGGATACAAGAGAAAGAGATTATTCTTATGAATCGGCAGCATTTGAATTTGCCAATGCACTTATAAAACAGAAAAGCATTTCTCTGAATGAAGATGAGCTGCAGTTAGCCAAAAGATTTAAAATGTATTCACCATCTTTTACAGATAATTATGGAGCACATCCGCAATTTGATGGTCCGTATAAGTTTTATATAAAAAATGGGAATCTGTCAGCATATCAGGAAATGGGAGAACTGATGAAAAAGTATAGGACAAATGCTGTATTTCAATCGTATGACAATTTTGTGAAACAGTCCTATCTTGATGTGCCGGCTGAGGACAGAATGGTTGTAGAGGATTTATTTGGGAAGATAGAGCTTTCTGACATGACTGATAAGATTGATTATATTAATTATGTTGTCGGTTATCTCAGAAAAAATTACAAATATACCATGAAGCCGGGGAAAGTTCCGGAGGGAAGAAGTGTCGTTGATTATTTCCTTAAAGATAATAAAAAAGGATACTGTACGTATTTTGCAACGTCAGCTGCAATTATTTTAAGAAGTGCCGGGATTCCAACAAGGTATTGTGCAGGATATGTAGTTGATACCAGATTATTGGGTGGTGCTGATGAAGAAACATATCAGACATTTGAAGTGTCAGATAATTCGGCACATGCATGGGTAGAGGTATATATTGACGGATATGGCTGGAGTGTGGTTGATCCGACTCCGGGCTATGGAGAAGAGTATGATGCCGAAGAACCTTCAACAAATAGCGTGGCGGTGGAATCAGACAGGCAGATGGAAACAGATATTAGTGAAACAGAACGCGAAACCGTGGATTCATCAATATATGGAAATGTACAGGAAACTACAACAGATAAAAAGAATTTTCCAATTAATTTTCCGCAAAATGCAGCGATGCATGCAGCATTTATAATAACAGCGGCTGTTATGTGTGCGGTTATTATATTGATTATAATATGTATCAGCAGGATAGTTTCAAGGCACAGACTTCTGGATGCTGCTGATAGTGAAAAACTGATTAAAATGTATGAGTATCTTGAGAAGCTTCTTGAGTTTTCTGGCTTTAAAAGAGATGCAGATATGGATTATCAGGATTATATATATGGTATTGTTGCATCTGAAAAAGAATTACAGGGAATTGGACTTGAGAAAGCAGTGCAGATAATCCTTGCGGTCAGATTTGGCAATGTAAAATGTGTTGACAAAGCTGATATAACTGGGATAATAAATACTATAAGACAAGTGCGAAGCTATGCACTTAAGAAAGCCAGAGGATTAAGAAAGCTTATAGTATGTTTAATTTAGAAGAAGAGCTTAAGAAACTCCCGGCAAAACCGGGAGTTTATATTATGCATGATAAGTGGGACAATATAATATATATAGGTAAGGCGAAGATTTTAAAGAATCGTGTAAGACAGTATTTCCAGAGCAGCAGGAATAAGTCTGCCAAGATTGTGCAGATGGTGTCACATATTCAGTACTTTGAGTATATTATCACAGATTCTGAACTTGAGGCGCTTGTTTTGGAGTGCAATCTTATCAAGGAGCACAGGCCTAAGTACAATACCATGCTAAAGGATGACAAGAGTTATCCTTTTATTAAGATTACCGTTTGTGAAGAGTATCCAAGGGTACTTTTTGCAAGAAAGATGAAGCATGGAGCAGGTAAGTATTTCGGTCCTTACACTTCTGCGGCAGCAGTCAAGGACACTATTGAACTTCTATGCAAGCTGTATAAGGTAAGAACCTGTAACAGAAATCTGCCTAAAGATGAGGGCAAGGACAGGCCGTGTCTTAATTATCATATCGGACAGTGTGATGCACCATGTCAGGGATATGTAAGCGGTGAGGATTACAGAAGAAGAATTGATGAGGTTGTAGCTTTCTTAAATGGTGATTACAAGAAGATTATGGACAGGCTTACAACGCAGATGCAGGAAGCGTCTGATAAGATGGAGTATGAGGAAGCTGCAAGATACAGAGACCTGTTAATGAGTGTCAAGCAGGTTGCACAGAAGCAGAAGATTACAGCAGATGATGTTAATGACAGAGATGTCATTGCGTGTGCAAGTGACGGTCAGGACGCAGTTGTGCAGGTGTTCTTTATCAGGCAGGGCAAGCTTCTTGGAAGAGATCATTTTCATATGAAGGTTGCCGAAGGTGACTCTAAGAGCGACATAATTTCGGAATTTATGAAACAGTATTACGGCGGAACTCCATTTATACCTAATATTATTATGGTGCAGTACGAGATAGAGGATGCGGATACTATAGCACAGTGGCTTAGTGCAAGAAAGAGTCGCAAGGTAAGTATTGTCACACCTAAGAAGGGCGACAAGGAAAAGATGGTTGAGCTTGCATATAAGAACGCCCAGCTTGTTCTTACACAGGATGCAGAGAAGATTAAGCGTGAGGAGAGCAGGACAACAGGAGCTATGAAAGAGATTGCCGGCTGGCTTGGACTTGGGACACTTCACAGAGCAGAGGCTTACGATATATCTAATACAAATGGCGTTGAAAGTGTTGGCTCAATGGTCGTTTTCGAGGATGGAAAACCAAAGAAGAACGATTATCGCAAGTTCAGGATAAGAACAGTAAAGGGACCGGATGATTATAAGAGCATGCGTGAGGTTCTGACAAGACGTTTTACAAGAGGTATGCGTGAGCGGGAAGGACTCGAGGATAGTCACGGATTTTCGAGATATCCAGACCTTATTATGATGGATGGCGGACGCGGCCAGGTGAATATTGCACTTGATGTACTTAAGGAACTGGGACTTAATATTCCTGTGTGCGGTATGGTAAAGGATGATACCCACAGCACAAGAGGTCTGTATTATAACAATATTGAGATACCGATAGATAAGCACAGTGAGGGCTTTAAGCTGATTACAAGGGTGCAGGATGAGGCACACAGATTTGCAATAACTTATCACAGAAGCTTAAGAGATAAGGCACAGGTATCTTCCATACTTGATTCGATTGAAGGAATCGGACCTGTAAGAAGAAAGGCACTTATGAAGCATTTTCTTGATATAGAAAAGATTCGTCAGGCATCAGTGGATGAGCTTATGAAGGCAGATGGTATTACTGAAAATGTGGCAGAGAATATATACAATTTCTTTCATTGATAATACTTTTATAATAGCATTTAGAGCTTGTCTGTGATAAACTTAGGATATATGAAATCGTAAACATGAGTTTGGAGGCAGAGAATATATGAATAATGGTAAAGAGAGGGTAAAGTTATCTAAAGTTATCCAGAAAATGAATCTTGTTAATCTTACACCACAGATAGATGTGTCAGGAATCTGGCTTAATCTGCCTGATGTGAACAGACCGGCTTTGCAGCTTACAGGTTTTTATGACCAGTTTGATAATGACAGATTACAGATTATTGGTAATGTGGAGCATGCTTATCTTGAGAGCCTTTCTGAGCAGGAGAGATATGAAAGATATATGCAGCTTTTGTCAAGTAATATTCCATGTATTATATTCTGCAGGAGTATAAAGCCAGAGCCTAAGATTATTGAACTTGCGGTTAAGTATCAGATACCTCTTCTTATGACAGATCAGGCAACATCTTCATTTACAGCAGAAGTAATACGCTGGCTGAAGGTACAGCTTGCACCATGTATCGTAATCCATGGTGTTTTAGTTGATGTATATGGTGTAGGTGTACTTATCACAGGTGAGTCTGGTATTGGTAAGAGCGAGGCCGCGCTTGAACTTATAAAGAGAGGACACCGTCTTGTAACTGACGATGCGGTTGAAATCAGAAAGGTCAGTGACGAGACTCTGGTTGGAAGCGCACCGGGAGTTACCAAGTATTTTATAGAGCTTAGAGGCATTGGTATTATTGATGTCAAGACACTTTTTGGTGTTGAAAGTGTTAAGGAGACTCAGGAAATCGATATGGTTATCAAGCTTGAGGACTGGAACAAGGACAGAGAGTATGACCGCCTTGGACTTGAGGAAGAATACATAGAATATCTTGGCAATAAGGTTGTATGCCATACGCTACCGGTAAGACCCGGACGTAATCTTGCTGTAATTGTTGAGTCAGCAGCGGTCAACCACAGACAGAAGATGATGGGATATAATGCAGCGAAGGAATTATACAGAAGAGTACAGGAAAATCTTATGAGAGGCGGGGAGGATGACGATGAGTAAGATTATATTTGGAATTGATGTTGGAGGAACAACCTGCAAATGTGGTACATTTTCTAAAGAAGGTGAGCTGTTAAGAAAAGAAGAGATTCCTACAAGAAAGGATGAGGGTGGAAGCCTGATTCTGCCTGATATAAGTGAGTATATCAAGGGCGTTCTTGCAGATATGAATATGACAACAGAGGATGTGGCAGGAATCGGAATGGGACTTCCTGGTGCCTGTCTTGAAGATGGAACTGTCAATAAATGTATTAACTTAGGCTGGGGAGTATTTAATGCAGCCAATGTATTGTCTGAGCTTACAGGTATTCCGGTTAAGATTGGTAATGATGCCAATATGGCAGCACTCGGAGAATTCTGGGTAGGCGGTGGAAGCGAATATAACAGCATGGTAATGGTGACGATTGGAACCGGTGTAGGCGGTGGAGTTATTATTGATGGAAAGCCTCTTTATGGATTTAACGGTGCAGCAGGTGAGATAGGTCATCTTCCACTTGTTGAAGGTGAGACTGAGAGCTGTAACTGTGGAAAGAAGGGATGTCTTGAGCAGGTTGCTTCTGCAACTGGAATTGTAAGAACGGCTAACCGTATGCTTGCAGAAAGTGACATGCCTTCATCTTTAAGAAGTGTGCCATACATATCGGCAAAGGTTATATTTGACGAGGCTAAGGGAGGAGATGCCCTTGCTATACAGGTAACAGAGTATGTATGCAGGTATCTTGGAAAAGGACTCGCATGTGCAGCAGGAATGGTTGACCCGGAGGTATTTGTAATTGGTGGCGGAGTTTCTGCCGCAGGGGAATATTTTATCAATCTTATTGATAAGTATTATAAGGAATGTGTGTTCCATGCGAGCAGACAGACTAAGATAGTTAAGGCTGCACTTGGCAATGATGCAGGAATGTATGGAGCAGCAAAGCTTATTCTTGGAAATTAGTATTAAGGATAGTGAGATTATATGGATAATAAAATGTTATCAGAAGTATTAATATCAATGCTTGGTGCCGGGAATGTAAGAACAGGTGAACTAATGAAGACACATACTACATTCAGAATCGGAGGTGCTGCAGATTATTATGTAACACCGCAGGCAGAAAAGCAGATAGCAGATGTTATCGCATTTTTGAAAAAATCGGACATTAAATATATTGTTATTGGAAATGGCAGTAATATTCTTGTGAGTGATGAAGGCTTCAGGGGAGTTGTAGTTGAGCTTGGCGATGGTTTTTCAGATTATGAGTTTCTGCAGGATTCACAGGATAATTCAGATGAAGTGCTTGTCAAAGCAAGTGCAGGTATGAAGCTTACAAGACTTGGCAACCAGCTTGCTGCTAATGGAATTGCCGGATTTGAATTTGCAACAGGTATTCCGGGCTGCATAGGTGGTGCTGTAAGAATGAATGCAGGTGCTTATGGCGGGGAGTTCAAGGATATTCTTGTCAGTGCAAAGGTTATTGATGATGAAGGTGTTATCAGGGAGCTTTCAGCAGATGAACTTGAGCTTGGATACAGAACAAGTATTGTAGCGAAAAGCAATATGATTGTTCTTGAAGCAACTTTGAAATTAAGAAAAGGTGAACCGGATATAATAAGAAATAATATCTCAGAGCTGGCAGCTAAGAGAAGGCAGAAGCAGCCACTTGAGTATCCTAGTGCCGGAAGCACATTTAAAAGACCGGAAGGATATTTTGCAGCAAAGCTTATTGAGGATGCAGGTCTTAAGGGTTGTGCAAGAGGTGGCGCACAGGTATCGGAGAAGCATGCCGGATTCGTTGTCAATAAGGGCGATGCAACTGCGAAGGATGTATGCGAGCTTACGGATTATATTAAGAGTGAAGTTATGGAAAAGTTCGGTGTCGGGCTGGAACTGGAAGTTGTAAAGGTTGGATTCTAAGGCTTGTTATAATTAAACAGACCAGTAATTAAAGGCAGATAAGAAAGAGAAGATGATAAGATGAAGATGATTATTGTTACAGGTATGTCAGGTGCAGGTAAATCTACAGCGCTTAATGTATTAGAAGATGAGGGATATTATTGTGTCGATAATATGCCAATCTCTCTGATTCCTAAGTTTGCAGAGCTTGCCAATGCGGGAGAAGACGGATATAGCAACATAGCAATTGGTGTAGATATAAGAAGTGGTCACGCACTTGCTGAGCTGGATTCAGTGCTTGATGATATGCTTAATAAGCATTTTAACTATACAATTCTGTTTCTTGAATCAAGTGATGAGGTACTTGTAAAACGATACAAGGAAACGCGAAGAACACATCCGCTTGCAATGGACGATCATGACAGAATAGATAATGTAATAAAGCTGGAAAGAGATGAGCTTAAGTTCTTAAAGAAAAGAGCAGATGTTATCATTGACACAAGTCAGATGCTTACAAGGGAACTTAAGGCAGAGCTTGAGGGCATATTCTTTGACGATAAGAATTTCAAGAATCTGTTTGTTACAGTTCTTTCTTTTGGTTTCAAATATGGAATACCTGCAGATGCAGATCTTGTGTTTGATGTGAGATTTCTGCCTAATCCATATTATATTGAAGAACTTAAACACCTTACTGGTAATGATAAGCCTGTACAGGATTATGTGAAGAAAGCTCCGGAGACAACAGAATTTCTGGAAAAGATAGATGATTTATTGAAGTTCCTTCTGCCTAATTATGTTAAGGAAGGAAAGAACAGCCTTGTTATTGCAATTGGCTGTACAGGAGGAAAGCATCGTTCAGTTACTCTTGCTAATGAAATCTATAAGCTTATAAGCAGGACTGAGTATGGATGCAAGGTTGAGCATAGAGATATTGAGAAAGATTCTAAGAGAAAAGGTTAAGTATGTCGTTTTCATCAGAAGTAAAAGAAGAGTTAGTTAAGAAAACAGATTCCGCGAGGCATTGCCAGATTGCGGAATTTGCTGCGTTTATGGGAATGTCTGGCAATGTAAGCGAGACAGATAATGGAGAATTATGTCTGGAATTCATTACAGAGAACGAATTGTCAGTTGAGAAATTCAGTGACCTGTTATTGAGAATATTTAGCATTAAGATGGATGCTGATACGAATGAAATGGTTAAGAATGGCAAGGAAACTATTATAAGGATAACCAGACAGAGTGATGTTGCTAATATATTGCAGACATTAAAATGGTGCGACGACCGGTTTACACAGATTGAACCGGTGTTTGTTGACGCAAGAATTGTAGCTATGGACTGCTGTAAGAAAGCATTTATAAGAGGAGCTTTTATGGAACGAGGTTCTATAAGTGACCCGAACAAGTTCTATCACTATGAGATTGTGTGCAAATATGAGGAGGACGCTGATATTCTTATGGATATGCTGCGTTTTTTCGGACTCGATGCCAAGGTTATTGTAAGAAAAAACAGTTTTGTTGTGTATATGAAAGAAGGCAATAATATTACTGATACGCTTAATCTTATGGGAGCGGTTGTATCACAGATGAACCTGTACAATGTCATGATTCTTAAGGGAATCAGTAATGATGTCAACAGAAAGGTAAACTGTGAGACTGCTAATCTTAACAAGACAATTGAAGCGGCGGTCAAGCAGATTAAGGATATTGAACTTATAAGAGATACTGTCGGGCTTGACAGTTTAAGTGACAGTCTGATGCAGGTTGCTCTTTTAAGACTCGAGAATCCTGACATGAGTCTTCAGGGATTAGGGGAGCTGTTAGACCCTCCGGTTGGTAAATCGGGTGTAAACCACAGGCTAAGAAAGATTGGCGAGAAGGCAGATGAATTAAGACAGAGCATGGGAATCTCTGTCTGATTAAATATTTTTAATAAAATTTTACATTTTCTTTTCAAATAGGGATTGACAAGAAGTGTATAATTGAAAATATGAGATAAAAGGGCAGTCATATACTGCAGAAAGGTTGATTAAGATGACTAAAGTAGATATAATTTCAGGCTTTTTGGGAGCAGGTAAAACAACTCTTATAAGTAAGCTTTTAAAGGAAGCCTTAAAGGGAGAGCAGGTAGTTCTTATTGAGAACGAGTTTGGTGAAATCGGTATTGATGGAGGATTCCTTAAAGATTCAGGCGTTGAGATAAGAGAGATGAATTCAGGATGCATCTGCTGTTCACTTGTTGGTGATTTCGGAACTTCTCTTAAGGAAGTTGTAGACAAGTATCATCCAGACAGAATTATTATTGAGCCTTCAGGAGTAGGCAAGCTTTCAGATGTTATCAAGGCTGTTAAAGACCTTCACATTGAGAATGAAATCGTTCTTAACAGTGCTTCAACAGTTGCAGATGCTTCTAAGGTTAAGGTATATATGAAGAATTTTGGTGAGTTCTTTAATAACCAGATTGAGCATGCAGGAACTGTTATTTTAAGCAGAACACAGAATGTTTCTGAAGAGAAGTTAAAGACAGCTATTGAGCTTATTAAGAGTGTTAATCCTAATGCACATATTATCACAACTCCTTGGGATGATATTGACGGAACTAAGATTCTTGGTGCAATGGAGAATGTTACTAACCTTGAGTTAGACATGCTTGCAGAGGCAGCTCAGAAGGCTTATGAGGAGCATGAGAAGGAGCACCACCACCACCATCATGAAGATGGAGAGTGCTGCTGCTGCGGACATCATGATGATGATGACGAGCATGAGCATCATCATGACCACGAGCATGAACATCATCACGACCATGATGAGGAACATGAGCATCATCACGACCATGACCACGAGCATGAACATCATCACGATCATGACGAGGAACATGAGCATCATCACGACCATGATCACGAGCATGAACATCATCATGACCATGAGCATGATCATCACCATCATCATGCAGATGACGTATTCACAAGCTGGGGTACAGAGACTCCTAAGAAGTATGATAAGGCAGAGCTTGACAACATATTAAAGAAGCTTTCTGAGAGTGAAGATTATGGTAAGGTTCTCCGTTCTAAAGGTATGCTTCCTTGCACAGATGGAACATGGATGTATTTCGACCTTGTACCAGAAGAATATGAGATTCGTGAGGGAAGTGCTGATTTTACAGGAAGAATCTGTGTAATCGGTTCTGAACTTAAGGAAGATGCACTTAAGGAACTTTTCGAAGTTTAATCAGTGTTTAATAGAAGAACACATTTTTACAATGCATTTATAATGAAATGATAGCGCAAATGCGCGGAAATGAGGATAAATATGGCAAATGAGGAATATCAGATTCCGATTTTCTTGATTAACGGTCAGCTAGACAGCGGTAAAACAAGATTTATCTCCGATACTATAGCAATGGGACAGTTTGCAGACGCTAAGAATAAACTTCTTATTGTGTGTGAAGAAGGTGAAGAGGAGTATAGCGAGAAGCTTCTTAAGGACAACGGAGTTGATATGGTTGTTGTAGAGAAGGAAGATTTTAATATTAAGACTCTTAATGAACTGGACAAGAAGTATGATCCATGGATTGTTATTGTTGAATATAACGGAATGTGGGATCCTGCACTTATTCTTGGAAGTGAGAAGCCAAGAGGATGGCAGGTATACCAGTCTATAACTTTAGTTGATGCCAATTCATTTGGCTTACAGTGGGCTAACATGAAGTCTATTATTGCAGAGTCTGTTAAATATGCGGACATGGTTATTTTTAACAGATGTAAGTCAGGTATGGACCTTGGCAGCTACAGAAGAAGCATGAGAGCATTAAACCCTGCACTTCAGATTATCTTCGAGGACGAGAAGGGTGACCAGGTTGCTATATCTGAACAGCTTCCATACGATATCAATGCTGATGTTATTCAGGTTGATGACGAAGATTATGGTATCTGGTATATGGATGTGTCTGAAAGACCGGAAGTATACGCAGGTAAGAAGGTAAGATTCAAGGGACAGGTTCTTAAGAACAAGTACTTTAAGGATAAGAATTTCGTTCCGGGAAGAAAGGTTATGACATGCTGTGCAGAAGATACACAGTTTATTGGTTATATCAGCTTCTACAACAACATAGCTTCGCTTGAAAACAGAGAATGGATATGGGTTACAGCTACTATTAAGTATGAATTCCAGATGGCATATAAGAAGAAAGGTCCTGTTCTTTATGTTGAAAGCGTAGAAAAGACAGGTGCACCTAAGGAAGAGATGGTGTTCTTCTGATATGATACAGGATATATGGCCAAAACATCTGGACAACCAGTATAAGAATCTTAAGCCAGGCAATGGGGATACTGTGTTTTATTTTCAGGGTTCCTCGTTGCTTGCAAGACTATCAGGACATTTTAACTCACAGAATCCTGAAGAAAATGTATTAATATATCCACAGTATGATGAGTTTGTTCAGGGGATAAAGTCCTCTTACGGAGACAAAGCTGTGGATAACTTTGAATTCATATATCTGTTGTCAATTGATGAGGAACATTTTTTCCTCGCAAGAAAGACGGGAAGCCTCGAAAGAGGCACATTCTTGGGAGAGATGGCTGATTCAGCTGTACACAAGGATATGTATTCTTTCGTCAGAGGATATGAATTCATAGGAGTCGATTCTTTCCGTAAGGCACAGCCAAGAGAGCATGCTTATGCGGCTATTACTGCATTTCATCTGTATGGCTGGTACAGGGATAATCATTTCTGTGGAAGATGCGGAAAACCACTCAAGCATGATGACAAGCAGAGAATGTTACGCTGTGACTGCTGTAAGAATATGGTATTTCCTAAGATATGTCCGGCTGTTATTGTTGCAGTTACAGATAAGGACAGAATTCTTCTTACTAAATATGCGGGAAGAACTTACAGGAATTATGCGCTTATTGCCGGATTCACTGAGATTGGTGAAACAACAGAGGAAACTGTAAGCAGAGAAGTTATGGAAGAAGTAGGTGTGAAGGTTAAAAATATCACCTATTATAAAAGCCAGCCGTGGGGACTCAGCGGTTCACAGCTTCTTGGTTACTTCTGTGAGCTTGACGGTGACGACACAATAACTCTTGAAGAAGATGAGTTATCGGTCGGCACATGGGTCAAGGCAGATGATATAGATGTAATTGATGACCATATCAGTCTCACAAGGGAAATGATTGAGAAATTCCGCAGTGAGCATGTGAATCACAATTAATTGTAATCTTTAAAACTAATATTAAGATCTATGGTATTACCACTGACACCGTCTAACTTAGCTGATTCAGTGTATTGCCATATAGAGAATTCATATGGGAAGTAAGGTGTGTCTGAATAGTAGGCAAACCACTTCTCATATTTTTCTAAGCGGGTAAGGTCAAGTCTTCCAACGAATCCCTTGAGGTTGGAATATATCATTGGCTTATAGCCTGCTTTTTCTATCTTGTCGCAGAATGCGATTATGATATCTGTAAGTTCTTCAGTAGTCAGATTCTCCTGTCTGTATGAATCACCCGAAATCTCCTCAAAGTCAATAACTACAGGATATGTAATCTTGTAAGGCTTGATAATATCAAGAACATAATCAGCCTCTTCTATAGCTTCCTGTTTCGTAATTGCAGATGAGAAGAAGTATGCGCCAATCTTAATATTATTCTTTATTGCGTCTTTTGCAAATGTATCAAATGAAGAATCAGTGTTCAGGATTCCATTGCCATAGCTTCTGAAACCACATCTTAACATAGCAAATTCAACGCCCTGTTCTTTTAATTTCTTAAAGTCAATATTCCCCTGAAACTTAGAGGCATCAACACCCATATGTGTTGTAACTTTACCGTCTTTATTGTATGTAATAATTCCTTTATCGTCCTGCTTGAAATTCTCGTCCTTATAATTATTCTTGGCAAGTTCAGGAAGTATCTGTGCAAATACATACTGATTCTTATTGTTCACATAGACTATATTATCAGGGAAATAGCTCTTAAGTATAGAAAGAGAACCTTCACCATTAGTGAATCTTAACTTCATATCAGAAAGAAGATCCTCTTTCTCTTCTGACTTTAGTTTCTCAAGCTCATCATTGCTTAGCTTATCGGTATTAACTGCAACGGTTGCTTTTCTGTACTTAATAATGACACCGGTGGTCAGCAGACCAAACATTACAGTTGTCATAAAAAATATTAAAGTTGTTATCACAAAAGGATTGGTTTTCTTCGATTTCATAGTGCATCACCTCTATAATAATT
>ERZ1026876.880-NODE-880-length-16693-cov-5.305445_pt1 | contig 16693 bp, 17 predicted proteins | sample MGYA00380168_ERZ1026876 | MGnify/ENA primary metagenome ERZ1026876 (study PRJEB33269, sample SAMEA4719804) | human gut metagenome | biome: human-associated habitat; feature: organic feature; material: feces | place: Cameroon | collected 2013-10 ... | reverse complement strand
GTTATATAATATATACAAGAAAAGAATTCTTCTAAAACTTCTTGATTGTTTCATAATGTTTTACTCCTTGTATATTTAAACCGGACGACAGCGGGACAAACTCCTGCTGTTTTTCGTTATGCGGGAGAGAAAGGGGGCACATATGGCAGTAATAGAATCAACGGCAGAAGTGATAGATATAACAGATACAGCCCCTAAGGGCAGGAAATGCAAGACAGCAGCAGAAGCAGCAGCCTACAAGGACCACAGAGGCGAGAAGTTCTCCGGCAACAACGGCAAGAGCGGCAGAGGCAGGGGAACAGGCGCAGGCAATCCACGAGTATTCAAGAGCGGGGACGAACTGATAGACGCACAAATAGCCTACTGTAAGCATATAAGAGATATTAACTATATAGAGTATCCTACCAAGAACGGACTAGCTGAATACCTGAAGATAGACCCTAAGACTATATGGTTGACTATAGAACGCTACTACCCAGGAATTAAGAGACAGTGGCAGGAGAATATAGAGCAAACGCTGATAAACGGAGTAAATGCAGGTGTTTATAACGTTACAATGACCAAGTACATACTGGCCAACTGGTGCGGTTGGAGCGATAGACGAGAGAACATAACCACAGAGGGCAAGCCTAAGATTGCAACAAAGGCAGAGCTCAAAGAGGCAATAACAGCATATCTACAGGCTCCAATAGACGAATAACCATACAGCCAAACGTATAAAAGTATCAGAATATCCCGAGGAAATACCTCAAAATATGAATAAACACTGTATATTCACTGCATAAAGCAGTATAACAGAGTATGCATAGACAAGGGATATAACCCATAAAACAGCTAGAAACTTTGAAATACCAACGATTACAGGCATTATGAGTATGCAACTATTCCGAAGATAAGGATTTTCGGAATAGTTTAAACATACATATACCCTGAAGAATTTTTTTGAGGGTATACGGGGGACTGGGGGATACCGGGGTACCGGGTAGTGAATGACAATACAGTCCAAGTAGTAAGTATCGAATCCGAAACGACCCCCTCGTCAAAATCTTTCCCCGTAGGTAGGGTACCTCACCCGTGCAACCCAATTTCAAAACACCCCCTACCGAAAAATAGGTGGTATATGGCAGTGTAGCTCAAAGTAGAGCAGCCGAAAGGAAGGCTAGCGGTTCAAATCCGCTCATTGCCTCCAACTCTTTTTAGAGTATGTTATATTCATGCTGATAGCATCTTATTTCACATCAGCATCATCAATCCAAAACCTAAACGGTTATATAGGAGCTGCAGCTCCTATATATGGCAGCATAGTTTAACAGGATAAAACAGACTTCGTGTCAAGTTGGGAGTTCGAAACTCTCTGTTGCCTCAAAACGTGTGGTAGCATTGTTTTGTTTACCGGGAGATGTGGCAAGCGCGCTGTATTGGCCACATCAGACAGCTTGTTTTTCGGCGGGGATAAACAGGCCTTTTCCTATATCCCTAGAGGATAAAAGGAGTCTTTGTGCGGTTTTACCGCATAATGTGCCGACGTAGCTCAGATGGTAAGAGCAGGTGCCTGTTAAGCACAAGGTCGCAGGTTCAAGTCCTGCTGTCGGCGCCAGCAATCCATATAATTACCTCCGAAGCATTTCGGGAAAATCCTTTTAAGTCGTGGCAGGAGACTGAAAACCCTGCCTTTTAATATGATAGTAGACATCAATAAAAACAGGCCACACGAAGTATCAGAGCTTATCTGTTTAAAGTGCCTGCACAGATGGATAGGAGTATATCCGAAAGACACGCCATTAAAAGACATTGTATGTGTATGCGGTGAAAGCGGCTATGTAATAAAAACAGGGCAGAATTATGAATGAAGAACAACTGTACCGAATGATACTGCAAAACGACTATGCGGAGTATGTGCAGTATACATCTAGGGGACAATGGAAAAAGACAAAATTTCATAGATACCTGTGCGAAGCAGTACAAAGCTTCATTGAAACCGATACGGGACATGCTGCAGACATACTTGTTTTATCTGTTCCTCCGCAACACGGCAAGTCAGTAACCATAACTGAGAGCTTAGTGTCGTGGTATTTAGGAAAGCACCCGAACCATTCCTGCATAATAGCATCATACAATACAGACTTTGCAGAAAGGTTTGGCAGACGTAACAAAGAGAAGATAGAGCAGTACGGAGAAGCGATATTCGGCATAAGCGTCGGCGGTAAAAGCTCCAATCAGGAGTTTGAATTAGACGGGACAGCGGGCAGATGTATCTCAAGAGGTATGCTGTCGGGTATTACAGGCAACTCCGGTCACTTAATCATCATAGACGACCCTTTAAAGACGCGAGAGGAAGCATATTCACAGACCACAAGGGATAAGATATGGGAAGAATGGAGTTTTTCTATCAAATCACGTTATCAGGACAAAACCAAAGTAGTCGTGATAATGACGCGCTGGCACGATGACGACTTAGCAGGGCGGATAATCAAGAATGAAAACAACGTTACTGTAATAAACTTGCCTTTAGAAGCAGAAGAAAATGACCCGTTAGGGCGTAAAGTCGGAGATTCCCTGTGCCCTGAGCTTGGCAAAGACAACGCATGGGTAAAGGAATTCAAAGAGGGCTTCTTAAAGACCGAGGGCGGAACAATGGCGTGGAATGCTTTAATGCAGGGCCACCCCACATCAGAAGACGGCAACATGCTTAAAAGGGAGTGGTGGCAGTACTACGACGAACTGCCTGAATGCGGCGACTGGCTTATGAGCGTTGACGCAGCCTTTAAAGACGGAGACGACAACGACTACGTTGCAATACAGGTATGGGGCAAACGAGACGCCAACATGTATCTTATCGACCGAGTTAAAAAGCACCTTGATTTTCCGTCCACATTAAGAGAAATAAGACGTCTGAGAGGGCTTTATCCGAAAGTAAAACAGGTACTGATAGAAGACAAGGCAAACGGTTCTGCCGCAATACAGGTTTTAAGACGTGAAATGCATGGCGTAATAGGAATCAATCCGCAGGGCGGTAAAGTGTCAAGAGTAAACGCGGTATCGGGAGCAATCGAAAGCGGCAATGTGTGGCTTCCGAAAAACAAGGCGTGGACACACGAATTTGTCGACGAATGCGCGGCATTTCCTAACGGCGTGCACGATGACGAGGTAGACTGCTGCTCACAGGCTTTAACAAGATTTATGTATTATCGCGGCAAAGTGCCGGAGATGATAAAAAAGAAGAAGACACTATCCGATGTATTCAATATGGGTACGAAAAGAAAGAGATTAGACATAGGAGACAGAATCAATGTTGTATAGTTTATCAACGCTGTTACTTTGCATGGTAATGGCTTTTTTAGTTCCGTTAGTTGTCATAAAGGCATTTATAGCAGGCTTTAAGTTTCAAAAGGGAGAAGATATCCTTGTCCCTAAAAAAAAGGCTGTAAAGGTCACTGAAAGCGACCTAGAGCGCAAAAGAAAGATACTTGAAGCCAACATAGAAAAATATGACGGCACATCTACAGGACAGATAGAGGTTAAATAATGGAAACAACATCAATATGGGTTAAATACCAAAAAGGTAAAGAATTCATCAATAAGAAAGCACTCATACAGAATACGCAGAAGAACTGGAACTTTTATTTAGGCAATCAGTGGGAGGGGCTTGAAAGCGGCGGCGAGGAGTTGCCGATGCTTAACTTCATAAAAGGCGTTGTAAAGTACAAAGTTGCGGTTATTTCACAAAATAAAATGGCTGCAAGGTACATAGATCCCGAAAGCCGCCCCGAATACAAGGGAATCTGCGAAGCACTGAACAAAAACTTTGAGAAACTGTGGGAAAACGGCAAATTTGACGTCAAATCGTGGAATACCGTCAAAGGCGCTGCTGTAGTAGGCGACGCATATCTGTTTTGGGGCAATTCAGACGCTACAGACACACAGGTTTTGCCTAATGTAAACGTGCTTTTGGGTGACGAACAGCAGCCGGACCTGCAGAAACAGCCGTACATTCTGATAATTGAGCGTCTAAGAGTAGGCGAAATCAAGAGAATGGCAAAGGAAAACGGCTTGCCGCAGGAGAAAATAGACCTTATTGTGCCGGACGAGGAAAAAGAGCTTGTCATAGGCGACAAAACAGAGGTTCAAAACCCCGATGACGAAAAATGCCTGTCAATTCTCTATATGGACAAAGACGAAAACGGCTATGTCAGAGTAGGCAGAGCAACAAAAACAGTCGAGTATGAGCCGGTAGAGCCTTTAACGAGAAAAAATCAGCGTGGAGAGGCTACAGGAGGCTTAAAGGCATACCCGATAGTAAGTTACATATGGGAAGACGCACCGAACTCAGCAAGAGGGCTTGGAGAAGTACAGCAGCTTATTCCAAACCAGCTTGAATTAAATAAAACGCTTGCAAGGCGTTCAATCACAGTAAAGCAGACAGCATACCCGCGCATAGCGTATGACAGAAGTGTGATTGATAACGAAGAGGATATAAACAGAATAGGTGCTGCAATCGCGTTAAACGGCGGCGGCGCACAGTCTGTATCGCAGATGATTTCATACTTAAATGCAACGTCAATGTCAGCAGACGCACAGTATCTGTCAAACGACTTGCTTGAAATAACGAGAGACCTTGCCGGTGCAGGAGACGCTGCAACAGGTAATGTAGACCCTGAGAAAGCTTCCGGAGAAGCTATCAATGCAGTAAAAGACGCTGCACAAATGCCATTAAATGAACAGGTGGCAAAATACAGCCAGTTTGTAACAGACATTGCATATATAGCATTAAACTTATGGTTTGCATACAACAAGGATATTGTCGTTTCATATGAGGACGACTTCGGACAGCGGCAGGAACTGCAGATAACGCAGGAAGATATAAACGCACTGCAGCCGAACATCAAGATAGATGTATCCTCAGACAGCCCGTGGAGCAAGCAGGCTGAACAGCAGGAGATAAAAGAACTGTTTATGCAGGGACATATCACCTTAGAGGAATACACAGAGCTTATGCCGGACAACTCATACATTCCAAAGGCAAAACTGAAAATCATTCTTGACAAGAGAAAAAATCAGATGATGAACCAAATGCCTATGGGACAAATACCTATAGAACAGATGGAACAAATGCCAATGGGACAGGCTACAAAACAGGAAGAACTCGATGACGAAGAAGAGGCGGCTGCAATAGATGAAATGGCACTGCAGATGATGAACACAGAGGAACTTGACGATGAAGAAGAAGCTGCAGCTATAGACGAGGGTGCAATGCAGATAATGCAGGGCGAGGGCGCTGTAGACGAAAACGGCGAACTGACAGATGAAGCATTAGACGAAGACGCACTTGTAGAAAGACTGCTTGCCGAAGCAGAAGCCGCAGAATGGCAGAACAGCCGCTCAGTCAATAAAGAACTTAAAGAAATCCTTGATAAATGCCTTGAAGAGGGGCTTATCGACAAGGAAGATTACGAAAAGGCTTTGCAGAACGGCTTATCGGAAGAAGAAATTGAATACCTAAAGAGTTTACTCAGTTAATAAAGGACCTTAACAGGTCCTTTTATTATACAAATTTTAAAAAGAAGGAGACGTAAAAAATGAGCGAATATCTCGACAACATAGGCGCAGAAGAGCAGGAAGTCGCCGAACCTGCAGAAGAAGTTGTCACAGGCGAAGAAGAGCAGGAGGTCGCCGAACCTGCAGATAAGAGTGATGCCGCATTTGCGGAAATGAGACGTGAAAACGAGCGGTTAAGACTTGAAAATGCACGCAAAGATAAAGCATTAGGGTTTTACTTTGACGGAGACAACAAGGAAGTACAGGCAATAGCGCACGCTATGGGACAGGCTCCCGAAGATGTGCAGAAAGCACTTGATACTGACGCTGAGATTTCACAGTTAAAAGCAGACTTGCAGAAGGAAAGGGCAGAGAGGGCAATGGAAAAAGACCTTGCCGAAATTCAGAAGATTGATCCTAACGTCAAATCTCTTGACGACTTAGGAGAAACTTACGCCAATTACATCAGAGCAGGCTTATCGGGCGTAGAGGCATACGCCGCTATAAAGGCAAAGGAAAACCTCAACACCGAAACGCCGCCTAAGACCATTGGCAACCTTTCAACAGAGCCTGCAAAAAAAGACTTTTTCACAAGTGAAGAAGTAGACAGAATGTCTCCTTCCGAACAACTTGCAAATCACGACGCCATTATGGCAAGTATGGCCAAATGGTAAAAAGAAAGGAATAAAAAATGAGCTTTAACAACTTCAAACCTCAGATATGGTCAAACGAGGTAATGACACAGCTTGAAAGAAAATGCGTTTTTGCAGGTCTTACAAACAGACAGTATGAGGGACAGGTAAAAAGCGCAGGCGACAGCGTAAGAATACTTGGCGTTGCAAGACCTACAATCTCACAGGCAAACGAAACAAACTTTACACTTGCAGATCCGGAAGAAGTACCAACTTCCGCTACAACTCTTAACATCAATCAGATTAGAACATTCAACTATATGGTTGGTGATATAGACCAGCAGCAGATGAAAGGCAATTTAAAGCCTGTATTATCCGGAGAAACCACCAATGCACTTGCAGAGGAAATCGACAGCTATATTGCAGGAATGGCCCTCACAAAGGAAGCTAAGCTGATGAACGCTTCAGCACTTAAAATTGAAACTACAAACATCTTAACAGAGCTCGACAAGGCTTGGCAGTACCTTGTAGAGAACAACGTTCCTACATCTGAGACTATCAACGTAGTAATGTCGCCTAGATTCTGGGTACTCTTAAAACAGAGAATCATAGACTTAGACACTGACAACTCTAAGTTAATCAAAACAGGACAGATGGCGAAATACTCAAACATGAACCTTATCATGTCAAACGCCGTTGCAACTACTAACAGCGGTGCTGTTGACAACATTATGGTTATGTCAGAAAAAGCGATTGCATATGTAAATCCGCTTACAAAGACAGAAGCCTACAGACCTGAAAAGAAAATGGCAGACGCTATTAAAGGCTTCACTCTGTTTGACGCGAAAATCGTTAGACCTAAAGAACTTATCGTAATGAACGTTAAGTATGCGTAGAAAGGAGATAGAAAATGGCTAATACAAACGTGACACCTGTAAAGGTAAAAGACGTAAACACTATTTCTCCAAAACTGATAGACAACGCTGTAGCAGCAACGACTGACAGCTTCATTGTAGACGTTGCACAGTCAATGGACAAAAAGCTTGTATTCATTGCTGACAACTCGGCAAGCACATCTGCAGCCACAACAATCACAGTTAAGGCAGGAGCAAATGTGGCAGGCGTAAACGACCTTACTCTTTCCGTACCAAAAGGGGAAAAGGCGTTTTTCCAGTTAGACAGCAACGCTTACATGAACGCAAGCGGCGTTAATAAAGGGAAAATCGTTATCGCAGTTAGTTCGGCAGACTGCAAACTGGCAGTAGCAGAGCTTCGATAGTTTAATGAGGGCAGTTTAATACTGCCCTCTTATTTTGTATAGGAGAAAGACCTATGACGTGGTTAGAATTAAAAAACATAATCAAAACGCTTGGTTTTGAGGAAAATTCAATATTGACAGAATATCAGGAAATAATCATAAACGCCTGCAATCTCTCAGTATCGACAATAAATGATATTGTAGTATCACGACTTCAAGGCTATTTCAAATCACAGGATAAGGATTGGGTTAAGCCGGAGATAACGCCATTCACAGCGGAAACTCCCGACGATTTTGAACTTGAAATGCCGAAACTGGTACATAAACTCGTACCGTACTTGGCGGCATATCATGTATGGCTTGACGATGACGAGCGAAAAGCAATCTACTACTACAATATGTATCAGGATATGAAAGATGAACTGGTAGGCGAATATACAAGAGCAATGAAAGCAACGATTGTTGGAGGGTATGACATATGAGCAAAATGAATGTTCCTGCCGCTCCCACACTTTATCATACATACTATAAGGAATTAAAAGGGGCTGACTTTTCAAGGGACAGAACAGAAGTTGACAGAAAGAGATCACCCGACCTTTTAAATATGATTTCTGATAACGGCGGAAACCCAATTAAAAGGCTAGGTTGGCGAAAAGTCGCAGACACATCGGGAGAGAAGATAGTAGACATATTCCATACAGGCGGCTCTTTTTATGTAATCACAGCGTCGCACCTGTTTAAGTTTAATGAATCGTGGGTAAAAGATGACACATTCACGATAACCCACACATCAACAAACCCAAAAGGCTTTGTGTTCGGCGGAAACATATACTTTTTCTTAGGCACAAAGATAATTTACATAGACACTTCAGACACATCACACACAATAGCAGACCTCACAGGTCAATATCCTGCAGGCGAAGCAAAGATACCGAGAGTATCAATATCAAGAAGCCCTGCAGGAAAAGACGGCACATTACTGGAAGATGTCAATATGCTTACTCCTTGGCAGTGTAACACATTCTTAGGCGACAGTACATCAAAGGATTATATCTTATCGTCTAAGAAGATATTAAGCGGTGCAGAGTATATAAAGGTCTATGTAATGGATTCAAGCGGCGAATTTCAGTTAAAGACATACGGCACAGACTATACACTGCCTGCAGCTGTAGAAACAACAGGCAAGGGCGTAAACGGAGCAAGCTATACATTCAATGTGTGCGACGGAAAAATCACTTTCAAGGAAGCACACGCACCGGTAGTCACAGGACAGGATAATGTCAAAGTAGAGTTCATATCCTTTGACGAAAAAAACGGACTTTATAAAGACAGGCAAGGGATAACAAACCCATACGATGTCGTAACATACGGCTATTCAAAAGAGGATAGAGTATTCATCGTTTCATCGTCAGAGCGAAACAAGATATTCTACTCAGAGGTTGAAAGCGTGGCATACTTCCCTGACCTCAATTACCTCACTGTAGGTAACGTTACCGCTGACATAGTAGGCTTTGCACGAATGAGTTCATACCTTGCAGTAATCAAAGAGGAAGTTTCAACAGATTCAACAGTCTTTCTGATAAGCGGCACAACAGTAGAGAATCTGACAGCGTTTCAGTGTACGCCTGCAAAAGCAGGTGTCGGCGGAATCGCTCAAAAGTCCATTGCAATGCTAGGTGACGAGCCGCTGTTTTTATCTCAGACAGGAGTTTACGGCATATCCAACTACTATGTATCAAGTGAATACATAGTGCGAAACAGGTCATACCTGCTCGATAAGAAACTGTTAAAAGAGCCAAACCTTGATAAAGCAGTGGCGGTACAGTGGAACAGATACTACATTCTGTGCGTCAATTCACACTGTTATGTGCTAGACGGACGGAACAAGGCAAACGACAAGAACAACAACACAGATTTCTTATACGAGGGTTATTACTGGGAAGATGTTCCTGCAGTATGTTTTGCCAACATCGGAAACGAGCTGTTCTTTGGCACATCTGATGGGCGTATATGCAAGTTCAACTCAGACGTACCAAACATCACAGCGTACTGCGACAACGGCACAGCAACAATAGGTGACGCAGGAGAAATACTGCTTACAGACGGTAAGGCAATTAAATGTGTTTGGTCTACTCCGCTTGATGATGACAACTATCCACAGTACTTTAAGACGCTAAATAAGAAAGGCACACTGCTTACCCTTATGCCTTATGACAGGACAAGTGTTAAGGTACGGATAATTAAAGACGGAATAGAAGCCGCAGCACTTGAAACGGAAGCATTTGATATATTCAACTGGACCTTAATCGACTTCTCACGATTTACCTTTAACGGCAACACGACAGCACAAAACGACTACTTCAACAAGAAGATCAAGAAGTATGTCAGACTTCAGATAATACTTGAAAACGAGGGCATATATGAGCCTTTCGGAATACTCGGTATAACAAAGACCTACAGTGTAGGTAATTTCTCAAAGAACAGGAGATAGAAAATGGCGTTATTAAATGCAAAGATACTGGAAACAGAACGAAATGCTGTTTATGTCAAATCTGTACCCGGTGAAAGACTGACAGGAAATGTTCAGCAGAACAAAGATGTATTTGATAAGTTCCCACAGCTCATTATGGGTAAATATAACGACCTTGTGGACCTTCTCATATCTCTTAATCTTGACAACATAACAACAGACTTATCGGACAGATATACAAAGACAGAAGCAGACGCGAAAATAACAGATGAAACCAACAGCCTTGTGGCAAATGTAACGATTAACACCGACACAGGCGTAATCACAGTCACAAAGAAAGACGGAACATCTCAATCTGTAGATACTGCACTTGAGAAAGTTCCTGCAACATTTGAATTTGTAGAGGACACCGAAAACGATAAATACTACTTAAAGATAACAAATGTTGACGGCTCTACATCACAGACAGAAGTAACAAATCTGATGAATCAGTCTACATTTACTTCGGGTGATATTGTTACATTTTCACAAAGTACAAGCGGCACGACAACGACAATTACAGCTTCAATTAAGGCAGGCTCTATTGGTTTTAACGAATTAAAAAGCGAAGTCAAGGCCTATATTGACACTAAGGCAGCCGATATTTCGGCGGACAAGGAAATAGTCCTTGCAGCAAAAACAGAGGTTCTAAATGCTTCTCAGACCGTTACAGCCAACACTACAATAGTGCTTAATGCCAAAGATGACGCTACGGCACAGGCAAACAAATCCAAATCATACGCTGTGGGCGGTACTGGCACAAGAGAGGGCGAAGATACTGACAATGCACAGTATTATTCAAATCAAGCCAATTTAAGAGCCAATGACGCTTACAATTCGGCTGTAGCTGCGGAGATTGCTAAAAATCAGGCACAGGAAATCGTAGGCGGTGACTACCTTACAAAAACAGGTGACGGAAGCAATCTGACTGCGACTTTCACAGAAACGGCTTCAAGAACAAACATTGCAACAGGTGAAAAGCTGTCTGTGCTTTTCGGCAAGATAAAAAAGTTTTTTACTGACTTGAAAACAGTAGCATTTACAGGCAGTTATACTGACCTAAGCAATAAACCGACAATACCTGAGAAGAACAAAGTATTAACTGGCTCACTTACTGTTGCAGGTTGGACTGCCGAAACAGGCGGTTTCAAGCAGACTTTAACTATATCGGGGCTTGCTACAAGCGGATATACCTATACTGTCTATCCTGATTCAGCACAGTATAAAGCGTGGACAGAAGCAGGAATATATGCTGATGATGTTACAACAGCTAACAGTATTACATTCCACTGTACAGAAAAGCCTACAGTAGCCGTTACAGTAAACATTAAGAAAGAGCAGGTGGGATAATGGGTAATGTAATCAATATGATAGGTGGCGGCGAAAATGTCAATGCCGAAGTCTCTACACAGAAAACTAAAATTGACCTGCTTGCAAAACAGATAGCTTCTGTACAGCTAGACTTCAACTCAACATATGTATGGGGTAAATATACAGCTTTGGGCGGTGACTTACTTGACTATGTGTATTCTACGGATAGTTCAGCATATCCCGATGGAGGTACGCAAGGCGGTTACTACTATAAGATTGTAAGACCTGTATTGACTGGCATAGCAATAACCACACAGCCTAATAAAACAACATATGCTGTAGGCGGTAGCTTTGACAGCACAGGTATGGTAGTTACTGCAACATATGATACAGGAACAACTAAAGAAGTTACAGGGTTTACGTTCTCACCGCAAACATTCAGTTCAGCAGGAACTAAGACAGTAACAATATCGTACACAGAAAACGGTGTCACAAAGACTGCGGCATTAAGCGTAACTGTAATACAGATTGGTGATTTTGCTACATCAACTTGGGCAGATATAAAAGCCGCAGTACAGGGAGGTATAAATGGTATTGATTTATCATCTGTATGGAATATAGGCGATACAAAATCAGTAACACTTCTTACAGGAAATAAAGTTATAGAATTACAGATTGCGGGATTTAATCACGATACCTATTCAGACGGTGTAACTGCACCAGTAACGTTTGTAATGAAAAACTGTTTAAATACAACATATGTAATGAACCGTGACGATGATAACACAGGCGGCTATCCTGTGAGTACAATGAACACTTGGGTATATAACAGTATCTACGAAAAACTGCCACCCGATTTAAAAGCCATAGTAGCACCTGTTAAAAAGAAATGCTATACAACCTACAATCAAGCAAGCTCGCTTAGTGAAGCAAACTACGATGTATGGCTACTGGCAGAAGCAGAAGTATTTGATAGTGTTTATTACACAATAGGCAGTGGTGAGGGTACAAAGTATCCGATATTCGCAGACAATGCAAGCAGAGTTAAAAAGGTTAACGGGTCTGCCAACGCCTGGTGGTTGCGTTCTGCTCTTTCGAGCGGTTCGACTAACTTTGTTTGCGTCGCTTCGGACGGTGGCATCAGCTACTACGGTGCGTCGAATAGTCTTGGAGTGGCAGTCGGCTTGTGCGTAAGATAAGGAGGTAATTATGAGCAATAAAAAAATACTACAAGGTCATAATAAAGCTCTTGAGAGCTTAAAAGATATAATGGGTATACCGATTGAAAAAGTTGGTTTGTATCTTTGGAAAAAATCCAAAGTTATAACAAGTTTTATCGCAACTCTATCTGCCGCTAATTTCACAGTTTCGCCCGATGAAAATATAGCCGGCTATTCGTGGCATTCTATTACTCTTAAGAGTAATCTTTTGATTAATTTAAAGACACTCAAGGGTGTTACTGAAGAAGATATTGCTCAATGGCTTGATGGTGTAAGTGTTAAAGTCTATAATTCAAACGTAAGTAGTGGTGTTGAAAACAGAACTCTGTCTGATAATGGTAATGGTACATTGACATTAAGCAACAGTACAGGAGCGTCTGCGATTATTACAATAAAATTAGTTGATGCGTCAGTTGCAACTATCAAACTTTATACAGACCAAGCATCTTCGACATCAACTAAGTATGTGACATTTTACGGAAGTAGTAACACTACTTATTCAACATCTACAAGCAAAAGTGTGGATGTGTATTATACGAGTTATAGTTTTTTAAATTATGCAGTATCAGACAACGAAAACGAATATCCCGATGGCGTAATACAAGATGGGTACTATTACGAAAAAGTTGTTGATGGAATACCTCCCGAAATATTTGGTTGTACAAAAATGGCTATTGATACATTTGCAGTGCCGCAAGATACTGTTTCAGTAACAGTTAATCACTCATTAGGAGAAAAACCTGTATGTGCGATTATTGTAACAGACGTTGTAAATGTGCCAAAGAATGCTGAAAAAAAATACCCGTTGCGATTGGCTATAGTATTACCAACTATCACAGGAGATACTGGTTATGTTTATACAGCATTTCTTACTAAAGAATATTTAACGAATAATGGGGACTATGTAACTGCTGTAAAGTATCAAATACAAGGAACTGTTTCAGCCTCTCAGTTGCAAATAATTGTTGATTCCGCTAATGGTTCTAAATATATTAAGGCAGGAACAGAATATACACTTATCACAATGGCATAAGAAAGGAGTATCTATGTATTACAAACAGGTAGAAAACAATATAATACTGTCAATAGGAACTTTAGAAGTCGCTAATGACAGTCTAACTGAAATAACAGAAACAGAATACAACAACCTATTAGCCATTATGAGAAAAGCACCGCAAGACGGAGCAGAATATGGCTATCACCTATCAGCAAAAACACTACAGTATGAGTTTTATGTCAAGCCAAGAGAAGAAGCTGTTGACTGGTATGTAGGTAAAATTCTGAATGAAGAAATGACTATTAATGATGTCCCCGAAACATACAGGGAAGAAGTAAAAGCTAAGTTACCAAATAACGACTACGGTATTGATGATACAACCTATAATAACGTAATTGACGATTACACTATGGAGTTAGTTGAGAAAGGAGTTCTATAATGAGTACGTTTGTAGAATCATTAAAGAGATTATATAGTGAGAAACATTACATTACGCTAGACTATATACGTTCTCTGAAAGAAAAGAATAAGATAACACAGGAAGAATACGATTACATTGTTCCAGGAGAAGTGTTAACTGTTGAGCAGTGTCTAAGCGAAATGGAAAGTGAGGTAGGTATCAATGGCTAGTGATAGAGAGAGATTAGATGCTATTAAAGCGGCTGTAAGAAATGATAAAGATACTCTTGCGGTTATTGAGGAAGTAGGTATCACTATAGAAGATAGACCAACTATCGCAACACCAAGACCGGGCTATAAATGGGTTCCTTATCAGGCAACAGCAGGCGGGGTTATTACTTGGATAGAAGAAGCTGACCCTACAGCAGAGGGAACAGCGGACAAGCCTATTACATTCAAGGTAGGTATGGAAGTTAATGTAAACTATTATTACACAGATGGGGTGAAAAAATATGTTTGCATAAAGGGTGGTTTTCCGCCAGAGCTTGTCGAGGGTGAATACTTTACAGAGATATAAACAAATTGTCGGATAATGTGACACACTGCCACACCCAAAAATGCTATACTTAAATCGGGAGGTAGTATTATGAGTAACGCAGAGAAGTTCGGCCAAATACTCAGAGAGGGTATGGCAGAGCAAAACAGAAAAGACGCATACAAAGTATTAGAGATGTTGTGGGAGTACGACAGGCTTCCGAAATGGAAAAAGATAATTCACAGAATAAAACGCAGGCTTAAATAGTCTGCGTTTTAACTTGAAAGGACTTGTTATGGCGAAAAACAAAATAAAAAACGCGTTGGCAGGCACCATTAATACTGTGAGTGGTGGCAGCAAAGCCGCAGCTGCAGTAGCAGGAGCGAAAAATTCATTGATGAAAGCGGCAAACAACGCCAAAAACGCATATAAAGAAGCACAAGGCAGAGCGGCTTCGCAACAAGCACGATTGGCAGATGAACGAGAGCAGCAGCGACAGCAGGAAGAGCGAGAAAGGCAAATGCAGGAGTTTTTAAACAACTACGCACCATCTGTAGACTTTATGGGCGTTTACAACGACTATGCAAACAGAATGGGGAATATCCTGCAACAGCAGAAAGACGCACTAAGTCAGCAGACAACCTCAAAGGCAAGAAGTGCGTATGTCACCAACGAGCAGAGCAAAGCCGAGATACCAAGACTTTTATCAAACGCAGGGTTAAGTGGCGGAATTGCGGAAAAGGTAAGAGGAAACCAAGACACCTCATATCAGCAGAATATCGCAAACATACTAAGCGAGAACGCAACGCAGGGAGCACAGCTTGAGAGAAACAACGCAAACCTTATAAGTGAAGCATACAAGGAAGCAATGAGCAATCAACAGGCTGTAGACAACGAGAGAGCACTTGCGGCACAGCAGTACGCAAACCAGTTAGCACTGCAGCAACAGCAGCAGGAGTACGAAGCTGAAGAAAGAAAACAGCAAAATCTAATGAACGAACTGCAAAATGCCGCATCTAGTTATAAAAACATTCTTAATAACAAAAATAAAATGGTTTCATCTGTTTCTAATCAGCTTTCAGGGTTAAAGAAAGACCTTGCAGCAAGAGGGGCAGACGAAGCCACGTTGAAAGCCGCAGACGCTTACATATTAGCGGCAACAGAAGAAAGATATTATCAGAAACTAGCCGAAGGAAAAATGAAAATGTCAAAGAAAGATTATATGCAGAAATATGGATACGACCGCATAAAGTAGAAAGGGTAAGCTATGAGCAGTAAAAAAAACGTGATACAAGACGCTTATAAATCAGGGCTATCGAACCTTTCGGGCAGTGGAGCGCTTAAAGGGTTAGGGCTTGCAAGTCTTGTAACAAAGGTTAAAAGTCCTACAGACTTAACAAAATATTTGACGACAGGGGCAAAGCTGCTTGATACTGTGGGCAAAGTGACAAGTGCAGTAGACAAGGCAAAGAATGCAAGCGGTAAGACAAGCGCCGCAGGAGTTGCCAATCCTACTGAGATACCGACAGCGGTTTACCCGACAGTTACCCCAAGAGCCAACTACTCAGATATGTACAGTGCGTATGAACAGGCAATGAACGCAAGGGCAAACGCGTATAACGCTCAGAGCAACGCTGACGCGGCGGACATTGCACGACAGCTACAGATTGTTGGCAATCAAGGGAAATCGGCTCTGTATGGCGCACAAGGCGTCAGAGGGCAAGATGTGTCAGAGACCTCACTCTTGCAGAACGAAATGTCAACAGGAAATACTCAGGGCGGCGTAAGATCAGCTTATGACAGTGCTATGCGTGAGGTGGGTATGGCAAAAGACCAAAACCTTGCTGATACCGACAGATTATTAGGTAATCAGCAGGCAAGCTATGAGAACCAGTTACAGGACCTTGCTAACCAGTATTTAAGAGATACCGACGACTTCAACAACTCTGTTGCGCACAACAAACGACTTGAAGAGATAGACAACGAAACAACCTTAAGGCAAATTCAAAAAGAGATGTTTGTAAACGATACGTCGGAAATGAAAACCATAAAGGCATACAACAGAGCGATTAAGCAGCTGAAAAAAGACGGAGATGTGACAAACGACTGGAAAATCAACTACCTTAGGGAAAAACGTGATGCATTACAGGTAGAAGTCGACAAACAGAAGCTAGCGGAACAGAAAAACAAATACAGTAAATCACTCAGCAAGTACAAGTCAACAGACCAAATCGACAGAGCTATTGCGGCGATACTCTCAGACGGCGACACTACAAACGACTGGAAGTTATCATACC
>ERZ1026876.878-NODE-878-length-16702-cov-6.634469_pt1 | contig 16702 bp, 15 predicted proteins | sample MGYA00380168_ERZ1026876 | MGnify/ENA primary metagenome ERZ1026876 (study PRJEB33269, sample SAMEA4719804) | human gut metagenome | biome: human-associated habitat; feature: organic feature; material: feces | place: Cameroon | collected 2013-10 ... | reverse complement strand
TCATCAGAACCTTCAAATCTACTGGTGTTGCGATTTCCTGCTGCATACTATCCGATTTTATATGATTAATTAAAGTGCTGGTTTGATAGCCTCAATCCAGGCATCGATGCGCTCCTCAGTCTTATCATCCTCGTTCACATCGTCAAGAGCGAGTCCCAGGAAGTTGTCTCCCTCCACAGCCTCACTATCATCAAAGGTATATCCGTCTGTAGAAACACCTGGCAGCACAGTAGCACCAGCCTCCACAGCAGCATCATAGAGTTCCTTCATACCGCCGCAGAAAGTGTCAGAATAGGACTCGCTGTCGCCGCAACCGAAGAGCGCCACGGTTTTGCCAGCCAATCCAGCACTCTTGAGTGTCTTCACGCCGTCATACCAGTCATCCTGCATCTCGCCTGCGCCCCAAGTAGAAGTACCGAGAAGGAGGTTCTCATGACTTGTGATAGTAGCATCATCGATGTTAGCTACATCTACAGCTTCCACGCCCAACTTAGAGGCGATGGTTTCGGCTATCGACTGGCAAGAACCAGTAGAAGAGCCATAAATTACGATTGTTGTTTTCATTTGTCTTTATCTCTTTAGTTACATTTTATTTCTCGGCTGCAAAGATACATCCTTTTCTCCTTATCTGCAATACCTAAAAATGATGGTTTCTGAGAAATACCTAAATATGGGGATGGGCGAAAAGTTTTAGGATGATTGAGCCTAAAAAATCGTACCTTTGCATCAAAAACAAAGACTTGATTCGATGAAAGATTTTGCAGCAATAGATTTCGAAACGGCCAACCATCAGCTCCAGACCGTAGCCGCCTATTGCGGTTACGACCTCACCCTGCACCACAATGCCCTGGCAGATGCCGAAGCCTGTGCCTGGATAGCAAGAGAACTGCTATAATAAGGTGGCGCAAAAACTCAAAAGCATTGATAAACAACTAATTCTCTTGGGAGGTTGATGATTTTCAACCTCTCAAACCACAGTTTCATAGAACCTCCATGATGTCGCTTCACATGACTGTTGATGATATAATAGTCAGCCTGATACTCATCCATCAGATCAGAAAAGGCTCCCTTGATACGAGAACACTTCTCATTTATCGCATTATCAAGCGGATTCACCAGACGATTCACTGTTTCGGTAATCTTATCCATATCTATTCTATTCCCTATCTTTTGATAAAGTTGAAGAAGTTCTTCCCGATAGTCTATCAGATTTTTGAATTCAATACCTTCCGGGTGGTTCAGGAAGAGCAGATAGAGCGCCTTATGGATAGGACTGAGCTGCACTTCTTTATTACCAAACTCAGGCAACAGGAAGCGATAATCCGCCGTTATGACCAAAGGACTGAGGGTAGCCCTTGCTGCCTCAATACGAAGCTGTTCCAATACGGGCACACTGATAGCTTTCAGCAAAAGGTCAGTTCTTCCTTCTGCCAAAAGTTGGGAGGAAAGCGTTTGTATGATAGCAGCTTTCTCCTCAGCATCCATATTTCTCAGCTCTTCTTGCATACTGGATGCAAAAGTACAAAAAGAATAGAAAAAAACGTTTGCCTGCATCGAAAAATCTTCTTTTGCAAGCCTTGCGTTTCTTTTATTATTGTATAATTACTCCTTTTTATATATCTTTGTGCTCAAAATTGAAATATAGATAAGATGACAGAAGAATGGACCCCTATAGATTTCGGACAGACTGAAGACACCACAAAGAATATCATCAAGGTGATAGGTGTGGGTGGTGGCGGATGTAATGCCGTTAAGAACATGTACTCAGAAGGTATTGTAAATGTGAGCTTTGCCGTTTGCAATACGGATAGCCAGTCGCTATCCAAATCACCTGTGCCTGTAAAAATCATGCTCGGAAAGAGTGGCTTGGGAGCAGGTGCTAACCCTGAAGTTGGAAGAAGCGAAGCGCAGAACACCCAGGAAGACATCAAGCGACTGCTGGATGACGGAACCAAGATGGCATTCGTTACAGCCGGCATGGGTGGCGGAACCGGTACAGGAGCTGCACCCGTCATCGCAGGCATCGCCAAAAGCATGGGCATCCTGACGGTGGGCATCATCACCATCCCATTTTATTTTGAAAAGCGTAAGAAAATCGTGAAGGCCCTGCAGGGTGTAGAAGAGATGCGCAAGAACGTAGATGCCCTGCTCATTGTCAACAACGAGCGACTTTGCGATGTATATGCCGATTCTGAAATTACCGTAAAGGATGCCTTCAAGCTGGCAGACAAGGTGCTGAGCGATGCCACCAAGAGCATCTCGGAGCTGATTACCGTAGAGGGAACCATCAATCTCGACTTCCGTGACATCGAGACCACCATCAAGAGCGGCGGCGGTGCCATCATGGCGATGGGCAGGGCGAGCGGAGAAGGCAGAGTTCAGAATGCCATCCTCAATGCACTGGATTCCCCATTGCTCTACGGCAGCGACATCAGCAATGCCCAGCGCATCCTCTTCAACATCTATACCTCCAGCAAGCACCCTATCTTCGTTAGGGAAATGCGAGAGATAGATGCCTTCTTCGATGAATTGAATCCAGACATCAAAGTTATCTGGGGTCTTTCAGATGATGACAGTCTGGATGAGGATGCCAAAGTCACCATCCTGGCAACAGGGCTCAACAACGAATTGGCAGATGATATTCAAGACAATCCTGTCACAACCACCAAGGATGAAGATGATTACCAGAGAATTATCGATAAGCTTTATCATCCGATACGTGACAACTTCCAATCACAGCCCCCACTCATCCCCGATACTCCTACAGTAGAATCTCCAGTGATAGAAGAAGAGCCACCAAAGCCTATCGTCCAGCAAGAGCCGCCAACCTTGGCGAAGAGGATAAGAGACAGACTGAAGAAAATAGCCAAAGATTTAGACATCATTATGGAAGATGAATAGCCTTGGCTGATGCAAAAAAAAATCAAGCAAACATAGGTTGTTTATGTTTGAGCGGAGCGTGCTTGTGAAATCACGCTCCGTTTTTATTTATTCCTTAGATATTAGATGACGGTGAGCCAGATTGCCTCGTCTCTCTCCCTCGCCTCAGTAATGCGGTCGATGAGACGTTTCAGCCACTGTCGGGAGTTCACCACCATGCCCTTGTATTTGTTCTCCCCCACGAGGATGCAGCCCTGCGTGTCGTCGGGATAGTTGCCAGCGTGGATGCGGATGCCCTCGAAGTTTGGCACGCCTTGCACGAGGGGAAGCCACGTCTTGAATCGGGGCGACTTCGTGATGACCACTGGGTAAGAGCCTTCGGGGATAGCCGTCTTGCCTGGTATCTTGCGAGCCTTCTTGCCCGATTGTCGGCTGTATCGGGCATCCACCTCTTCGGGCTTCAAGTCGATGCCGAGAAGGTTGCGCCAAGTCGGCTCCAAGGTGTCGCAGAAGTAATACTCCTTGGTGAGTTGGCTCTCGTCCACCTCATAGTGGATGATTCGCTTGTCGCCCAAGCGTTTGCCTGGTAACACCTCTCGCTTCACGACAGGTGGAGTGTTGAGTGTTGAATGTTGAGTGTTGAGTTGGGTTTGCGCCTCACTATCGAACAGATAGAGTCGCCCGATGGTATAGGTATTCTTCTTTGCTATGCGTTTCAAAATTATCTCCATATTTATGAATTTTGAATGTTTAATGTTGATTGTTGAATTTTATGATTGAGTGTTGGTTCTTGTCTTGTGTCGAGATAAGGCAAACCGTGACGGCGTATGCCTTAACTCAACACTCAACATTCAACACTCAACATTGTTCCTTCGGAACTTAATCTTGCGGAAAATCGGACTGTCACTGTCACCGTCACCACTTTCCATCCTTGCCACATACCCACGATGCACCCATTGCTTCAAGGCATCCTTGATGCGCTTGCGGTCGTCGTTGTCGAAGCCTTGAGAACGGCGCACCTTCACGTAGTCGTCCTCGGTGAAGCTGTCGGGCAAGAGGGTGAGCAGGTTCTTCGGGCCATTAGGGGCCGTGCGAGAAACCTTGTCTTGCTCGCCGTCGGCATCGTATATCATCTGCCCGAAGAGTTTCAGCTTGCACCATAGGTCGTAACGCTCGCTCCAGCGGATGAAGTCCTCGATGCTCTTCTCCCATTTCATGCCATTAGCCACGTAGAGGACGCATGCCTTTAGGTAGGCAATGACATTGGCTCGGAAGCTAAGATTTTCAAAGACGTAGTTCTGGGAGAGCCTTGCGAACTCGGCGTTTTCCTCCACCAGTTTCTTGGCGAGTTTCATAGCCTGAGGGCAATCCACCAATCCACGAGCCTTTAGGAGGTTGTCGATGTAGGGCTTCAATTCCTCGTCGAAGGCGGCATCGTACGTGCCATAAATTGGCATCGCCGAACCGCACGGTCTGCGCTCGATGGTGGCGAAGCTGATGCGAGAGATGGGACCATCCGTCACCACTCTGCGGAAGTAGTCGCGGCATTTCTTCGGGGTGCAACAGGCGTTCCAGTTGAAGCGAACCTTTACCGTTTCGGTCACTGATTGCACGCCCACACGGTCTTGACCGTAATTGCCGATGTCGAAGGCAAGCTCCATGATGCGGAAGTGCTGGTTGGTCTTGCCTTTGAGGGCATCGAAGAGGTTCAGCTCGTTTATCTTCGCATAAAGAAAATGGTTCTCCGCCTCTTTCATGCGCAATACAAAAGCAGGGTTCGTCATGTCGATGTTCACCTCTTGGATAACCAAGCCTTCGGGACGCTCTCGCTTGTCCTTGTTCGAGCCTTTACGGTTGCATTCGTCCTTCCAAGCTCGTTCACGCTCTCGTTGCTCGGCATCTCTCGCTCTTATATCAGCCATGATATGATTTATCGGCTGGGTGATGGATTCCTTTCCGCTTCCAGTCGGTGCGCAAAGGATGCTCATTAAGGTCGCCTCATGCTCCACGTTGTCGATGTAGCGGAAGCGTGTGTCGCAGAGGTGGGCGGCAAGGCTTGGAAACACGGCTTGCGATACGGCTGGCTGGTAAATGGTCGGGGTTCTGCTCACCAATAGCTTTATCAGCTTCGGCAATTTGCTTGGCATTTCGTGGATGCGATAGAAATAGCTTTCGGGGTTGCCGATGTCGCCGAAATCGTCCGTGTCGTAGTTGGCGGCTCTGCCTCGTGCTTGCTCGTCCTGGCAGAGGGAGATTGCCTTGCGAACGATGCTCGGCATTCGGTGGCTTTGCTTGCGGTTGCAGGCACTATCTACCGTAGCGTAGGCTCTCTGCTGCTCCTCGCCGAAGGTCGGGAGGATAGCCTTTATCCAGTCTCGATTGTCATCGCAGAGGTAGCGCAAGTAACACGACAGCGTGAAGATGAAGCTGTTGCGTGAGCCATGCTGAGGCTCGCCTCCCAATAGCTCAACCAGCTTCGAGGTTATCGACGAATATGGGATTCCGTCGTATTCCATCGGGAAGTTTTTCTCGGTCTCCATTCCGCCATTGCCTTGATTCCCTCCATTATCGCCGATATGATTATCATCAGCATGATTAGTATCAGCAGGTTGGGCATGCTCAGCAGGAGAGCCAAGAGAAACAGCAGGATTGCCATTGTTGCCCGAAAGTCGATTGTCTTTGTCGTTAGTGTCATTGTTGATTTGGGTGTTGATTTGATTGTTGATTGATGAATTGTGTTCTTTGAATAGCTCGCCTTCGTTGATGTAGAGGATATACTCCTCTGGCACGATAAAGGAAGGTCTCGCCAAGTCCTTTACGCAAACGTCATAGTCCGCATCCTCCAGTTGCTCCGACATCCACTTCTGCGCCTGAGCCAAGTCCATGCCATCGGGAATCGTGAAGACGAGGCGCAAGCCCTCCAAGGATGGCGTTACATGCACCAAGAGGATTCTCTCCAAAGCACTTGGATTCTTCACTCTTAGTTCTTCACTCTTCACTTCCCAATATCCCTTGGGATTTGGGATATGGTCTTTGTCATAGATGCTCAGTCCGCTCGGGATGGCGTCAGCGTTGAGGCGACGACCATTCTTGAATGTGGCGTGTGGCGTGAGGATAGGGAGCTGGCTCTTCAGCTGAGTCTTCATCGCATCATAGTCCTCCTGGCAGATTTCGCCACGGCGCTTGCGTTCGAGTGCGTCCTCAATCTGCGCGCAAACGTCCTTCACCCGGCTACTCTGGGTAGCTTGGTGGAAAAGCTCGGGGGTGCAGACCTGCACCCCTCGGCTTCTTACGCTCTGTGATATTCCAAACATTTTCAATGTATTTTCGATTAAAAAGTTCTTTTACCTTTTTACTTTTTTACCCTTTTACCTTTCTAATGTCCTGCACCAAGATGTCTTGGAACACCTGTCCTTGATACTCGTGGGTCTGAAAGCGGAGCTTCACGATAACCAACTCATCGGCATAGAGCTTAATCTGTGCGTTGTTGCCGAGCATCGCTGCCGCAAACTGGTTCTCATACTTGCCTCCGAACTCCTGCAACACGATGTTGCACTTAGCGAGCTTTCCGCCCTCGCTCTTCTGTGAATCAACAAGGAAGGTCTCTCCCTGCTTCACTACTCTCATGATTTTTGTTTCCATCTTTCGTTAATGTTAAATGAGTAATGTTAAGTGTTTACTGCTTATGGATAAAAATAAGGCAGAATGTTTTTTACCCTTTTACCTTTTGGTGAATGAACTTGCGCCCCTTCTCCGTCCACACGAGATACATCCTCGTACAGACGGTATCCCTTCCGACAAACAAGTCGAAGTGCGTGCGGCTCTTCGCCAGCCCACGGTGAGCATACTCCGCATACAGCATGTACTGTCCACTCTGGTAGTACTGCACACGCTCTGCGCAGAGCAGTCGGTTCAGTTCCTGCGCCGTCATGCCCAGCTCCTTGGCTATCTGCGTGGTGGTGTAGCAGGATATACTGTCCAGCACATTGTCGGCGTAGAGAGCCTTTGGCAGCAGGCGGTCGATTTCCACCTCTTGCTCGGCAAGTTGCTTGTTCTTTTGTCCTAAGAGCATATTCTGCTCACGGATGAACTTGTCCTTCTGCTCCAAGGTCGCTTTCAGCACTTCCTCGGCACGGCGGCGGATGTCCTCGTCGGTGTCTCCCTCGTGGGTGAGGATGTATCCACCATGCTTGCGGATGGAAGGAAGCACCTCTCCACATACCCAGTCTTGGAATGGCTCAGCCATCGGTTTGGTGGAGCGCATAATCAAGCGATAGAGGTTTTGCTCGGAGATGAAGGTGAGGTTGTCCATGAAAGCTATGGTCTTGCCATGTTTGTTGGTGAGTTCTGAACGTACCTCAAAAATTTTGATGCCCGTTGCTTTCAGCTTTCTCTTCGCCATGCTCGTGTTGTTGAGTTCCAACACCTTGCAGATGTCCACGAGGCAGAAGAGAGGTTCATCACTCGTCCCCGTCACTCGGATTTCGCCGAACTGAGAATGCTTGAACACTTGAATCTTAAAATCCTTTGTTGTCATAATCCTATGAATTAAAAAATGTTGTTCAACTTTACTTTCCCGAAAAGCCTTTGGCGATTCCTCGCCTCGACTTTCGTCATTCTCATAGGATGCTCTCTGTGTAAAATGGAGTCTAATTCCTTTCTCCCTCTCTGCGCGCTGAAATATATAGAGGAAAGAGAACTTCCTTAGGCACCAAAACAAAAAAAGCACCCGAAACCAAGAACCATCATTCCACAGATGGTTTCTGATTTCGAGTGCAAAGGTAGTGCAAATTCATGGGGGCATTCGTAAACCCTATGTAAACCCCATGAAAAAAGTTTCTTTACTTATAGCAGTTGTTCCAGTCTATGTGAGTAACCAAATCCATCCAATCCTTAAACTCCATGTGGAGGTCAGTATATATCGCTTCGTAATAATCCTTTACGATGTGCATGGCTGGTATGGTTTTACGATACTCAGTGTTGAGAAAAGGCTCTATCTCATGCAGAAGTGCTTGGTCGTCGATTCTTACGACTTTACCGTTTTTCAGGCAAGAATCAACAACATGAGTTTTTGGAGTGCTGGCTTTCGGTGCATCAGTAGTTTTTACTTCTGGTTCTTCCTCCATTTTCTCGGATAGAAACAAGACATAAGCATCCAATACATCTTCTGCATTTACGCCAGTTACATAGATGGCTGCCTGTACGTCTTCTTCCGCCAAGAAACGCTTGACGGCATCCTCATATTCGAGAATGGCGTCGCAAGCAAGGAATATCTTACGGTGGCAAGAGAAGATGTTGCGATTGATGAAAGTCTTAATCAACTTGCAATATTCTTCGATGTCATTACATCCGTTCTGTTCCAAGTACTTGGCAAAGGCAGACAGATTCCTGCTGTCATTAAATATGCGATAAGCATCATTGGCTTCCTTTCTGCGCTTGCTACCGATGGCAACATATTCTGTGTTGTCAGGGAAATATACGGCGAAGTTTACCAAGTAAGAGTTGAGTTTGGAGCGAGGGAATATCAACACCTCACCATCATTATTGAGTTGCTTGCGAACAAACTTGTCTTCATCATGTGCTTCCTGCTGACCAGACAAGCGAGAGTAGAACGAAACATACTTGGCCTCGTTCAATCTTTGCTTGACTACATGCGGATTCCATGTGGCATAGACATCGTTTTCCGAGTCATACCCTAAGAATATAAAAGGGATGGGAGCGGCTTTCATTTCATCGAAATCCTCACGTTGTGGCAACTGCGCTCGCCACACATCTTCGCTTCCCTTCAATTGTGCGCTCGACAATACCTTCACATAGACATTGAAGCAGGAGCCGTCCACCATGATTTGATATGGCATAGTTCCGCCCAATAACTTATACGTTATGTTTCCCACAAGTGCTTCCTCAAGCAGTTTCTTATGGTCGTTTGCTGATAATCTTGCTACCATTACATGATACTTTTAAACAACGGGCTTTCTTGATATTCACTCTTTCGCTCAGGCGAGAAGGCTTGCGGTATGCCATCGAGCGAACTGGCAAATTTCACCTCTGTCACCCCTGCTGGCACATCCGACTTCTTGATGTGTGGAATGTCCTTGGCGCAGAAGTAAGCCAAGGTATCGGTAGCCTCGACATAATCGAAATGCACGGCATCCAACTTGCTGATGTTGTTGCCTACGGTCTCAGCCACTATTTGATACAGGTGGAAACGTTCCTGTACGCCCACCTTTTGATAGATGGCATCGAAGAGGTCTCGCACGGACTTGCCTCCGTTTCCCTCTCCCGATTCCCTCACCGTTATGGAAGCGATGAGCAAGCGAGAACTTGGCGATGGGTTCAACTGGTCGATGGAGAAATGATGGATGCGGTTCTCGCTCGATGTGGTCTTCACCTCTATCTTGTCTCTGCCCAAGGTGAAGTCGAACTTGGCGTTAGGCGAAGAGTGCCAAGCGTTTACTAAGGTCTCAGGGTATTTACTTTGTTCTATCACCAAAAGTTCTCCCCATAGCCCCTGCATCTTCTTGACAGGAGGGTTTACCAACGCTGAGAAGATGGTAATCAGTTTCTCCACCTCTACTGAGAGAGTCTTGCGTGATGGCACTGGCTGTATCTTCTGGAGCATGAGCACCACGATGTCGATGAACGAGGATTGTAAAGCCCATTCGGGTGAGCGGAGAATGATAATGGCATACGATTTCTCTATGTCGCCCTCTTCCGAAGACAAGCGGCATAATTGGTTATACTCCACAGACAAGAGTTCACGAGTGATATTCTTGACCTGCGAAGTGGTTTCATTGACACAAATAAAAAACATAGGATAACCTTCGCTCGACTTGCCCAACTTGTGAGGCAAGTCTTTAAGAGAAAGCACCTTGTAGGAGTCATCTCCATTGCCATGACATCCCAAACTTTTGTATTGTTCCTTGATATTCTGTTCCATCTTGTTAATCTTCATTACCGTCTGTTATACCATCGTCTTCTTGATTCTTTTCCTCGTTAGAGCAGTAGGTGGTAGCCAACTCATCGGGATAGTTGATGGCAAGCGTGTATGCCGTGATTGGGAAACCTGGCTCTACGCCACCCTTAAAGGCTATGTGATGCAACTGTATTGTTACCGAATCACTTTCCACAATTTTGTCATCGCCTGGATAATCCGTTGAGTCTGTCGCAGATGAAGGACCTGCAAACAGTCGGGTATTTGGCGCAAAGCGTTTGTTGTCAAAATCAAAGCTACGCTCACGAGGCACGGAGTCCCACGCCATCTGAATGAAATACACATATTGCAGTGGATTCTCCTCCAGACTTGCCAAATATCTCAGATACCTTATCGTTGCGCTCTTTCGGGAAGCATCGGGATAGTTCTTGAAGCGGAAATCGGTCAAGAATGCGATAGCTTCTTCTATTGGCAATCGCATTCCTCGGTGAGTTCTGTCCTTGGTCGTATAGGTATAAGCCAAAGTAAAATCATCTTTGTGCTTTGCCAAGAAATCCTCCACTACTTTATCATTGTGAAGTATCGTCTCCTTGCTCTCGAATGCTTGCATCGCACAGTTGCCACGAAGTTTTGTGTTGACAACGGAGATAGGCAAAACATTAAACCTTGTTGGGCGAAGCTTTGGAGACAACAATATCTGTCGCTCGGCTGCTTCAAGCGTATCGCACTGAGATAGTGTCAACCTCAGTTCTTCCTCGTGGTCAACATATTCCATGTAATTGTCTATGGAGCATTGAGGCAAGAATACACGACAACTCTTGATGTAGCTTTCCTTGTAACCGAAGAATCGGCAACGTTGCTGTATGGTGTCAGCGTTCGTAGGTCCTACTGTATAGCGTGGCATGTAGGTGGTGGCAAGTTTCTCCACGGTAAACCCACGGTTTAGCATTTCCGCTCCCACTAAGATGTGCATACAGTACTTATCCCAGTCTATCTCTTTATCTGCGTCTTTGTCCGAGTTGACCAGATAGACCTTCTTGTCATTGAGAATATCTTTTAAGAAGGGCTTGATTTTATCGAATGTTGGTCGTTCCTCAATGGAGTAAAACTCTATAGCCATCGGGAAAAGACGCTCGAAATCTTTCAATAAATCTTCCTTGTCCTCCTGTCCTTCTGGCTTTGCAAGCAATTTGCGCCATTGAGTCAAGTCCGATTCTATCCAACTTTTAAACTTCTTGTTGTTAGCCACGCTCACATCTGGGTGAACCATCATGGAAAGAAAATTGATTCCATCTACCTCCATCCACTTCACAACAATAGCAACTGCCAATATATGGAGCTTCAAGGCATCCTTCAATGACTGAGGGCATTTCTTCAACCTGTTTCTCTTGTTATGAAACACTTGCTCTTCTGGAATTGTAATAATCAAGCCGCCATTGAACAAATCATGGTTGACATCCATTCCGAAATATTTCTTTCCACCAATATACCCCTCTCCTGGAGTAAGCAAAGTGTGGCTCTTTGGCGAAAGGATGTCCTGCATACTGATGAGGATGTTGGCTTGCGGCGTGGCGGTATATTGCACGTACGTATTGCCTGGCAGGATGGCACGTAGTTTCAGAATGGCATCGTATGTGGCGGAGGTCTCGTCCTCTTCATCACCTACATTCTTGCTGTTGGAGCGACCGTAGCTATTGAGCGAGGCTTGGTCAGCCTCATCATCAATGATCAGCACCGTCTCGCCAGCCATAGCCTGCTTGAAATCTTCCATCTCAAATATCTCTTTCAGATGCTTGATGTGGTCGTAATGCTTCAAGATAGGAATCAATATCGTAGGCTTGCTTGTCATACTCAGATGCCCGATGATGTCCTCTGCCTCACCCACGGTAGGGTCTTTGTGAATCTTGTAGGCATTCTTGCCCAATGAACTTGACTTTATCAAGTCTTTCTCCAAACGCTCCGAGGTCTGTTTCAAGAGGTTCAACTTGGTTCCTGCGAAATACACCACAATTCGATAGCCATTGTCGTGTGCCAAGGCAGTAAGCCCTGTGAACGACATGGTTTTGCCGCTCTGCACATAGCCCACCACAAGATGGGTGGTCTCATCGTTGCCGATGGCATCGTGAGGATTGCAATGAGCCAAAATGTCCATCGTTTCTTCACGGAGGTTTGCTACACCTTGCGCCGTGATACCTTTGCTTTTCTGTCGGTCCACGAAAGATTCGAAGCATTTTCCCAGTTGGACATCTTCATTGAGGATTCTTCCGTGGCGAATGCCCGAATGAACCTCTTCCGTATGCTGTATAATCTTGATACTTTCCTCCATAGCTATACCTTTGTTCGTTTGATATATTCGTTGAAATATTCCACCATCTTGGCGGCATCGTTCTCTGCCTCTTTCTTGGCGGTGTATTTGGCGATTGCCAATGTTTTCAGCACGGCGATGGTCGCCTCGTTGGGCTTGCCAAAATGCTCGAAGAAGACATGGCTTGTATTGATGTGGCAAATGATGATGTTCTCCGCTTCCTTGCTCACATCCACCCAGAACAGGTCGGAACCCCCACCTTCCAGTTTTACTTGCAGCGTGTATTCCTTTCCGTTGATTTTATATTTGTCCTCATACTCGCCATACACCGTAGGCGTGCCAACAGGTTGCACCACTGGCTTTGGCTGCATCTCTGGGAAAAGAGTAGGCGTAGGCTTTGGCTTCACCGTGGAGAACTCGATGGTCTTTCGGGATTTTTGTGAAGAAGTATCATGCTTGGTTACGAGTTTCTTGGCTATTTTCTTGCGTTCATCCACACGGTAGCCTTCCGCCTGTGCGTAGAGGTCGAACTCCTTGGTGTGTATCTCATCTTGCAGTGCCACCATCAAGGCATCGAGGTTTTCCTTGTCAAGGATGTCGTTCTTGTTGAACGAAACTTTGAAACCCTCCAGTTCCAACTCTCCGAAAATACGCTTATAGCGAGGCGAACCCACATTGCCACACAGTGACTTCGGGAAGTATCGCTGTCCATTCTCCGCTCCTTTCACCACACGACCACGGCGAAGTAGCACAAAACCATTGTTCTGGCTGCTCATTTCCTTCAGTACGCCAATGTAGCCATGCGCCTTGTATTGTCCCAAGTCGAAGTCTATATCTTTCTTCCAATACACCTCTGGTCCTGTCGTGTCCTTGTAGAAAGGTGCCGTCAGAATCTCTGGGTCTTTAAACTCCAACACCTCTTCATCGACCACAAGACGCATTTCTCCACTTCTAAGCGACATACGGTAGATGCTTGCCAAGTCTTTCTTTATCTTGGCGATACCTTGCGACTTAGGCGAGTTCTTGGTGAGCTGGGTAATCGTGAAGATGGTGTAATGCTCCGTGGCTGGGCGAAGCACATGCCCTACTGGGAGAGAGTTCAAGTCGTTCTTGGTCACTTGGTTGAGGTCGAAGTGGATGGTGCGCTCCTCCGTCTCGTTCAGAGCCTTGGTCTTCACTTCCCATACTTCCCCGAGCCAACAAGCAGCCGTTTTGAATCCCATACCAAACTCATTGAGTCCTGTATTGTTCTCTGGTGTCTTGGCTGGCATGAAAGCCGTCTGGTAACGCCCCATGCTGATGCCGCAAGCATTGTCTGCCACTCGTATCTCCTGTATTTCCTTGCCTGTCTCATCACGAATGAACTCGATATTCACTGAGAAGCGATAGTCACCGTTCAAGGAATGCAGCAGTTCCTTGTTGTCACGGTATGACTGCAAGGCATTATCGACAAACTCAGCCAACACGTTGGAAGGTGTGTTGGTCAAATCCTCGAAACGCCCATACATATTGGCTCCGATGCTGATGTTTACTGCTTCTATTGAATTATTCATCTGTTTATCATCCTCCCTGCAATTAGTTGAACTATCGTAACGTTGACCGCATTTCCCAAGGCTTCGTAACAGCGTGAGATGGTCAAGCCGAACCCTTCCCCTGAGAAACGCAAGTCTTGCATACCTTGTATCTTGGAAGCCTCATGTACGGTCATGTATCTGCCTGTCTTCTCTGAGCCTATTCTTGATTTCTTCGGAAGTTTTATCCAAGGGAATATCGGTATCTGTGTACCCACGAGGTTGAGGGCTGGAGAGAACGTTGGCAACTTGATGCGTATGCCCGAAGCTCGGAACTGGATGATTTTGTCATCCAACACAGGAGGAACGTCTCCGCAGTTCCATTCCATCTTCTGATGGCTTGGGGCAAAGTCCTTGATTTTCTCCTTCCAAGGGTCGAGCCAAGCCTTGTTTGCTTCGTAGAAATCACGGTTTTGCTGTATATATTTCTGTTTCCAAGAAGGGAATCTATCTACGTCTTGCCTCGAATAGGGCGGTATGCAAGCCAAACAACGCTTCCTTGTTCCCCCTGTTATCGGCATACCGAGCGTACCCTTTACACTGCGAAGTTGCTCCAACGAACTGCAACTTGGTGTCTTGCCGTCCTCGTAGTCGTAGGTTGCTCCAAACTCCATCGCCCATACTGGGAAGGTTGGCACCTTGACATGGTGGTCGATGCAAAGCCCCAAGAACTCTCTCCATACATCCAATTGGTGACGAGTGTCCGCTTTCAAATGCTGGTAATTTGTCTCGTCAGGGTCGATGATGCTGTTGATGTTGCATTCCACTTCGTCTTGTCCCTTAGGAAACTCAAACCTCTCCAAACAACCATAGTCCTCATTCTCGCACACGATGTAGATGCGGCGACGGTGCTGAGGAATACCGAACTGATGAGGCGAGAGCAGTTCTTCCTTGACCTTGTATCGACGAGTCTCAAGAGCCTCCTTGATGGTCTTCCAAGTGTTGCCGTTGTCGTGTCCTTTCAGATTGGCTACGTTCTCCAGTAGCACGTATCTCGGACGGTGTGCATCAATGATGGCGCAGATGTTGTAAAACAAGTTTCCTCGGTCTTTGTCATCTTTGAAGCCCTGTCGCTTGCCAGCTTGACTGAAGGGTTGGCAAGGAAATCCTGCACAGAGAATGTCGTGGGCAGGAATATCGTGAGGATTGACGGCGGTGATGTCGCCCTCAATCTTGTTGATGCCGCTCTCAGTCTTTCCTTTCATTTCGGGGAAGTTGATGACATAGAGTTTGCGTAGGTCTTCACGTAGCTCGGAGGCAAACACGCATTCGCATCCCATCGACTTCAACGCCAAATGGAATCCTCCCAAACCAGCAAACAAATCTATAAACTTCAATGGTGTCATATCTTTTATCGTCTCTCTGCTTTTAGTGCATATTAAAAATATCGGTCATCTTCTGGAGCATGTTCTCGAAAATCCTTAGGTGCTTTTCGAGTTTGGTGCTGTCGGAGAGCGACCTCGACAAGTCCTTGTCGTAGCCACTCAAATCCATATTCATCGCTTGCCCCATCGCTATCATAAAATCCTTCTTGCTTATTTTCTTTCCGTTCTCTCCTGTAAACGTACCCATTTCGTAGAGCACGTTGAGTACACGGATGATGTCTATCTTGGCACCAGTGCGCTCCGTCAGATAGACAGGACTTTTGCCTGTGGAAGTAGGTTGCGACATTATTCTCTCTCGAAGAGGTTCTATCTCCCTTGCCAGTTGCATCTTGCATCTGCCAAGACTCTCGTCTTTCTGCCTCGAAGCCTCGATGAGCGTGATGATGAAGGAATAAATCCAGAACTTCTCTGCATCATTGTCGAACTTTTGTTCTTGTAAATACTTCTTTACTTCCGACATGCTGCCACGGCGAAGTCGCAACTCATCATAGATTTGATATACTCGGTTGAAGTATTTCAAGTAGAGAGTGTCATCATCAGCCCAATAGTTGCCGTCGAGCAAGGTGCAATATTGGCGATAGTTCAAGTCCTCGTTGATGAAACTGTCCAGTTTCTTCTTGGGATAGTCGTCTCTGTTGTCTATGATGCTCCGCAGGATTTGTTCGCTGTCGGGAACGCAGTCTATTGGCTCACCAGAATGGTGGGCATTGTACTCCGTTCCGAGGATGTAAAACAAATAGCCAAAAGAATCGTCTTCCCTGATGACACAGAAAAGTTCCTTCCTCACTTCTATGGAAATGTCCTTGTTGATTTCTCCTTCCAAGTCTTCAAACACAGGCTCCTCTGGTTGCATGGCATTGCCTCTCTCGAAGAGTTCTTTCTTCAAGAGGTAATGCTGAAAGCGGATGTCGGCGGACAGCCGTCTGTTCATGTATGCGTTGGTGGCTTCCTTGTCCTTTCTGAGGGGCAGCAGGTCATCTATGATTTGCCCCACGACCTCCGCATACTTCAAGTCATGCCTATGCTGATTCAAGTATTCTTTTGCTCGCATTTCTTTTATGCTTCTTGTAAGTTAGTCGGTTTCTTGAATGGTGTATTTTACAGAAACGCTATTTTCACCCAATTTAGAAGTTTCTGCCTTCAGCACAAATGGTCCGTTACCATTGCATACGGATAAGCGAGCACTATTATTTCCTCGTGAATTTACTCTATCGCAAAAAGCGTTGACTTCTACTGTAGTGCCTGGTTTGAATGGTCCAAATGTTCCATCCCAAGACAAAGCATGTTGTGATACTGAGCAATGTCCCTTTTCACTGATGTAACCAATAGTTACATTATGAATGTAATTACTTCCTATGCCATGAAACACGACTTCATACTTGACGTAATAATGCGCAGCCTCCTCTTCCTTCTTCTGGTAATCGTCATCACCAGAGGAAGAACAACTGTTCAGTATGAAAAAGTTGGTGATTAAAAAGAGTATAGCAAATGCTATACTAAGTGCATGATTTCTACGATGAGACTCTTTAGAAGCCTCATTCTTAACTATTTGCAATCCCTTGCCCAACAAAATGGGGGAGATTGTCTGAAAACTCATAGCATTAAAAAACGTCTCCGATTATTCTAT
>ERZ1026876.872-NODE-872-length-16733-cov-8.049346_pt1 | contig 16733 bp, 13 predicted proteins | sample MGYA00380168_ERZ1026876 | MGnify/ENA primary metagenome ERZ1026876 (study PRJEB33269, sample SAMEA4719804) | human gut metagenome | biome: human-associated habitat; feature: organic feature; material: feces | place: Cameroon | collected 2013-10 ... | reverse complement strand
CCGCGGCCGTAGGTGTCGGGCAGACCGGTGATGATGTGGGTGTGGCGGGCAGCCTTCATCTCAGGGGTGTAGGCATCGAACACAGCCTGGTTGTGGGTGCGGGTATAGTCGGTAAAGATCTTGTGCAGCTCCTCGCTGGGCTGATAGCCGTAGGTGGTGCAGGCCTGCTCTGCCATCTTGATGCCGCCGTAGGGCATGAATGCACGCTTCAGGGGCTTGTCGGTCTGCAGGCCGACGATCTGCTCCAGATCCTTCAGGGTCTCGTCGATATAGCCGGGGCCGTAAGCGGTCAGGCTGCTGACGACTTCGGTCTCCATGTCCAGCACGCCGCCCTTGGTGCGCTCTTCCTTCTGCAGCTTCTGCAGGGCACCCCACAGCTTATCGGTTGCCTCGGTGGGGCCAGCCAGAAAGCTTTCGTCGCCGTCGTACGGGGTATAGTTCTTCTGGATGAAGTCGCGGACATTGACTTCCTCTTTCCAGATGCGGCCCTCAAAGCCTTCCCACTGTTCAAAATTGATCATTGGAACCTCCTTGCTCCATTCCATGCGCAAGTTAGCGCACTCTAACTATTGAGCCTTTGAAAAACCGCACTGCATAGGCGGCTTTCTGGGGGCGATACAGTTTTGAACTGCCGTCTGCGGCAGCTCTAACTACAAGGTGTAGACAAAAATGAAAACCTGCCCACAAAATCTTGCGTTACTATAATAACAAGAACCACTTTAAAAAGCAATAGAAAACAAGTGGGTTTTCTTCCAAAGCAAGGGGGATTCTTTGGGCAGAATGTAGAAAAAACGCTGAAACCCCGGCGGCGCACACTTTTTTCGGGGAAAATTGCAAATTGAGGGTTGACAAGACTAACTGCTTATGGTATTCTGTTCTCACAGCACTGGTTAGCTATTTCTAACCGCGCTGCACCAAAAAACGGAGCGTCTGCAAGCGCTCCGTTCCATTCCTCCATTCCATACTCTCTTTTTCTTGGCAGGATGCAGCATTCTGGTTTGCTCTGCATCCGCTGCGCGGCACACAGGGCTCTGGTACGGCACTGTGCGCAGATGAAAACAAAAACGGGACACTCAGCTTGACCACCTGAGTGCCCCGATTTTTGTTTTATAAGCTATACTGGAGTTGAGAGTGAGACAGCCTGTCTGTTTTACTTGTTTCTTAATTCTCTTACATAAACAACGTAAACTTTTCCGCCAATGTTTCTTGCTGTCACACAAAGGGATGTGAGCTTCGTATAATTATCAGCTGGTCCAATTTTCTGCTTGATCTGTGCAAGCAGTTCCTTGGACGGGTTTTCATACTTTTTCAGCTCTTCTTCAGTAAATGCGGTCAGCTGGAATTTTGAATCTTCGCCAAAAGTATCCGAATCGTAGATGGGTTCTACCCAGAACATTTCCCCATTTTCGCCTTCAGGGAAGTATATAGATTGTGTCCAGAAGATTCGTCCGTTTTTATCGACCTTATCCCAAATATAATCCGCTTTGCTCCGCAGGCTTTCGTCGTTGGTGAAATCTGTGCCCAAAGCTGTATTCATCACAGATAGAACGCTCTTTTCTACTTTGGCGGTGTCTACAGATACAGCTCCGGTCTCACCGCAGGAAGTTAAGGTAAAGAGTAGAACCATGGAAAGCAGTGCGAGGGAAAATTTTCTGATTGTTTTCATGTAAGATTCCTCCTATTTATCAGAATTTACGGCAGATACATATGCTAAAGCGGAGCACAAGGAAGGTGAATCTTTGTATTCCGCGATAGCTTGAATGTTTAGAATTTTACAAGGACAAAAATTACAGGTTCACCAGAGGTCATTTTTCCGCTGGCATAACCTAACTTCTTGGCAACACGCTTGCTGGTCTCTTTTTCTGCCTTAATATTACCGGCGATAACAGCAGCGGCATCATCAATGGACGAAGTGGCGGTGGTTGCATACATTCTGTACTCAGTGGAATTCAGGCCAGCAGCCTTAATTGCCTGAGCCTCATTGCCAGAAGTGCGGTACACGTCGAGATAGACAACAGCCTTTTCGTTCAGAGAAGTGTCATATTCCACTTGAATACCTGTGCCGGAAAGCTTTGCATTGACTTTTGAGGTCAGCGTATCTTCGGCATTTCCACCACCGACACCACTGCTGCCGCTACATGCGGTTAATGCAAGCATCATAATGCCGACCAAGAAAAGGGAGAGCAGTCGCAAGGTCTTTTTCATAGTAATTCCTCCTGAAAAAGAATAAATGTAGGGATCTTGACATCATAATACACCCGATAAGATGTAAAGTCAATACATCTTATCAGATGTGAAGTATAGTCCTTTCAGGGGGCTTTACGATGTATTATTATGAACGTCTGCGGGATTTGCGGGAGGATGCAGACCTGACGCAGAAGGAAGCCGGTGTGATTCTGAACACGACCCAGCAGCAGTATGCAAAATATGAACTGGGGGTGCAGGAGATACCGACCCACCATCTGCTCCGGTTGGCAGAGTATTATCATGTGAGTATGGACTATATCACAGGCCGTGCGGATTGGGAAGATACGCAGATCCTGAACCTGCTCCAGACATGGAGTACCGAACAGAAGAAGCAGTTTCTGCGAAAGAACAGCAAAAAATAAACGCTTTGAGATGCAAATTTCTCAAAGCGTTTATTTTTTGACTGGTTACACCACCGCATCCCGCAGCAGCTGGTAGATCGCCTCCGCGTTTCCATCGGGGGAGCGGAGGGAGACGAACTTTCCGTTTACCTGGCAGACCCCGTCCGAATAGACGGTGAAGAGCAGGTTCTGGCTGGCATCGTCTGCAAAGCGCAGGGTGATGGAATGCGCTTCGTAGTCGTGGGAGTAGGAGCGGGCGTTCTGGTTGAACTTCTGGTAGCAGCTCGTGTTTTGCAGGATCTTGAAAAATGCCTGATAGGTGTCATCGCCCGCAGAATAGGCACGGGTGGTGACCACAGAGGGACTCAGGCTGACGGTATCCTCCACGCTGACGGAGACGGAAGTGCTTTTATTGATATCAGTTTTCAGGTCAATACGGCGGTTGGAAACGAACAGCAGCACGAACAACACGACCCAGAGGGCCATGATGGCATAAAAACGGAGATTTTTGTGTTCCATAAGGCGTTCTCCTTTGGCAGGCCGCACAGCAGGGCGGCCAAGAAATCTTCAAAGAGTACGCTTTCATTATAGTGCCGGAACGCGCAGGATGTCAACTGTTCTCCAGATGCTTCTGCGCCGCAAAGGTGCCTGCGGCGCTGGCGGCGAACACAAAATAGTAGCTTGCGATGCGGAAGAGCATCAGGGTGCTCATGGCTTCGCCGCTGGTCATAAAGCTGCTGAACACCAGCAGAAAAGCCGTTTCAATGGAGCCCATGCCTGCCACATTGGGCAGGGCGTTGGAAAGGAAGAGCATCAGGCTGGTGAGCAGCTGTACCTGCCAGAAGCTCAGCCCGCAGGGAAGCCCCATGAAGCGGATGCAGAACCACGGCAGGGTGAACATCAGAAACAGCTTGAGGGTCTGCACGGCAAGGATGCGGGCACAGCGGCCCTTGTCGGCCAGCAGGAGGCGGCTCTCGGTGGCCAGAGTGTCCAGCTGCTCCAGCCACTTTTCCCGGCGGGTCTGCCATGGTTCCGTTTTGGGCAGAAAGCCCATGGCCCAGCGGGCCAGCCGCTGCACCAATGGCGAGACACAGAGCAGCACCAGCGCCACGATGACCAGCGCCACCACGCAGTAGGCGGCGGGCAGATAGTGCATCACGCCGGAGGTGTTGGCGGCGAGCCAACGGTGCTGCAGCAGGAGCATCACAGTGGCATAGAGCAGAACGGTGGTCTTGTGGAATACATATTGCAGGGTCATCAGGCCCACACCGGGGCCCAGCGGCAGGCCGCAGTGGTAGAGATAGTAGGACTCCATGGGCACAGCCCCGGCACCCAGGCCGACCACGTTGCCAAAGGTGCCCACAAAGGCGGCATCCAAGCCGCGCCGCAGGGTGAAGCCCGGCAGGCGGCAGCGGATGATGAGCCAGCAGACGATTCCCTCAAGCAGAGGGTACGTCAGGCCGATGGTCAGCACCAGCAGCACCTGCCAGAGGGAGAGCTGGGCCAGCGCGGTCGAGATCTCGGCCCAGTGGCTGCTGAAGATGAAAACCACAACACAGGTCAGCGCCAGCAGCACCAGCAGAGAAAGGATCGCCTTTTTGCGGGAGGGCTGCTGGGGGGTGTTGGTCTGTTCCATGGGACAAGGCTCCTTTCACGATACTGCTTGCAGTATAACACAGCGGAGCCTTGCTTTTGTGAACTGAAACAAAATTTTTCTCGTCACTTTGTGTGATATGATAAAAAAGAACCTCTCCGGCTCACTTCGTTCGCCAGCTTTCCCGGTAGGGGAGAGGTGGCATTGCGAAGCAATGACGGAGAGGTTTTGTGTTACTTTTTCGCTGTCAGATCTTCCACAGCAGCCCGGAGCGTCTGCTCAAAAGCCTCCTTGGAATAATACTGCTCGTACATTTTGCGGCAGTTTGTCCGCATAGAGGCCAGCTCTTCCGGGTGCTCGATGGCATGCTCCAGCAGGACAGCCAACTGCTGCGGGTCATCGTCGTGGTAAACGAAGCCGTTCCGCCCTTCGGAGATGAGCCCGGCGGTGCCGGTGTGCTCCGATACGATGGACGGCTTGCCGAAGATCAGACCTTCGGTGACAAAGGTGGGCATGGGATCATCGCGGGAGGCGCAGACCAAACCGGTGCACTGCTCCATCAGGCTCTTGATCTCGTCACGGGTGAGCCGCTTGCAGTAGAACACGTTTTCCGGGTAGTCCGAAGTCAGGGCGCGGACGGAGTCCATCATTTCCTTGTCAGCGGCCTGGCCCACAAAGAGGAAGGAGGCCTTCTCCCGTACCTCGGGCGGCAGCAGGCGGATGGCCTTGCAGAAGATATCATGGCCCTTGCGGCGCTCAAAGGAGCCCACCGTGGCAAACAGCGGGCGGCCGTGATCGTAGCCCAGATCGGTGCGGACAAAGTTCTCTGCCGCGTAATCGGGCAGGCCATAGATGAGCGGCCGGATCTCGAACTCGGGCCGCACGGCGTGCATGGCGTTGGCGGCGTGGCTGCCCACCGAGTAGACCCGGACATTCTCTCCCAGCTGGGTGGGGATCTGGTGGGCAATGTGGGGATAGCCTGCAAAGGCATCGTGGAGCCACCACAGCACCGGCACGGCGGTGCCGCTCAGGGCACGGACAGCCCGGGCCATGACCACCGTGTTGACGATGACGAAATCGGCGCAGAGGGCCAAGCCCCAGGCATCGGAGACATTGCGGCAGGACGAATGAGTGATGACCGAGGCCCCGGCATCCAGGAAGAGCTGCAGGGATCCGCCGTCACTGGGGCCCAGCACAAGCACCTCATACCCCATGCTGCGCAGCACCGGCACGGCGCTCACCAGCACGATGGGTGCGCCGGTCATATCCAGCACATGGCTCATAATAAAGGCACGTTTGCCGTGGGCCGAAAACGCATCCTCGGCGCAGATGCCGCGCTCGTAGTGGAGCAGGGCCTGCGGAATGAGAGTGGGCCTTGTGCAAAGCTGCGCGGCCAGCGCCAGCAGCTCGGGCACATTTTCAGGGTCATGGGCGGCGGCGCGGCAGCGCTCCAACAGGGCGCGGCTGACCACGGCGCAGCGGTTCTGCGCCTGCAGCGGCTGGCTCTGATAGAAGGCAGTTGCCCCGCCAAAGCCGAACACAGCATTGCAGACGGCGTAATCCGCACCATCCTGCAGGGCTTTGGCAAAGTACATCAGGGCGGTGGACATCAGCTCCACGTCCTCAGCGGCCAGAAGCACGCCGTCCACGCTTGCGGTCAGTTCCCCGTCCAGCCGCTCCACCAGCCGGAACTTGCGGTGGAGCTGGTCGGTCAGGGTGGCTTTCAGGGCCGTGCTGCGGGCCGATGCGCAGACCAGCAGATAGGTGCTCTGGGTGTTGCTGTACTCCTGCAGGGCCAGCTGACGCTGCTGCAGGGGGGTGTAATTGTTATACATGGCTGTTCCTCCGTTCCGCTTCTCAGTTTCCACGGTGGAACAGGCGCATCAGGCAGCGGATGGGAGCAGTGAGCTTCCAGCTTTTGCTGGAAAACACGCTTTCCAGCGAGGTCTCGTAGGCATTGCTCCGGGCCTGCAGATCGGCGTTTTTCTGGTGCAGCTGCGCGATCTCCTGCTGCAGGGCGGCCACCATCTGCTGCTGGGCCGCGGCATTCTGCTCCAGCTGCTGGATATGCTGTTTTTCGCTGTCCTTGCGCAGCTGGAGCTGCTGCACGCCCTGCAGCACGGCGCAGAACAAAGGCTCGTCCGTCAGGGTCTCCAGCGGGAAGTAGCCGTAGCTCACCACCAGCTTCATCCCGGCGGGGTAGTGGGTGGTGCCCTCCAGCCGGTAGTTGGGATCGTCGCCCAGGAACAGGGTGCTGCCGCCGGAAAGATTCAGGCCGTTGGTGGGCACGCAGATGATGCGGTCATCTGAAAAGATCAGGTTGGTGATGCAGCAGGGCAGCTCACCCGGGTCGAACCGCAGGGCCTGCGCGGCCACCGGTAGCTCAAAGGTCGCGGTCACGGCACCGGTCAGCTCGTCGGTGGTGCAGTCGGGCGCGGTCAGGGTGTCCTTTTCCGAAAAGCCGAAGCCTGCATCATAATAGAGCAGCGGCTGCAGCAGAGTGGGCGAGTCGGTGTGCATCTCGCGCTGGGGGTGTGCCGCAAGGTAGGACTGCACCTTCTGTTCCAGGGAAAGGCAGCGCTCTGCCAGATGGGAAGCACCTTCGTCCGAAAGCTTGAGCTGCTGTTCCAGCTCGGCGATCTTTTCCTGCAGAGCCGCAGTGTTCTCAGGAGCTGCGTTGTTCATAACCGGATTCTCCTCATAATATTATTTCACTTCAGCAGAGGGGTGCACCCTCCGCAAAAATCAGTGTTTTGCCGCAAAATGACGCTCAGGCGCTTCGGTGCGGGCGCTGCGCCGGCGGGGCGCTTCCGCCGCCTTCTGCTCCCGGCGGGAGGTGAGCCAGAACTTCAGGTCCCGGCGGCGCACCAGCAGCTCGCAGATGAGCAGGGTGGAGCCCAGCGAAAGGGTGAACTGCAGCACCATGCCCAGCACCGGGTGAGCCGCAAATTTCTGGGGCATCAGATACCAGGGAATGGCCGTGAGCTCCACGGTGTGGACGCAGAAGATGAACAGCGAACGACGGCCAATGGCCTGGATGGCGTGGGTGACAACGTTCTCCACCCTGCGCTGGAACCAGATGACGATGGAAAGGATGCCCAGGCCCGTCGCGGCATCCAGCAGGATGCTCACGGGGCCGAGGGTCCACTCGGCCATCGAGACGCAGTCGGTGCTCTTGGTAAGAAGCACCAGTGCGGCCACAGCCAGCGCCGCCGCGATCATCCCGCCGCGCAGGCGGGGCGAGAGGGGCTGTTCAAAGATCTTATACTTCTTGGCAAGGTAACCCACATACAGAGCCGGAACGGTGACCATGCCCTGGCCGATGCAAAAAGGGGCCTCCCAGGTGATGCAGATGCCCCAGCCTAACAGCATGGTACCCAGCACCGCCCAGTTTATGTACTGCTCCGGGAAGATATTCAGGATGAGATCCAGCAGGATCCATGCGATCATCAGCGAGAGCAGATACCACATGGGGCCGCAGGAGAAGAACAGCTGGCCGAAATAGGTGGCCGTGTGGGGCAGGCCCAGTGCAAAGCCGCCCAGCACCTTGTAGGTCTCGTAGGTGGCATTGTGCAGGCTGCCGAACAGGCTGTAATGGATGATGAAATGGAACACGGTGGTGGCAATGCCGGTATAGATGTAAGGCTTGAGCAGCGTTTTGAACTGCTGGTCGATACACTTGCCGATGGAGCGCTTGCGGAAGCCGTAGCCGCTGGCAATGTAAAAGGCCGCCATCAGGGATTCGCGGTAGGCGAACATGAAAAAGGTCAGCGGGTTGATGTGGCTGGCATCGCCCATGGGGTAAAGCTCACCGGTGTGGGCAAAGACGATGGTCAGCATGCCGACACCTTTGAGCAGATCGAACATGCCCAGCGAATTTGCGGCACGGCGTTTGGTTCCCTCCATAAAAAGGTCCTCCTCTGCGCCGCACCCCGCCCCGGGATGGCAGAATTGCCGGATTTTTGGCGCATCATGTTAAAAATTAGAGATATTTATAATAAGTATAATGCTTTTTGCCCCTGCTGTCAATCAAACGCAGGGAGAAAGCACGGTGGGCGGATACCGGGAAAAGTGTACCACACTCACGGCCTGCCCGCAACAAAAGGCAGGATTTACATCCGGGTGCACAGATTGACTGCAAGTTTAGCTTGCATATTTGTGCAATTAAATCTTGCATTTGAGTCCTCTATGCGGTATACTCTAGGCTAGAGTGCCCAGAAGATTCCATTTGGTGGAAACGAGAGGGAATAATTTAACAAAAATAAACAGGGAGTGTAGAATAATGGCAAATAAGGCTTGTAACGAAGTTGTGACCGTGGCAAATATGCCGATGACCGTTTTTGATATGATCTCTGCGATGCAGAATAAGTATGCTGACCGTGTGGCGTTCCGCTATGTGGAGGGCAAGGACACGGTGGTGGAAAAGACCTACGCTCAGTATGTGCAGGATATCCGCAAAGCGACCGGCTACCTGCAGCAGGAGCTGGGCGAGCCCAAGGGCAAAAAGGTCGTCATCCTGAGCCGCACCAACTATGAGTACGGCGCGGTCGTTTTCGGCACCATGATGGCGGGCGCTGTCATCGTGACCCTGAACCAGGGCAAGACCTGGGCCGAGCTGGAGTATGAGCTGGGCATGGTGGAGCCGGACCTCATCTTCAATGATGGCATCGATTACGGCTACCGCGCCCAGCTGGAAGCACTCTACGGTGCTCAGCTCCGCCCCATGGATGCCTGGACCGCTGCCCCTGAGGCTGAGATGGTCAACCGCATCGACCACGAGGGTCTGCTGATGCTGATGTTCACCTCCGGCACCACCGGCCGCAGCAAGGGCGTGATGCTGAGCGAGAAGAACTACTTCACCGCCTGCCAGATGTACATCGATGGCCAGAAGGTCATCCTTGACCAGGAGGAGCGGCTGGCACCCCAGTACCTCGACCAGACCTTCAGCCACTTTACGCTGGTGCCCATGTTCCATCTGGCCGGTTTTATCTGCTACTTTGCCTACGGCATGCAGGGCTGGACCCTGAACCTCTGCTGTGATGCCCGCGACCTGCGCCGGGATATGAGCCTGATGCACAGCGATGCCATGTCTACCCCGCCGGTGCTGGTGGAGATGATCTACAACGAGGTCAAGCGCGGCCATGCCGACCGCCTGAACGGTCTGTGGAACCTGAGCTGCAGCTCTGCCATCCTTGATCCCGCCATCCTGAGCGATCTGGTGAAGAATGGCTTCTACATCAACCAGTGCTACTCCATGACCGAGCTGGCCGGCTATGGCCTGCTGAACGTGACCCAGGAGGGCGACCACCTGCGTGCCCTGGGCAAGCCGGACGGCTTCTGTGAGGTCAAGTTGGACGAGACCGGTGAGATCTGCGTCCGCGGCGGCTGCGTGATGCTGGGCTACTATAAGGACCCTGAGACCACTGCCGAGACCATCGACAAGGACGGCTGGCTCCACACCGGCGACCTGGCCCGCGTGGACGAGGACGGCTTCTACTATATGACCGGCCGCAAGAAGAACCTCATCATTCTGGACAGCGGCGAGAACGTCAGCCCCGAGGAGCTGGAAAAGCTGCTGGGCAAGTGCGATGCCATCAAGGAGTGCATCGTCAAGGAGATGGGCAAGAAGATCGGCACCGTGGTCTGCTGTGAGGATGACAAGCAGCAGCAGGTGAAGGATTTTGTCACCGAGCTGAACCGCACCCTGCCCATGTACAAGCGCATCTCCGTGGTGGAGTGCGGCGCCGAGCCCCTGCCCCGCAACGCGCTGGGCAAGCTGCTGCGCAAGTAAAACCAAACGGGAGCAAAAGGAGCAGACCATGGTAAACAATGTCTATGATCTTGTCACCCGGACAATGGAGCAGGAATTCCCCGGGCGGGTGGCGTTCCGCTGGGTAGAGGATGCCACCGGCATCGTGAAGGAAAAGACCTATGCCGAGTATGTACAGGATATCCGCCGCGCCGCTGCCTGGTTTGCCCAGAACATCCCGGAGGTGGAGGGCAAGCGGGTGGCCCTGCTGAGCCGGAACTGCTATGAGTACGGCGTGAATACCTTTGGCGCTGTGCTGGCCGGGGCTGTTCTGGTAACGATGAACCAGAAAAAGACCTGGGATGAGCTGAGCTGGGAGCTGGAGCTGGCAGAGCCTGCCCTCATCCTGAACGATGGGGTGGACTATGGCTGCCGTGACCAGCTGGAGGCTGCGTATGGGGAGCGCCTGCGGCCGATGGATGTCTGGAAGGACACCGCGCCCGGCGGGCTGGAAAAGAAGATCGACCCCAATGCCCTGATGGTCATGCTGTTCACCTCCGGCACCACCGGCCGCAGCAAGGCCGTGATGCTGGCAGAGCGGAACTTCTTTACCGTGATGCAGATGCACGTTGCCATGGGCGACCACATGCTGGACTTCAAGCACCGGCAGCTGCCCGGGGACAAAAACGATGTCCTGAGCAACTTTGCCATCCTGCCTCTGTTCCATCTGGGCACCTTTATCTGTCTGTTCTCCTGGCCCTTCAAGGGCTGGGCCCTGAACCTTTGCAGTGACCTGCGGAATTTCTACCGGGATCTGGGCCTGATGCACAGCGATTCCATTGCCGTGGCCCCGGTGCTGATGGAGAGCATCTACAAGGATGTCAAGCGCGGCCGCGCCGATAAGCTGAACGGCCTGTGGAACCCCTGCGGCAGCTCTGCCATGTTCGACAGCGAGATGCTGCTGGGTCTGGTGGAAAACGGCATGTACATCACCCAGTGCTACGGCATGACCGAGACCTGCGGCGATGGTCTGGTGAACTACGCCCAGACAGAGCCTCATATTCGGGCGCTGGGCAAGCCGGACGGCCACTGCGAGTACAAGCTGGATGAGACCGGCGAGATCTGCATCCGGGGCGGCTGTGTGATGCTGGGCTACTATAAGGACCCCGAGGCCACTGCCGAGATCATCGACAAAGACGGCTGGCTCCACACCGGCGACCTGGCCCGTGAGGACGAGGACGGCTATTACTATATGGTGGGCCGGAAAAAGAACCTGATCATTCTGGGCACCGGCGAGAACGTCAGCCCCGAGGAGCTGGAAAGAAAGCTCAACGCCTGCCCTGAGGTGCAGGAGTGCGTGGTCAAGGAGATGGGCAAAAAGATCGGCGCGCTGATCTGCTGTGCCGAGGAAAAGCAGGCGGAGGTCCGGGCCTTTATCACCGGGTTGAACCGTACCCTGCCGCTGTATCAGCGGATCACGGCAGTGGAGTTCAGCGCCGAGCCCCTGCCCCGCAACGCCATGGGCAAGCTGCTGCGCAGGTAAGTGCGGAAATTGTAAAAAAAGCGCAAAACCGGGCGGTCGGTGTGTTGCATTTCCTCCATAAAACAGGTATTATAAAACACAGGAATGCCCCGCCCGGCTGGCTAAACCGGCCCGGCGCGTGGCATACTGAAACTGCGCCCTTGCAGGCGATAAAAAATCCCTCACGGAAAGGAAGATTTTTTGATGGAAAGAGCAGAAATCGTGTCTCAGATCCTGGCAATTCTGGAGGATGTGGCAGAGATCTCGCCCGAGGATGTCAACGAAAACAGCGTGATGATGGATGATCTGGATCTGTCCTCTATGGAGATCCTGACCGTCGTGGCCGATCTGGAAGAGACCTTTGGTCTGCGCATCCCCGAAAAGGAGCTGCGCAACTTTGTGACCATCGGCGATCTGGCCGATTATCTGGCCGAGAACGCGGGGTAATTCCGGATGAATGCAGAGCAGCGTGCGGTGTTTCAGGGCATCGTCTACTACTACCGTGAAAATCAGGTTCTCTGCCGCTATCAGGCCACGCTGAAGGAGGCCGTTGACCCGGCCCTTCTGCAGCAGGCACTGGATGCGGCCCGCCCGTTGGCAGAGTATTATTTCTGCCATGTGGTGTGGGAAAAGCGGGAGGCCCGTCTGGAGCCCAACACCGCCCCCTGCCGTGTGCGGCAGGGCAGCGCCCAGCCAAAGATCCCTGAGGAGACGAACGATTATCTCTTCTCGCTGGGCTATGAGGGGAACACGGTCTATCTGGACTGGTTCCACTTCCTGGCCGATGGCCGGGGCGGCTCGCCCTTTTTCACCCTGCTGCTCAAGCTCTACTGCAACCTGCGCTCCAACGCCGGTTTTGTGTGCGAGGCCCTTGCATCTGACCCGCCCTATGATGTGGAACAGCTGCTGGCCCGCTACCCGGAGAGCCAGGTGGCCAACGACATGCAGAAGGACGTGCTGCAGATCCACGAGGGCACGCCCCATTTTCAGCGGCTGCGGCTGGACAGGCAGAGCCTTGTGGATCTGGCGCAGAAAGAGGGCGTGAAGCCCTTCAGCGCCCTCATGGGGCTGACCTGCCAGGCAGCGCAGCGGTATCTGGAAAAGAACGACCTTGTGTACAGCTATGCCGCCGACACCCGCGCGGCGCTGGGGGTGCCGCATGCCCTGTACAACTGCATTGCGTCCTTTCAGCTGCCCCTGCGGCTGGAACCGCAGGCCCGGCTCCACAGCTTTGCAAAGCAGCTCGACCATGAGATCCGGGAAAGCCTGACCCCGGAGCGCCGCCTGTTCCGCATGGCCGAACAGATGGGCTGGGTGTATCAGGTGTTCCGGCAGAAGGCCGCGCTCAAGATCAAGAAGCGTGTGTTCCAGATGGGCGAGTACATCAGCGGCTTCCCGGCAGATTTCTGGGTCAGCTACATCGGCAGCCCACTGCTGCCGCACAGCCCGGAGCTGGAAGCGTACCTGACCGATTTCCAGACCTGGGTGCTGCCGGACGGCGCATCCCTTGCAATGGAGGTCACCAGCCTGCACGGCGTGCTGACCTGCTGCATTGAGAACAAGGTGGACAAGCCCGGCTACCTCGAGGCCCTGCGCGACGTGATGGAGCAGGAGGGCATCAGGGTGCTGGAAGCGGTACATATTTCCTGAAGCAACAATAACAGCGAACCCCCTAGTGCAGATCGCACCGGGGGGTTCGCTGTTTAGTTAGCATCCTCACCCTCTCCGTCATTGCTTGCGCAAAGCCACCTCTCCCGAAGGGAGAGGTAAGACATCACAGAGGGCAGATGCTGCTAAATCTGGGATTACCCTTGGCTCCCCCTTTGGGGCAACAACAACGACCGCCGCCAGCGGCGGATTGAGGGAGGAGTTGTTGGGGCAGTGGCCAGCAAGATACGAATGCAATTTATTGCATGAAGTAACTGCTGGGTGCCACAACCCGGCTAGTGGCAAAGCCGTCAGGCTTTGACTGAGAGGGTGAGGATGCTAAAGGGTTCGCCACTTACCCCTTCAGCTGATTCCAGCTCCGAATAACCTCCCAGCGGCTGACGGAATCCTCCGCAGACGCATCCGGGGCGAGGAGCTGGTTCTCGATGGCCCATGCAAGGGCCTGCTGGACCGGGGCAGCATCGGCAGGGAGAAGAGCAGCGGGGGCCGGGGTCCCGGCGGCTTCCCACAGCAGCAGGGCCAGCTCCCCAGCGTTGTTGGGGATGGCCGCACCGGCAGGCAGAACGGTATTCAGGTACAGCTCGGTGCCGATCATGTAGCCGGTGTAGCCCAGCACGGCAGCGCCAGTACCGGCAACGCCGATCATGGCAGCCGTTTCCAGAATGCCGGGGCCGTCATCTTCGATGCTGGCTTCCCGGTACTGGGCTTCCACGGTAACGGTCTTGCCGTGTTCCACTGCATTGGCCGGGATGGTAAAGCTTTCGGCGTTGTAGGCCACATTGGGGTTGCCCAGCAGGCTTTCCTCGCTGATGGTCCACTGGTCGAACACCATGCCCTCCGGCACGGCATCCGGGTCAAGGGTCACCTTTGCTTCTGCATCCACCGGCACGGTGCCGCTGGTCAGCGCATCCCTTTCGCCGGTCGTAAAGCTGCCGCCCACCACTTTCAGGGTGTAGGTCTCCGGTTCCGGTTCCGGCTCGGGCTTGGGTTCCGGTTCGGGTTCCGGCTCGGGTTTGGGTGCCGGGTCGTTCAATCGCAGCTCAAGGTCAGCCGTAAGAGGCAGCTGTACTTCCCGTACCTTGCCGCTGCTCAGGGTCACATACAGGGTACCGGTGGGCTGACCGACCACATAAAGTTCATTGGCGGCGCTGTCCAGCGCAGTAGCTTCACCGCTCATTTTCAGCGCAGTGATTTTTCCGTTATCAGAAACGGTAATTTTCTTGGCGCTGTTTTCGCAGCCGGTGGGAACATTCAGGAACACGCCGTTCAGGGCGCTGCCGGTGACTTCTTTCAGGAAAATGCCGTTGGTGATGGTGGTGTTGCTGTCCACCGTAACCGGGCAGTTCACCGCCACCCTATGGGGGTTCAGGTCGGTGCTGTTAAAGTCATAGCTTTTCTCGGCGGTAGGCTCCAAAATCAGGCTGTTGTTTTCAAACTTCCAGCCCTCGCCGGTATAATTTGCCCGGTTGCCGTTCAAATCCTGTGCAGTGGCCGGGTAACCGTCCTTGTCAATCACCAGCCAGGTCAGCGGGCGGATAGTTACTGTATCTGCATCATTTGTAAGCGGTGCGGTGAAGGTGACTTCATAAACTCCGCGGATATCCTCGAACTCAATCTTGAGATCACTCCCACACCAGTCGGAAAGAAGCGTAGGCGGTGCATTATCAATGGTTACATCAAGGGGTGGAAGATCGTACATAGTATCATCAAAACGATAGCTTATATCAACAGAAACGGATGCCTGATTCGGGATGATATAGCATGAATTGTGATACCCATTGACCGAAACAGAAGAAAAAACGGACGGCGTTTCTGCTGCGAGGGTATAACCTGATGCTACGGAACCGGTACTGCGAATGCTTGACATCTCTTTGAAAGTGCCGCCGTTGATCGTGCCGCCATTGTTTGTAACGGTGTACGAAGAAGCCCAATCACCAAACTGACCATTTTCAATGATGCCATTCGATTCATTGGTGACCGAAGTGAAAAAACGGCCACCGATTATTGTGCCATGGTTTGTAACAGCACCCTTAAAAATGCCGCCCTTGACAGTGCCATTGTTCGTAACAGAGGCTATAAAATTTCCATCCGTAACGGTTGCATTTTCGCCAATTACCAGGTTACAGTCGGTTGTGATGGAGTGCCCTACGTGAATGGCAAAAAAATCATAGCTTGTTGGGGCATTGGGGCACAGGGTCAGAATTTTACAATTTTCATCGGCATCGTAAGTCCAGCCATCACCAGTGTAGATATCATGCCCGTTGACTGTTTGGTGAGGGATATGATCCAGAACAGGATAACAGTCTTGTCCGATTTTAAGTTCGCCGTTGCTGCTATCCTCCGCTGCTGCGGTCAATGCCGACACGGGCAGGAACGTCAGCACCATACTGATTGCCACCAACAGGCTGAGTAGTCGCTTCTTCATAGGGGATTCCTCACTTTCCTTGCGCCGGTCTCCCGGCTGGGTGGTAGGGGGGCTTATACTCTTCTACTTCCTATAATGCAAAAAATGAGGAATCCTTTCACCTGACTGGGAATTTTTTTTTTTTTTTTTTGAGGACGACCTCAACCTCTCCGTCATCGTCGCTTCGCTCGATGCCACCTCCCCTAGTAGGGGAGGCTCTGGCGTGCCGCAAGGTTCTGGCGTTTTTGCGCTGTGTGCTGCTGCCGTGACCCTCTGTTGCAAAGCGAAACCTTTTTGCCAAGGGCTCCCCTACTAGGGGAGCTGTCGAGCGAAGCGAGACTGAGAGGTTGTTCAGAGCAATGGCTCCCCGTGAGCCGCCCTTGGCTCCCCCTTTGGGGGAGCTGGCAAAGCCGTTAGGCTTTGACTGAGAGGGTGATCCACCTCACCCTGTCCTTGTCGGCCGGATGCTGACCTCGCCGTGCTGCAGGGAAACCTGCCTGCCGCCCTCGCGCTCCACCACCAGACGGCCCGCATCGTCAATGGAAAGAGCCTTTGCGGCATAGGTCTCGGCCCCGGTGCAGACAGTGACCCAGTGGCCCGGCACAAAGCAGCGGGCCCGGTACTCGTCCAGACAGTCGAAGGCCGGGCAGAGGGAGAGCAGCTCCCGGGCAATGGCCCCGGCCAGCACCGCCCGGCTCACGGGTGCGGGGCCGCCGGGGTAAAGGCTGCCTGCCGTGCGGGCCAGCTCCTCGGGCCAATCGGCAGGGGAGGTGGTCAGGTTGAGGCCGATGCCCACCACCAGCCATTCCAGCTGGCCGCTCTCCATGTCAGTTCCGGCTTCGGTCAGGATGCCGCAGACCTTGCGGCCCTGATAGTAAAGGTCGTTCACCCATTTGATGCCCAGTTCCAGCCCACACAGGGCCTTGACAGCCCGGGCTACGGCCACCGCCGCACTGATGGTCGCGCTTTGGGCATCGGCGGCAGAAAGGGCGGGCCGCAGGATGAGGGAGAGGTAGACCCCCTTCCCGGCAGGGCTTTCGAACCGCCGTCCCAGCCGCCCGCGCCCCGCCTGCTGGTGGGCCGTGAGCACCAGCGTGCCGTGGGGCGCGCCGCCCAGTGCCAGCTGCTTGGCCGTCAGGTTGGAGCTTTGCAGCGTGTCGTAGAGATGGATGGGGGCGGGGTAGGGGCCCACTGCCTCGGCGCAGAAG
>ERZ1026876.871-NODE-871-length-16739-cov-18.661232_pt1 | contig 16739 bp, 9 predicted proteins | sample MGYA00380168_ERZ1026876 | MGnify/ENA primary metagenome ERZ1026876 (study PRJEB33269, sample SAMEA4719804) | human gut metagenome | biome: human-associated habitat; feature: organic feature; material: feces | place: Cameroon | collected 2013-10 ... | reverse complement strand
CTTTTATCAAGAGCCTCAGATTTCGAAAGATTTCTGAGGCTTTTTTGTTTTCACGCGGATTTCACAGATTCCCACAGATTTTAGACCTGTTCGGTCTTGGATTTCGCAGATGGGCGCAGCTCCTTTTACTTTTTTACCTTTTTACCTTTATCAAGTGTATAAAATGTTGCCAAATTGTGGGTTTTCATTTATAAAATCAGAAAAACTGCGTACTAAAATGTTTCATGACGCAAAAAAAATACAAAAAAATACCCCCCCCCGTATCTATTTTTTTATTACTTTTGCCACCAGAAAATGCGAACTATCATTTAAATGGTTAATTTTTATAATTACCTATTTTTACGATATAGACGAAACAAAAAATAGAAAACTAAACTCTTTAATAGATGGTGAAACGATTGATTTTAGCTACAGTGTTACTCTTATTTGTATCACTAGCTAATTATGCGCAAAACACGGGAGTCAAGTCCAACCTCTTATATTGGGCTACAACAACTCCTAATCTCGGTGTCGAGACTGCCTTAGGCAAGAAGCATACCGCTCAGGTATTCTTTGGCTTCAATCCTTGGAAACAGTCCGGTGGCGACCAGTCAAGCCTTCGTCATTGGCTTTTGCAACCAGAATACCGTTACTGGTTCTGTCAGAGCTTCAATGGCTGGTTCTTGGGTGTTCATGCCATGGGCGGACAGTTTAATGCAGGAGGAGTGAAGTTACCCCTTGGCATTTTCAAATCACTACGCGACCATCGCTATGAAGGATGGTATGTAGGTGGTGGTGTGACCGCTGGTTATCAATGGCCTCTTTCCAAGCACTGGAACCTGGAAACCTCTGTAGGTTTCGGATATGATTATATCCAGTACGACAAGTTCAAGTGCGGTGCCTGTGGCGAGAAGGAGAAGTCATCTCATGACAACTACGTGGGTCCTACCAAGGCAGCCATTTCTCTTATTTATATGTTGTAACTCATTAAACATAATCTATGAGTATGAAAGATTTTAAGAACTACATATTATTATTCAGCTCTCTTTTGATGGCTATGCCTCTTGCAGCCCAGGATTGCAAGAGTCTCAAGTTGGCTGCCGATAAGATTCAGGTATCTAATGTACAGATGTCTCATCATAATGACCTGGTTACGGTTGCGATGGATTTGAATCTCGATTCCCTGGATCTCCCTACCAACAACCAGCTTGTATATACTCCGATGATCAAGCATAAGGGTGAGCTGCTCAAGATGCCGGAGATTGTTATCAACGGCAGAAGACAGCAGATTATGTATGACCGTGGAGTAGGGAAGAAACAGTTGCAGCTTTCACCTCAGGCTTTGGTGGTGAAGCGAGACAACAAGAAGCAGCAGACCGTGAAGTATCTTGCCTCCGTTCCTCTCTCTTCTAAGGAAAGAAACTACGATTTGGATATTCACGAAGACCTCTGCGGTTGTGGTGATCTGCAGGATGGCAATGATTTCACGGTTTCTCGCCGTCGCCAGCCGGTAGCTTCTTTCGTCCGTCCGGAGGTAGAGGCAATCAAGGTCCGTCATCTGGATAAGCGCGCTTATATCGATTTCCCGGTAGACCGTATCGAGCTGCATCCTGATTACCGCCGCAATCCGGAACAGTTGGATAGCATTATCCGCACCATCAATGCATTGAAGGAAGACAGGAACCTCGAAGTGAGCGGCATCAACATTCATGGTTATGCATCACCTGAGAGTCCTTATACCCATAATGATTATCTGGCAAAGAACCGTGCCAAGACGCTGACCGAATATGTGCGCCGGATGGTGAAGTTGCCAAACAATCTCTTCACGGTTTCTTCTACTCCAGAGGATTGGGATGGTCTGATAGCTTATATTAAAGGTAGCAACCTGGAGCATAAGGATGCCATTCTGGCGATTATTGCAGACAAGAGTCTGAATCCGGATGCCCGCGAGTTGAAGATTAAGAAGCAGTATCCTTCAGAGTATCGCTTTATGCTCGACACCTGGTATCCAGCCCTCCGCCATTCCGACTACCACATTACTTATAAGGTGAAAACTTTCGATGTGGAAGAGGCAAAGGAAATCATCAAGACCAAGCCACAGCAGTTGAGCCAGGAGGAGATGTTCATGGTAGCCCAGACTTACGAGCCAGGCAGCAAGGAGTTTAATGAAGTGATGGAGATCGCCGTCCGCATGTTCCCAGAGAATGAGACAGCGAATCTGAATGCAGCCATAACCCGCTTGAATGCCGGTGATGTAGATGGTGCGAAACAATATCTCGACAAGGCAGGAACCAGTGCCGATACCCAGAATGCCCGAGGAGTCTATGAGATGCTGAAGGGCAACGAGAAGCAAGCTCGTTATTATCTGGAGCAGGCAGCCAAGGCAGGTGTTGCTTCTGCAAAAGAAAATTTACAGAATCTATAAAGTTATACATACTGTCTGTTTAGGACAATATAGCTATTCCTTAGAGCCAGGGTACTGCCCTGGCTTGGGACAGTCTCCTGAACCAGGCATATCTTTTCTAAGTACAAATATAGAAAGAAACTCAAATATAACGTATTAGATGAATTGTAAACCAAATATATAAAAATGTAATATAATTAGATTTTTAAGAACGTTTATAAGTAAAGAAATAATTTATTAATAACAGCTATAAAAACTTACAAGATGAAAAAAACTTTATTATTTTCCGTTGCATTGGCGGGGCTGATGCTCGGTTCTTGTTCTAGTAGTGATGATCTGAATGGTGGTGGAAGTGCTCCTGTTAAGCAGGATGGTAATGGCTATGTAGCATTTACAATTAATTTGCCTACTCAGCCAAGTACCCGTGCCGGTAGTTTTAACGATGAATTCAAGGATGGTATGGCTAACGAGTATGCCGTTAAGGATGCCACACTCCTTTTGTTCCAGGGTACAGCAGAATCAAGTGCTACTTTTGTAGGTGCTTACAAATTGAGTACCGAACCTTGGACTTCACCTGCTGGTGATCAAAATATCACAACCACTTCCAAGAAGATAGTAAAAAAGATAGATAAGTCAGGTACTGACATGAAAGCTCTTGTTGTATTGAACAGCAATGGAGTCTTCACAGTAGATGAAGCTACAAATTCCGTGAAATTAAAGGGCAGTACTTCTGATTTTGCTGGAACCTATAAACAATTTGTTGAGTCGGCTAATGCCACATCAGGTGAAAACTTGACCAAGACAGGTTTCTATATGGCAAATGCTCCTTTGTGTAGTAAAAAGGGTGATGATTCAGAGCCTGCAGCTGGTACAGTTTCAACTTTGACGGACTTAAATGGTAAAATCTATGATACAGAGGCTGAAGCATTAGCTGGTTCTGCTGCTCAGGTTTATGTAGAGCGTGCTGTTGCAAAGGTAACAGTTAACAAGGGTGCAGTAACAGAGGCTACTACAAGTACATCTACATCTACATCAGTCCCATTTGAAGTATTAGGCTGGGCTATTGATAACTTTAACAAAACGACTTATTTGGTTCGTAGCACAGAAGATTTTGACTCATGGAAGAGTTTCTCTTCTAAAGGACTAACACCTTCTAAATATCGCTTTGTTGGTGCTGCTCCTGTAGCAACAGATTTGTATCGTACTTATTTCGCTAAGGATGTTAATTATGATACCGATTTCTCTGCAGGTATTTTGGAGCGTGCAACAAATTTCGTAAATACTTATGGTGAAACAAATCCACAGTATTGCTTCGAAAACACTTTTGATGTACCTCATCAGAATGAAAACTTGACAACTCTTGTAACTATCAAGGCTAAGTTGAATAGTGGTGCAGATTTCTATATTGTAGGAGGTGACCAGACCAAACTCTATACAAAAACAGAGTTAGATAAACTGGTAAAAGAAAAGTTCTTGAATACTGAAGCTACATGGGTTACAGAAAATGCTAAGGATGCTTCAACAACAATTGGTGAAGGTGACCTTACTTTGGATTATGATAAAGATGAAGCAGGTGTAATCCACTTGAAAAAAGTTACAGTAGATCCAGCTAAGTTAAAGACAACTCCGGCTCCATTACCTGCTACTTATGTTAAAGATGTAGAGGCAGCTGTTGGTTCTATGGTTTATTACAAGAATGGTGTTTCATATTATACAGTACGTATCAAGCACTTTGGTGACGACTTGACACCTTGGAAAAAGAATGAACTAGGTGTTAAAGCAGGTGCAGTTTACCCAGCAACAAATCAGGCAGAAAACTGGTTAGGTCGTTATGGTGTTCTCCGTAACAACTGGTATGACATCACCGTTCAGGGTGTTAAGGGATTAGGTTCTGCTACCGTTCCTGAATTGACCGGTACTACTGATGACGAACTTGATTCTTACATTGCTGTCCAGATCAATGTCCTCTCTTGGGCTAAGCGTACACAGAATGCTACTTTGCACTAAGATGTAAATACATTTAAGATAAAATTTGAAAATAATAATTGATTAGCGATATGATAGCGCAGAAGATAAACAAATGGTTAAAGGGTGTCATGGCAGCTGCCATGACCCTGACCGTCGCGACCTCATGCCACGATATGTGGCACCAGGATTACAGCGATTGTCCTAATGGTGTATATGTGAAGTTTAAGTATGATTACAACCTCCAGCGTGCCGACATGTTCAACGACCATGTTGGACAGGTAACGCTGTATGTATTCGACGAGAACGGAAACTATATAACCCAACAGACCGAGACGAATTCTGCGCTATCATCGCCTCTCAAAGACCCAAATTATGTGATGCACGTCGAGAACCTGCAGCCAGGTAAATATCAGTTCCTTGCCCTTGCCGGACAGAATGCTTACGCCGACCAGTTAACTTCAGGCCGTGCCAAGTTCGTTCGTACTGCTCCATCGGCTACAGGAGATAAGATGCAGAAACTGGAAGTGAATCTCGACCATGAAAATAGGGGAGAGTATGATGAGGTTGTCAACAACAGCCTTCCTCTCGATACCCTCTGGCATGGTAAACTGCTGGAGGCTGTAGAGGTATCATCCTCAAAACCTTCTTATGCAACCATCCCTCTGGTGCGTGATACCAAGAAGATCAATGTGGCGCTTCGTGACCTTGACTCTCCACAGGATATGGATGTCAACGACTACACGATGACCATCGAAGACCATAATGCCCGCATCCTTTGGGATAACTCTCTCGATGAGAGCCGTAAACTCATTTATACCCCTCATGCCACATGGAATACGGTAGATGAGGACGAGCAGGGTAAGATAGCCCATGCTGACTTTATGACTTCCCGCATTCTGAAACACGAAGATTACAACCTGGATGGCCGACTCCTGATTAAGAGCAAGGAGACCGGAAAAACAGTAGTCAATGTAGACCTGCCAGACCTCTTGAGTCGTCTTCGCACCAGCGAGGAGTACAGTTACAGTGCACAGGAATTCCTAGACCGTGCCTACGATTACAAACTTCAGTTCTTTATCCAGGGTGGCAAGCTCAAGTATTGTTTAATCACCATCAGCGTGAATGTACTGAGTTGGAGCAAGCGCATCCAGTTCGAAGAACTTCATTAACATGTCCTACCCGGCTTTCAGCAAGCCGATATAAAAAGAAAGTGTATGTTTAAAATGAAAACTATAACCCTCTCATTGCTAGCCCTTTTGCTGGTTATGTCGTTCGCATCCTGTGCGAGTGACACTACTAGTGATTTGCCTCTGCCAAGCAAAGATATGAAGGCATATCTGCAGGTAAAGGTAACGGTGGATGGTAGTGGAGATACACGAGCGAGTAGGGCAGCTATAGGACCTCAAGGAGGTGAAGAAGGAGATGGAAGAGAAACAGGAATCAATCATGAAAATGATGTCAATTCTCTTGCTGTCTTACTATATAAATCTGAGGAAAATGACCTGTCGGATGATAATGCTATTATAGATTATGTATATACATTTACCGGTTTAAATAAGGAAACAACTTCTTCTGGCAAAGATGCAACTTATACTACCGGTCCAAGAGAAATCGATGCTGCAATTGTTGGCAAGAATTATCATGTTATAGTGATAGCCAATGCAGACGACATGACTTCCAAATGTAAAGGACAGAAGATAAAAGACGTAAGAGATTTGCAGATGTCGAAGGTGTGTACCCGAGATGCAGATATTACAAAGTTCTCAAACTTCATCATGTCATCAAAGAAGGATGCAAAGATTGATTTCTCCCAGGAAGGTTCAGAAACAGATCCGTATCAGGTAGAGGTAGACATCGAACGCCTGGCAGCCCGTATCGACATCATTCCAAATGCCACTTATAATGATACCGATAAAGGTTATTATTATAATGTAATGGATGGTACGAATGTAGTAGGAGGCTTTAAGCTCGAATCTGTTACTCCTAGCAAGGTTATGACATCAGGAGAATACCTGATAAAGCGGGTTTCTTCAGATAAAACTGTGCCTTCTGTTACTTATTATGGAGAAGAATTAATGGATCCTACAACCAAAGCTTCTACTAATTATGTGGTTTGCCCTTGGACAAAGGATCGCAAAGGTCTTACTCTGAGTAATGCTGAAGGTCCTGCATCTTTATATAATGTAAAGAAGACAACTTCTACCAGTACAACAGATCCAAGTTACATCCTCGATTATGTGATGGAGAATACGACTACTGATAATGAAGAGGCTTATTCTACAGGCCTTATCTTTAAAGGCAAGTATTATGAAGAGACAGAATGGGATGCAACCAAGAAACAGCCTAAGGCTAGTGCCACAGCAACAGAAAAGGAATATACCTATACGCTCCGTCATAGCGACCCTTCAGGAAGTGGAACCAAAGCTGACCCGATGCATTTTGGTGTAGTCCGCAACAACATCTATCAGGTAAAGGTAGAAGGCGTAGAAGGAAAGTCAAAAGGTTTGAAGTTGACCATACATGTGAGAAAATGGGCAACCTATACTCACGAGGAGACAACAATGTAAAAACAAATAGATAAACAGAAAGTATAGTTTGAAATTAAACTTTCAGAAAAAATGAAAACGATTAGAACGATACATACGGCATTGATTCTGATGGTGCTAGCCTTTTTATCGGCTTGCTCCACAGATAATGCTGACTCTATATTGGGAGGCAGTGGAGGCGATAACCAAGGCGACAAGGTTACCGTCCACATGACTCTTTCTACAGCTCCTTCTTCTGGAACCAGAGCTACAGAGTTAACATGGGAAGATGGCATACCGGCGGAAAACATGAAGAGCTGGGTAGTAGCCTTTGTAAAAGACGGCAAGGTTGTTTCTTTTGCAGAAAAAACGGATGTATCGGCTAATAATCGCATTAAAGATGAAGTCATAATCAAGGATCTTCCTAAGGGTGATACCTATCAGGTTTATTCCTTCGCTAATCTTACAGCTACAGAATTGGGCATCGGCAAAGGTAAACCTGTAGATTTCGACACCAAGCAGTGGAAGATGAATGGTAATGGCTTCGATGTTAACAAAAATGGCATTCCAATGAGCAATAAGCAGGAAGTAAAAATTGATGCTTCCGGTAAGCCTGATAAAACTGAGCTTTGGGTAGTAAGAATGCTGGCAAAGGTTACACTTCGGTTTAAGAATCCAAGTTCTACTGATTTGGTAATCAATGATATTACCATCAGCGATATTACTAAGAACAGCAAAGATAATGCAAATGCTGATAACATCATGTTGCTGCCAAAGCATTCAGATACTTCATCTGGTGCAGATAAAGATGATGTTACATGTACTCCGAATCTGGTAGGGCAGGCTGCAACGGATAATTATACTTATACGTTGCCTGCTGCAAAGACGATAAAAGCTGGTGTAAACGATTATACAAAAGAGAATGAGATTTCATTCTATGTGAATGAAAGCGCAGCGGGCAATACTTCCAAGTATTTCATCATCAACCTGAATACATCTGCAGGAGACAAGCGTTACGCCCTGTTCAAGGATTGGACAACGATAGCTCGCAACGACCATCACATTCTTCCAATCTCATTAGATGATTACAAGTTGAAGTTTGATGTTCAGTCCTTCACAGCCATCGGTCTCTATCCATCCATAAGAGATAACGGAACCACTCTTTCCTATACCTGTTATTACCCAGAAGAGGAATTCCATATCCAGCCAAAGGTAGTGCATGCCGATGACACCGATGTATCAGGAACCATCGATTATGCCAATGTAAAATGGAAGTTAATCCAGGAAGAAGGTATGGCTGATGCCACAGCTGCCGAAGATAATGCCAAGAAGGTATTTAAAACTCTTCCATCATGGAATTCAACCACCGGCTATTTCGAAGGTATCTTCAATGATGATGCAGCCGACAAGCAGAGTGCCCTCTATCAGGTCACTGTCCCTGTACCAGGTGCTTCAGGAAAAGAGCTTATATATAAGATACTTTTCACCAAGGATTTAAGCAGCTTTGCTGCTCGTAAACATTATACACGTAAATACTATCGCTATGAATAAGATTAAAAACATATATCGTACTCTCATCCTCCTCCTTTCATTGGTTTTAATGCCAGTGGAAGGATTGGCTAGTGATGGCTACTTTGTTGCTAGTAATACTGAATTAAAGATGGATTTTAGTGCATATGCGCTTAATAAGTATACAGTATGCGCTTTCTATTTCGAAAAAGATGGTGCTAAATTAAATACTACTTCTTGGACTATAAAAGGTGTGTATTCGCAAACATTGACGACATCTGAAGATTGGAAACAGCAATGGAGAGATAATGAATATGTTTATATTAGGAAAACAGGTGATATGTATGCAGCACATTTTCAATTTGCTGTAGAAAGTTTTGAGTCAAGTATTCATAATTCGAAATTAGTCCTCCTCCTTTCAAACGATGCCGAACTTTTAGATCAGAAAGAAAATCTTGCTGGTGTCACAAAGATGGAGTTCGATATATATACAGAGGATGGGTTGAAGTCTTCTGCTGTTAAGTATGGCAGTAACTCTGTTGACTTTTCGAAAGCAGAAAGTACTTCTATTATCCCTAAGGCTGCGACTTCTACCAATGTTACTTTGCCAGATTTCAATGCCAAGTATTTGCGTTGGCAGTTGTTTGAGTCTGAGACAGCAACAAATCCTGTTGCTAACATAACAGATATTTTGAATAATTCTTCATCAGCAGTTAAAGGTTCTGATTTGATTTACTATCATGATACTAAGATTGCTGATGATGCAGCCCGTACTGTATCTTTTGATTTCTCAAAACTTGCAGCAGAAGCTAATGTAGAGAACTATGTTTTGAAGTGTATCTGGGCAAATAATGACAACGGAGATGCTAAGGTGGTAACATATAATGGAAGCACTTATGTCCTTCAAGAGCCAACTCTTAATGGTGAATATACCTTTAAGTTTGTAAAGCAGGAAACACTTGATGCGATTCCATTGAAGCTTTCTACTGACAATGGAGCTGCATTGTCAAGTCATGATGTAGATGCGATATATAAAGATAATAAACTTGAAGTAAGTCTGAAAGATGTAGTTCCTGATATCCTTGCTGATTTCGGCGTTGCTGATAAGAAAGATGTCAGCGACTTCTATATGCGTTGGGTATTAACAGACAAGGATGGTAAAATCATTAGTGCTACTTCCAGTAATAGCGCTTTAGCTTTGCGTAATACTTCAGATAATAAAGGTTATTATACTTTATTATCAACCGAGGGCTCTTCTTTGTTGCCTAATGGATTGAATGTAACTTTCGAGTTGCCTTCCGGTTCTTCATGGTCTTCAGACATGAAGATATATTGCTTGTTGACTAATGACCTTACTGGTTATGAAGCGCAATATGGTGTCATTACAAAAGAACCATCAGCTTTCAAGAGCAGAATCAATGTAAAGCTCTATTCTCCAAATGATTTCCCATTCAAGCATTACGAAGGTATCGCCAATAAGAAGGGAGACTGGGACAAGGTGAATGGCCATACCTATCAGAAGACCCACGAATGGGAGTATTATTACTATGTTGATGGAAATGAGTCTAATCAGCAGGTTATGTTAATGTTGCCTATTCAACATTATACAGGAAGTGGTAATGATCTCGAGCCACGTGGTTATTTCCGTTGGTATAATTATGATACAGATAAAGGATCAGACCATCTCGTTACTTGTAATGCAACGCAAACCAAATTGTCCAGAAAGGGAGATTGGGGATTATTCGCAAATAATATTGGCGCACATCCTACTAGCAATCTGATTGGTGTTAATTATACTACTTCCCATGTTAATGATTCATGGGAAGGGGAGACTATTGCCTGTGATGTAAGTAGATACGTTGATGGAATGGACGAGTCTAGGACTTATCTGCTCCATGAACCGACATTGTCTATACGTTACATTTTCCATATTCTCCCTAAGAAGAAGTTGGCAGATGATATTATGGCTGCATTGTGCAATCATGATGATGGTGATTATACTTATGAAGATAATAAGAAGGTAACATTTGGTTATAAGGATGAAAAATCAGAAACAACATTGCGTTTGCAATTGCAAGATATTTCCCGATACTCATTTTATCCGATGACATCTGAGGGCTTGAAAAAGGTTGTATATAATAATGATATAACTGAAGCTGATTTTGATAAGTCAAGATATGTCTCTGTTCCGCAATATGGAGATATAGTAAAATGGCGAATTTATGATGTTTCTAAATCAAAATATTGCGATTTATATGGGAGTAGTCGCTTTTTTGATTTAAGCGAAAAAAAGTTGAATGAAGCTACATGGTATAATTTAGAAGGCTCGGCTATTGATGATAAAGATAAGCCGGTTATAGATAAAGGTATTCCTGTATTTGTTGTAGCTTATTTGAAAGCTTCAGATACACAGATGTGTCCTGTAGCTAACTTTGATGTTCGATTCATGAATAATCATCCGATGACTAAGGAAGAGATCGTTAATGAAGGTTTGAATAATAGACTGATTAGTTATCTTGATGAGCATTATAAAATGGCTGCCAAGCCAATTACATTTGATGATGATGATGTAGAACAGACGGTGGCTGCTCCTACTAATCCTGATGACAACCAGGATCGATTACCATCTAAATGGGATCGTCGTGCTTATAGTTTCGTATATCGTGATTTGATTGACTACGATGCAACTAATTATGGTGGTTCGAATAAAATCGGTCATTCTCCACTTCATGGAGATTATTGCTTGTATAAGTCCGCAAATCTTAGTGGTGTTTCTACTTCTAGTGAAAACTATATTTGGTGGTGGAATAAAACGTTATATGATAAGACCTATGAGATAACCAATGGTTCTCAATATGGTCATTTCCTCTATGTGGATGCATCAGACGAAAGTAGAAAAATCGCAGCTTCAGATTTTACGGCAGATCTTTGTACAGGACAGCAGCTTATCTTCATAGCGGGTGTTGCTGATATGACACATCAGGATACTAAGCCACAGATTATGTTTAAACTATTTGGTGTTAACAGAAATGTCAATGGTGATATTGTTGATAAACACCTGATACATAGTTTTTCATCTGGTGATTTTAAGACTAATGTAGATGGTTTGAAGCAAGCAACTTGGTATCAGGTATATGGTAAGATTACCTTGCAAAAAGAGTCAAACGTAGAGCAATATTCTGATTTCCGACTGGAGATTGATAATTACAGTAAGGGTACTGATGGTGCTGACTATGCCGTAGATGATATCCGTATGTATCTTGCACCTGCTAAGGTTCAGGTGATTCAGGAGAAGCCTATTTGTGATGGTGCTACAACGGGAAATATCAAGCTGAAGATACGTGCTATCCACGAGACCTTGAATGCAATTTTGGGACATACAGATACCAAGATTTATTTCCGTTTTGTGGATGAAGATGGAAAGCCTGTAAATACGGATTATTCTTATACCTTAAAGGATAGAACGACCGGTAAAACAAGTACAGTTCCTGGCACAGAATATGGTACTGTAGATGTATACGATTCAGAGGAAAAATGTAAGAACTTTGAGTTCATCGATGGTACTAATGTGACTAATATGATAGAAGTAGACAGTGAAGGTGAAACCTATATTGTCATCAGCAATAAGGACTTTTCTTTGACTACGGGTAAGAAGTATTATGTATCTGTATCTACAGAAGATCCTGCCAAGGGAAATGCTAATTGGGGTACACCTGCTGAGGTCTGCTCGTTGTACAGTAACTGGTTTGAAATGGTTAGCCAGCATCCAATCATTACTGATACTGATGGTAACGTCATTACGGATTATAAGATTCCTTGCGATCAAGCTGACAACTATAAGGTTAACATCAAGGGACAATTGACTACAACTGACCCAAATAATGGTGGTAAGATAACATTGGATAATGTTAAGTTCTACTGGTATCTTGATGATCCTGCAGTAGCTACCAACAAACTGAACGAAACAGCAAGCAATGATATCACTATCAGCATGGATAAGCTTCCTTTGGGTACGACTCATAATATATATATGCTGCCTGAAGGAACTCAGAATTCAGATGGCTATATTCCATATACAATCAATGGTAAAGAATATCTGTTGTGTCCTAGTGCCATACCAGTACCATTGCGTGTAATGAAGGATGGACCACAGCTCAACTTCGGTTTCAATGATGTAGATTATCCATTCAATGATGGCAGTTATGAGGCTTCGCTTCGTATCGGTTTGCCACAGCTGGAGAAGTTGAAGGCTTCTAAGGGATATTTGAAGGTACCTCTTCATAGTGCTACGATGAGAGATGGATCAGCTATTACTAAGCCACTTACTTTCATTGATGATAGTAAAACTCCTGCTGGTCCTTCGACATCGGTGTATGTTGCATCTACGAACGATCCTTTATGGGAAAAGATGTTGAATACTCCGGTTGCAACATTGGAGAATGATGAGTTGGCGGTTATTGATCCAAAAGTTCAGTCTACCCTCGATCTCAAATTCTTAGATGATGCCGTAAAGAACTTCCATGAGGGATACTACTATGTTCTCCGATTCGCTTACGAGCAGAAAACTGCTACAACTGGTTCAAGTAACTGCCCTGGTGAGTCTTATCTCAAGGTGAAGATTGTACCGGAGTTCATTACCTGGACTCCTACTGCCGATGGCGGTATGAATGCCAACTGGAACAATGATAACAACTGGCATCGCTCATCATCTACTGAATTGCATGATAATGAGTATAAGAATTATCTGCCTTATGGCAGTAGCATGTCTGGTACGCCAACTTCAGCACAGGAGATTCCTACGCAGAACAGCTATGTGCCAATGAAGTTTACCAAGGTTACGATTGACAACTTGAATGGTTTACCATTCCCTGACCTCGGTAATGTCGTTTATCGTGAAACCAATAAAATTGCTACCAAGCTGACTAACGGTAAGGGTAATGAGGCTACGAAGTATATCCAGTATGACATCATGGCTTACTGGGATGAAGCGGCTACCAATAAGGGATTCGAAACTGATGGTAATCTGAAGTGCGAGAAGTTCTATGGCAATACTTGCCATCAGATTTACTTCAAGCCTCAGGGCGAGCTTCGCGACCAGTGCTATCTGGTATATGACAAGGCTTGGGTAGAGAAGGAGCTGGTACCTAACAAGTGGTACACCATGGCTTCGCCTCTGCAGTATATCTACGCAGGTGATATGTATGTGCCAGCAAGTAATGGACGACAGGAAACCAAGGCGTTTACGGACATCAACTTTGATGATAAGGTGAATAGCCGAAGCAAGTATCCGGTTTATCAGAGAGCCTGGATGAAAAGTAGAGTAGAGGAAATCACTCCTAAGGGTGATTATTCTGCATCACATTATCCAGATGGAACTGTTCCTAGTAATGTTGATATGAATCTGGGTTACTGGAGCCACGTATATAATAAGGTGGATGAGAGCTATGCCGCAGACGGAACCTTCGGTGGTTTCTCTATCAAGGCAGGTAATGCGCTCTTGCCAAAGAAACCTGCTGATGGTTCTCCATTGCCAAATGCGCTCCTCCGTTTGCCGAAGGCTGATACTAGCTATCAGTACTACGATTATGATGGAACAACGACTTCTGGTGGTACATCTGTACAAATAGGAAAGGCTGGTCATGGCAAACTTCTCGTTGCTTTCAATAACGATGAGAAACATCTTGCAGAAATGACTCAGAGCTTGGGAACAGATAACACCAGTGGATTCTATCTCGTAGCGAATCCATATACCTGCTCTATCTCGATGGCTAAGTTCTTCGAGGGTAATTCTGATTTGCAGAAGGCAATATGGATTGTAGAGAATGGTGAGGTGAAGGCGATTTCCGGTACAGAACGGGATATGAAGAACTACGCTATCCAGCCTACCCAGTCGTTCTTTGTTAAGAAGAATGCTGACGCTACTATTAGAGAGGTAAGATTCACTTCTACGATGTGTGTTGACCGCACCATTACTCCTGGTCTGGTGATGGCATCAGACTATGTAAAGACTGTAGGGGTAGAAACAGAGAATTCCAGCGGCCAGCAATCAAGGGCACGCATCGCTTTGCGTCAGGAGGCTTCTGCCGACTATGATGACCAGGAGGATGTGGATCTGCTGTATGATCAGAACCTCAAGGATATTCCTCAGGTTTATACCGTTGCCGGTAACGAAGCGGTGGCTGTGAATGCGGTTCCGGAGTTGTCATGGATTCCGCTGGGCATCGTGAGCCAGCAGACTGAAGAGGTTTCACTTACCCTGAAGGGTGTGAACAAGCTCGATGCTCCTGTTTATCTCTACGATGCAGCATCGACAAGCTTTACCGAACTTCATGAGGGCGAGGCTGTGAAGGTGAAGGCGGGTGACCACGGAAGATACTTCCTCACCCAGACCCGTACCACAACCGGCATCGACCGCATAGAGGCTGAAGAGCAGAGTGCACCGGTGAAGGTTTATTCACCTGCTGCCGGCATGATTGTTGTTTCTGCTTTGGGTGGCGAGAAGCTCGACAGGGTTCAGGTATTTACAATGGATGGCAAGATGGTTCACAGTTATCAGTTGCCTGATAAGCAGAGAATGATTCTGCGAGTGACATCCGGCATTTACATTGTGAAGGCATCTACCCAGTCCTGTGCTCAGGCAAAGGGTCAGAAGATTGCCGTAAGATAGTATATTCTAGTTTTTTAAATATCAATAGGGAATTATTAAGAACCCAAAAGGGGGAGCCAAAGCGTTGGCTTCCCCCTTTTTTTAGCTTTATACGTTACTGAACTTTCGCAAGTCTCACTTACAATAATGATAATGCATAGAGCGGTAGGATGGTAACATGCCTTACTGCATCGTGATCCTCCTTGTCTATATAATCAAACGCTCCAAAATTCTCTAGAGAGCACCGGAAGGCATTGGTGAGCTGTTTCTCTCTCATGAATAGCCAGAGACTCTTCATGCCGCCTTGTGTTCCAGATTTGATTTCGATAGGAGTAATCTTCATTTTATGAATCTCCAGATAGTCTATCTCTGCCACACTTTTCCCCTTCTGCTCCCAGAAGAACATCTTCTGACGTTGGATACACGGTTTGTTTCGCAAAATCTCAAGTCCTGCAACCATCTCCGTAAGTCCACCTTTGTTGACAAGTTCCTGAGGAGTACCAGCCAAAATGAGTTCTATAAGTTGCTGCGCCAGGTTGCCTTCCAACTGAAGCACGGCCAGCAGTAATCCGGAATCCAGAAACAGTACCTTCATGCTCTTCTCATCTGCCTCTGCATCCAGAGGAATACCATTGCCCGAGGTAGAGACTACAGGAGTTACGATACCTGCCAAGGTCAATAAGCGGAGTGCCTCCCTAATCTGCGAACTTTGATAGTCGGCTGATATTTGCTTGAATGTCAACTTCTCGCCCGCCTGATGGCAGACGCCACGCATCGTAGTGCGCAACAGATCAGAATTGACTCTCTTCTTATATTTACTGAAATCATCTTCGTACGTCAGCACGATATCTTCCTGAATGTTCCTGCATCGGTTGAAGTCATGAGTACGTGTCCAGGCAAGCACAGATTCCGGCATACCTCCAACAAGCAGGTAAATACGGAAGTATTCCACGAGTTTGTCATGGAAAGCCTGTTCCAGTGGGTGATTTCCATAGGCTTCATTTCGGATTTTGACTAGTCCCTCTTCATTATTAGCATACAAGAATTCATCGAATGTCATCGGGTACATAAAGAGAGAATGAATTCTTCCTACTCCAAAAGTAGGAAGTTCCTGAAGCGTAAATTCAAGAAGTGAGCCTGCGGCAATGACATGCAGCTCAGGATAATCTTCTTTGAAAAACCGAAGAGCCATGATAGCCTCTGGGCATTCCTGTATTTCGTCAAGGAAGAGGAGTGTTTTGCCTGCTTCTACAGGGACATTGATGTAACTGCTGATTTTTTCAGCAATTGAACGCACATCAAGATCACCTTGGAAAAAGGTTTTAATAGCCTTGTTGCGCTCAAAGTTCACTTCAGCAAAAAACTTAAACTGCTTTCCAAAATGTTTAACTGCAGATGATTTTCCTACCTGTCGGGCACCACGAAGCAACAGCGGTTTTCGCATGGAATCTTCTTTCCATGCTATAAGCTGAGTATCTATATTTCTTCTTATATATTCTGCCATATCTATAATTATTTGGATATCAGCAGCAAAGATAATTAAAATATTCAAATCCGAGAAATAATTTGCGCTAAAATATTCAAATCCGAGAAATAATTCGTGCTAAAATATCCAAATCCGAGAAATAATAGGCAAGTTTCGCAAGTTCAGAAGTTAAAGGAGTTAAAGGAGTTATCGCTCCCTACGGTCGCTGAGGAGTTAAGACAA
>ERZ1026876.866-NODE-866-length-16819-cov-6.852601_pt1 | contig 16819 bp, 17 predicted proteins | sample MGYA00380168_ERZ1026876 | MGnify/ENA primary metagenome ERZ1026876 (study PRJEB33269, sample SAMEA4719804) | human gut metagenome | biome: human-associated habitat; feature: organic feature; material: feces | place: Cameroon | collected 2013-10 ... | reverse complement strand
TGAGCATGCTGGGCGAGGACTACGGCTCCGGTCTGGCCACCTACTTCGTCAACGCGTTTGAGGATCTGGGCGGCACCGTCACCAGCGAGCAGTTCCCGGAAGGCACCTCCGACTTCTCCGCCTACATCCAGAACGCCATCAACGCCGGTGCAGACGTGATTTTTGCCCCCTGCGCCACCACCTACGCCGCCCAGATCATCACGCAGGCTGCTTCTGCCGGTTTTGACAAGCCCATCACCGCAGGCGACACCTGGGAGTCCAGCGTTATTCTGGATGCTCAGAAAGGCACCAGCGTGCAGGTCTACTGCTCCACCTTCTTCGACGAGAACGACGAATCCGGTACAGCCAAGGAGTTCGTTTCCGGCTTCAAGACATGGCTCAACGCCGACAGCCAGAAGCTGACCAACAACGGCGGCAACGATATTGTTGCTGCTGTCTCGGCTCTTGGCTACGACGGCTACATGACGGCACTGGAAGCCATCAAGGCGGCCGGCAGCACGGACGGCACCGCCATCAAGGACGCATTGTTCGGCGTGGATTACGACGGCGTGACCGGCAACATCACCTTCGACCAGACCACCGGTGATGCCAACAAAGATATGGCCTATATCAAGAAAGCCTCCGACGGCGCATTCGAGTTCGTCAAGACCCAGAGCGTGGAAGGCTGATGCACATTTTCGCTTATAGCAGTTTGCGTTTTTAATGCACAAGCAACAGCCGCAAACTGCATATCGCAAAGATGCCGTTTTGACCGGCACTATTTTTGAAAATTGCGATAAAATAACAGAACGCAGGCGGGGGACAACCCCTGCCTGCGCTTTGCTTGTGAAACCTGTTGTAAGAAATGGAGGGTTTTCTCATGGCTGCAAAGTTTCTGCCCTATCTGCTGGCAGGCATCTCGGTGGGCGGCCAATATGCACTGATCGCCATCGGCTATACGATGGTCTACGGCATTCTCCGCCTCATCAACTTTGCCCACGGCGATATTTTTACCGTCGCCGGTTTCCTGATGGTGTACGCCACAGCTTCGCTGCCGCTGACCATTTCCATCCCGCTGGTCATCGCAGCCACCGTTCTGCTGGGCATTGCGGTGGAAAAAATTGCTTACAAGCCCCTGCGCACTGCACCCCGTATGTCGGTCATGATCTCCGCCATCGGTATGTCGTATCTGCTGCAAAACCTGATGTGGTATGTCACCGGCGGCCTTGCCAAGCAGTATCCTGCCCTGCCTTGGATCAGCGATACCGTCACCGTGCTGGGCTGCCAGACCAAGCGTGTCACAGTGGTTACGCCCTTCCTTGTCGTGATCCTGGTTGCCGCACTTGTCACCCTGATCCAGAAGACCAAAATTGGCATGGCCATGCGCGCCGCCTCCCGTGATTTTGAAACGGCTCAGCTCATGGGCATCAAGATCAACAATGTCATCAGCTTTACCTTTGCCGTGGGCAGCTTCCTTGCGGCCATCGGCTCGATGATGTATTTCTCCAACTACACCGCTGTCACCCCCACCGTGGGCGCAATGCCCGGCCTGAAAGCCTTTGTGGCGGCGGTGTTCGGCGGCATCGGCTCCATTCCGGGTGCTGTCATCGGCGGCTTCATCATCGGCATCTGCGAGAGCCTTATTAAAGGTGCTGGTGCTACCACCTTCAGTGATGCCTTTACGTTTGCGCTGCTCATCGTGGTGCTGGCGGTCAAGCCCACCGGCCTGTTCAGCGAAAACCTGACCGAGAAAGTGTGACGACCATGAAACAAGAGAAAAAACGCATCTATCTCCGGGCAGCACTGGCACTCATCGCACTGCTGGCCGTTTTGCTGGCGCTGGACAACCTGAGCATCGTTCCTTCCATGCTGCTCACGGTTCTGCGCAAAGGTGCCATTTACGCGCTGGTGGCCGTCTCCATGAACCTGCTGAACGGCTTCACGGGCCTGTTCAGTCTGGGCCAGGCCGGCTTTATGCTGCTGGGTGCTTACGCCTACGCTATCCTGACCATCCCCGCCGCCTCCCAGAAGTCCATCTATCAGCGCTACTCCAACGGCGGCATCGGCTTCTCCATCCCGGAGCTGCTCTCAAAGCCTTTGGGCGGGCTTGGCCTGCTGCTGGGCGTCATCTTCTGCCTGATTCTGGCAGGCTGCGTTGCAGCGCTGTTCGCCTTCCTCATCGGTCTGCCGGTGCTGAAGCTGAAGAGTGACTACCTCGCCATTGCCACCCTTGGCTTTGCGGAGATCATCCGTGCCGCCGTGGTGTACGAGGGCTTTGGCCCGCTGACCAACGGCTCGAACCTGCTTTACGGCTTTACCAGCTTTTCCAGCTTCTCCATCCCGCTGGGCGGTATCACCCTGCATCTGGAGACCGTCATGCCATTCCTTTTCTCCGGCATCTGCATCGGCGTCATCCTGCTGCTCATCAACTCCACCTATGGCCGTGCGTTCAAAGCCATCCGTGACGACGAGATCGCCGCCGAGGCCATGGGCATCAACCTCGCCAGCCACAAGCGGATGAGCTTTATCATCAGCAGCTTCTTTGCCGGCATATCCGGCGCGATGCTTGCCATGTATCAGGCCAGCGTGCAGGCCACCACCTTCAAATCCAGCATGACCTACGAAATTCTGCTCATCGTGGTCATCGGCGGCATCGGCTCGGTGTCCGGTTCGGTCATTGCCTCGTTCCTCTTCATCGCAAGCTCCGAATGGCTGCTGCGCTTTCTCGACAACGAAACGTACATCGGCGGTTTCCGTCTGCCGCTGCTGCGCTCCGGCTTCCGCATGGTGGTGTTCAGCATCATCATTATGGCTGTAGTGCTGTTCTTCCGCAAGGGCATCATGGGCGACCGCGAGCTCTTCCAGAAAAAGTCCGCATCCACGGCGAAGGCTGCCAAGAAGGAGGTGCGTTCCAAATGAGTGAAAATGTATTGACCATTGAAAACGCGACCATGCAGTTTGGCGGCGTGGTCGCTGTGGACAACCTGAACCTGAAAGTAGATAAGAACCAGATCGTCTCCCTGATCGGCCCCAACGGCGCAGGCAAGACCACCGCTTTCAATGTCGTCACCGGTGTGTATGCCCCCACCAACGGTGCTGTGTGGTTCGAGGGCCGCAGGATCATCGAGAACACGCCCCACGGCAAGATGAAAAAGCTCTATAAAGGCCAGAATGCTGGGAAGTATTCCCATATCATTGCGCCGACACCGGATAAAATCACCCAAATGGGCATCGCCCGCACCTTCCAGAACATCCGCCTGTGGAAGAGCCAGACCGTTTTTGAAAACGTACTGATTGCCAAACACTGCCGCCGTTCCGCCAATCTGCTGAGCGCCACTTTCCGCCTGAATGCCGACGAAGAAAAGCGTCAGCGCGAGGAATGTGAGCACCTTTTGCAAGTTCTTGGCCTGCAGGATGTTCGCAATGAACTGGCGACTGGCCTGCCCTACGGCCTGCAGCGCCGCGTTGAGATCGCCCGCGCACTGGCGACGGAACCCAAGCTGCTGCTTCTGGATGAGCCTGCCGCCGGTATGAACCCGCAGGAGACCGAAGAGCTGACGGATTTCATCGACCGCATCCGCACCGATTTCAACCTGACCGTGTTTATGATCGAGCATCACATGGACTTGGTGATGGACATTTCGGACCGCGTGTATGTGCTGGATTTTGGCCGTCTGATCGCCGAAGGCACGCCGGCGGAAGTACAGAATGACCCGCGTGTCATCGATGCTTATCTGGGGGTGGACGAAGATGCTTGAGATCAAGGATTTACATGTTTCTTATGGCGGCATTCAGGCTTTGCGCGGCGTGTCGCTGACCGTGCCGGAGGGCAAGATCGTCACACTTATCGGTGCCAACGGTGCCGGCAAATCCACCCTGATGCGCACTATTTCCGGGCTTGTCAAGGCACAGAGCGGTTCTATTTTGTGGAACGGACAGGAGCTTCTGGGCAAGCCCATTGACCAGATCGTGGCCAGCGGCATCGCCATGTCGCCGGAAGGCCGCCGGGTATTCGCTGATTTAACGGTCGTCGAAAATCTGAAAATCGGTGCCTATTTGCGCAAAGACAGATCCGAAACCGAAAAGGATCTGGAATGGGTATACAGCCTGTTCCCCCGGCTGAAAGAGCGCAGTTGGCAGAGTGCCGGTACTCTTTCCGGCGGTGAGCAGCAGATGCTGGCTGTGGGGCGTGCCTTGATGAGCAAACCCAAGCTGCTGATGCTGGACGAACCCAGCCTTGGCCTTGCCCCCATCGTTGTGCGGGAGATTTTTGACATCATCCGCACTGTGAACCAGCAGGGCATCACCGTGCTGCTGAACGAGCAGAACGCCAACATGGCACTGAAGGTGGCCGACTATGCCTATGTCCTTGAGACTGGCAACCTGACCCTCTCCGGCACCGGCGCTGAGCTGCTGGCAAACGAGCAGGTCAAGGCAGCTTATCTGGGTCGAAAGCGCACCGATTGAACACTGCCTCACCGTGGATCATTCCTGATAAGATCTACCGCCCCGCAACATACCCGATTCATTTTGCCGATTATTTCACCCGACAAAATCCATCGCTATGCTGCATGGGCGGTATTTTTCTTTTAGCTGTTCGCGCCCAAACCCAAAAAGCAACAGCTCCTCAGCGCATTTATGAGGAGCTTTCCGTTGAGTTGAACTCCGATCTGCATTACTGGCTCCAGCGTTCCAAATGCCTTTATCGCTATGAAACATCGAGGGAGAAGCTCACGGAGGCCTGCTCTTATGCCAAGATTTCTCCTCTCTACCGCTTCATTTCTTGGGCGGTATATTTTATGTACACGCACGACAAAGGCGGCTTCGATTTCTCGAAGCCGCCTTATCAACTGTGGAAGTGGAAACTCATTGGGTGAACTCAGTTTTCCAGCCAACCGTAATCAAATTCTGTAAAGTCGTGGATGTAGTGGTCTGCTCCCAGTGCCAGCAGCTCGGACCCGTCTGCCGTCTCTCCGACGCCCACGATCCGGCCTGCGCCGTTTCGTTTTGCCAGAGCGATGGCGGTGACACTGTCCTCGATGACCAGGCACTCAGAGAACGGAACACCCAGCCTCCGCGCAGCTTCCAGATGCATCTCGCCTTTGTCGGCATAGCTTCCGTCGTCGTACACGACGTCCTGTTGTTTCAGCCAGTGACCGATCGGAAACGAGTCAAAGTAGAAATCAACATTTGCTTTTATGGAAGCACTCGCCAGCGCGAACGGGATGCCGCGCTTCTGTAAGCCTTGCAGCAGCTCTTCAGCACCTGCTACGAGGTGTAAACTGGCAGGATCGTTCCTGCATGCCTCCCGGTACAGCGCCTCTTTCTTTTCTGAATACTGCTGGCGCTCCGCAGGGGTGAGCCACGGGGCCATGTTCTTCAGGATGACATCATTGCAGGGACCGCAAATCTTCGTCGATGCAAGAGGGCTTTTATCTTCGGGATGCAGTTCATGATAGATCTTTGACCACGCCTCCATGTGGAAGTGGGTATCAAAGAACATCGTCCCATTAAAATCAAGAAGTACCGCGTGCATTGTGATTCCGGCTTATGTCTTAAGCAAAGATGCCGAAGAATGCGCCGACCAGACCGATGACCAGCAGCAGAGCGATGCAGGTAACGGGCTTCCAGTTCTTCTTCTTCATCAGGAAGAACAGGCCGAGGGTCAGAGCCAGAGGGATCAGCTTGGGCAGGACGCCATCCAGAATGCTCTGGATAACGATGGGGCTGTCGCCGTTCTCGATGACGGTAGCAACGGTGGTGCCGCCGTAGTTGGAAGTCAGAGCACCGACGATGAAGACGCCCAGCATGGAAGCTGCACGGGTGAACTCCTTAGCGTTAGCAGTCAGGATGTCGATAGCCTTGGTGCCCAGGTTGTAAGACCAGTACATCAGGAAGAAGCGGCATGCGAACTGCACGATGTTAAAGATCAGCAGGAACAGGATGGGGCCAGCCAACGAACCGTTGATGGCCATGTTCGAGGTGATACCTGCGGTGATGGGAACCAGAGTGAACCAGAAGATTGCGTCGCCGATGCCGCCCAGAGGGCCCATAGCGGCGACACGCACGGCACGAATGGTGTCGATGTCAGCCTTCTGCTGCTCCAGAGAGAGGATGATGCCCATGACGAAGGTGACCAGGAACGGGTGAGTGTTGAAGAACTCCAGGTTGTGCTCCATGGAGAGCTTCAGGTCGTCCTCGTTGTCTGCGTGGATCTTCTCCAGACCGGGCAGGATGCTGTACAGCCAGCCGGCGGCCTGCATACGCTCGTAGTTGAAGGAGCCCTGCAGGTTCAGGGAGCGGAAGACCATCTTGTTCAGCGTAGCCTTATCCAAAGGCTGCGCGGGAGTCAGATTGTTGTAATGAGTTGCATTAGATGCCATCTTCGTCGTCGCCTCCATTCGCAGCAAAACCAGAACCAGCAGCCTGCTTGATAGCAACGCGAGTCTGGTAGTCATACAGAGCGATCGCAACACCAACGAATGCGATCAGCAGCAGAGCAGAACCGGACAGCTCGGGGATGTAGCCGATGATGGTTGCCAGAGCGAAACCAGCAAAGTAGATGCCCCAGAACTCGTTGGAAAGCATGATGCGCAGCAGGGTAGCGAAACCGACGAAGCGCATCATACCGCCAGCAGCACCCAGACCAGCCATGATCCATGCGTACTTGGCGGCCAGGTTGCTCAGGGTAGTACCCATTGCAGAGCCGCCCAGCATACCGAGGGTGCAAACAATTGCAAACAGCAGGCCCAGCAGAGCCATTGCCATGTAGTTCAGACGAACGATGCCCTTGGTGTCGCCCTTAGCGGCCATCTGGTCAGCCTTGGACATCATGGGGGACATGAGGGTGAACAGGAAGGTGACCATGTACTGGCCGATCAGAGCAAAGGGAACTGCCAGACCGACAGCAGCGGTGGTATCCAGATGAGAAGAGATCGCAAACACGGTAGCCATGACGCCGCCGATGACTGCGTTTGGCGGCTGAGCGCCGCCGACAGGCATATTGCCGATGGTCATCAGCTGGTAGGTACCGCCGACGATGAGGCCGGTGGGAAGGTCGCCCAGGATCGCACCGATGACAGCACCGGAAACGATAGGCTGGTACAGGGATTCCAGTAAATCAAACTGGTCGATGGCGACGATGAACACCCACACAAAGACCAGAATGATCTGAAGTGCACTAAAGCCCATAATAAATACTCCTTTTCAAGTATTTTCGAAAGCACCCGGAAAGCTTACTTGAACAGCTTTTCGATGTTTTCAGCGTGTTCGGTAGGAACGCGGCGGATCTCCAGTTCCACACCAAGCTCCTGCAGCCGCTTGAACGCGGCCACATCGGCGTCGTCAACTGCGACGGAACCTGCCACCTGGCGCTTGCCTTCTGCCATGTGCATGTTACCGATGTTGACTTTCTTGATGGGAACGCCACCCTCCACCAGCTTCACGACATCCTGCGGGTTCTCGCAGACGATGAAGATCAGCTGCTTGGCGCTGGCCTTGTGGATGGTGTCGATCGTCTTCTGGATGGTCCAGTAACGCATTGCAGCGTAGGCGGGGGCAGCCATATTCATCAGACCCTGACGCAGGCTGTTGCCAGCCACTTCGTCGTTGGCCACCAGAATAAGGTTTGCACCAATGGCGCCACACCACTGCGTTGCGACCTGACCGTGAACAAGACGGTTGTCGATCCGCGTAAGAACAATGTTCGGCATTCTCAAATTCCTCCTTGAGTTTTTTGTCTGAGTTTCCAATTCAGAGTAACTACATTATAGGCTATATTTGAACAAATGTCTTTATATTTTTTAACAAACTGTTTCTAAAAATCGGTTAAATTCAGTGAGTCTCATTACAATCCACCAAAAAAGTATAAATAAGACTGGTCAAAATGCCAAAAAAATGATATACTTTTTCCGTAAGGAGGGATTTGAATGCAACGCGAAACTTCCAACGACAGTTTTCTGGATTACGGCTCGGTCTACCACCAGCCCATCGACCGCGAGCACCCGGAGCTCATCCACCAGACGATGGTCGCCATCACCCGCCGCTATGTCTCCCAGTTCTACTGCTTCAACTGCGACACCTATTTACAGGTAAAGAGCGGCATCGGCGTTCTGCTGGTCTCCCACACGGCAGAGGCTGCCGATGTACAGGAGTTTGCGATGAACAGGCTCATCCACATCAGGCCGAATGTCTACTTCGCCGTCGTCTCCACGACCCAGAAGCTCGAATACGACCTTTACGCCGAGAGCAGCTACTCGCTGCATATCACAGACTTCCCTTCCCAGTACGAATTCCTGGCCGTCCTGCCCCGCATCGAGATCCAGAAAATTCTGGGCTACTACTACCGCATCCGCACCGAGAACTACTGCTTCAAGGGCGAGCGGCACGATTTCTTCGAGCTGACCTACGTGGACACCGGCGAGCTGGAGACCGAAGTGGACGGCACGCTCTACCACTTAAAAGAAAAAGACCTGATGATATACGGCCCGGGCCAGTTCCACACCCAGTACACCGACGAAGAGCACGGGGCTTCTTATATGACCATCCTCTTCGATATGCGCAACCTGACCCCCGTGGAGCGGGAGGTCTGGTATGACGCCCTCATCAACCGGGTGTTCCACTACGACCAGAAGATCAACACCTTATTAAAAGCCTTCGTCCGGGAGAGCACCACCGGCATCCCCTATATGAACAGCCTGATGCTCTGCCTGCTGACCGAGACCATCATCCGGCTGCTCCAAGGCACCTACGCCTCCCCCATGGCCCCCGCCAGCAGCACGGCCCACCAGAGCGCCATGGACGAGCTGTTCGACCGCATCATCGCCTATATCGACGACAACATCTACGACCCCCTCACCATCCCGGAGATCTGCGAGCATTTCTCGCTGTCCCGGTCCGCTCTGCAGCTGCTGTTCAAGAACTCGGTGGACCAGTCGCCCAAAAAGTATATCAACGACAAGAAGCTGGAGCGGAGCTGTCAGATGCTCCTCGAGAACCGCTATACCATCAGCGAAATTTCGCTGCGTCTGGGCTACAGCTCCATCCATTATTTCTCCAAGTCCTTCAACATGAAGTACCACATGTCCCCCAGCGAATTCGTCAAGCAGAACTGTCAGAACAGCGTCTGATACCTATTATATAGAAGGAGGGGCGTTCCTATGAACATCGGCATCCTCGGCACTGGCTCCATCGCCCGCACGATGGCGGCAGAGTTTACAAAGGTCCCTGCGTTCCGCTGTGAGGCGGTCTGCTCCCGGCAGCAGGCCACCGGCGAGGCGCTGGCACAGCAGTTCGGCATCCCGAAGGTCTACACCGACTATGACGCCATGCTGGCCGACCCGGACATTGAGCTGGTCTATATCGCCACCCCCAACAGCCTGCACTATGCGCAGACCAGGGCGGCGCTTCTGGCCGGAAAGAACGTCCTCTGCGAGAAGCCCTTCGTCCCTACCGTGGCGGAGGCTGACGAACTCATCGCGCTGGCGAAAGAAAAGCAGCTCTTCCTCTTCGAGGCCATCACCACGGCCCACCACCCCAACTATGCACTTGCAAGGCAGTACCTCGACGACATCGGCTCTCTCCGCATCGTCTCCTGCACCTTCTGCCAGTATTCCAGCCGGTACGACGCCCTGCTCTCCGGGCAGGTGCCGCCGGTGTTCGACCCGGCCTGCTGCGGCGGCGCGCTGATGGACCTGAATCTTTATAATGTACATTTCGTGGTGGGGCTGTTCGGCAGACCCATGCTGGTGAACTACCATCCGAACCTCTACCGGAACGGCATCGACACCAGCGGCATCCTCCTGCTGGAATACCCCGACTTCATCTGCCAGTGTACCGGTGCAAAGGACTGCGCCGCGCCGGGCAGCGTCCAGCTCATCGGCGACGCGGGCCGCATCCTCATCGAGCCGGGCAGCAGCAACTGCCAGAAGCTCCGCCTCGTCCGTCCCGGACAGGAAGATATTTGCAGCGAGTACAGCGAGTCGCCGTGGTTCTATGAAGTCGCGGAGATTGCCATGATCCTGGCCCTCAAGGACTACGACGCCTGCTACGCCGCACTGGAAAAGACCCGGCAGGTGGTCTCCGTTCTGGAAGCCGCCCGGGAGGATGCACAGCTGGGCTTTTGAGCCTTCAACCGCAAATGACAAATACTTTAGCGTTTTTTGCTCTTGCCAAATTAGCCAGGACTATCTATAATAAGGATGAATCGTTAAACTCTTAACGCTTTTTGAAGAAGGTAAAGTTTTTGGAGGTTTTACTATGTCCTTAGTTACGACCAAAGATTTGATGCTCGACGCACAGAAGAACCATTACGCTATCGGCGCGTTCAATGCCGAGAACATGGAGATGGTGCAGGCCATCATCGCCGCTGCTGAGGAGCTGCGCGCTCCCGTCATCGTTCAGACCACCCCGGGTACCCTGAAGTACGCTTCTCCGGCCATGTTCCACGCCATGGTGGCCGCAGCCGCTTCTGAGGCCAGCGTCCCCGTCGTGATGCACCTCGACCACGGCAGCAGCTATGAGCTGGCTATGCAGGCATTCCGTGCCGGCTACACCTCCGTCATGATCGACGGCTCTCATCATGTGTTTGAGGAGAACATCGAGATCACCAAGTCCGTTGTCCGTGCCTGCCATGCCGCCGGTATCCCGGTGGAGGCTGAGCTGGGCAAGGTCGGCGGCAAGGAAGACGACCTCGACGGCGGCAACGGCAACGGCTACACCGTCCCCTCCGAGGCCGCTGAGTTCGCAGAGCGCACCGGCGTCGATTCTCTGGCTGTCGCCATCGGCACCGCCCACGGCGTCTACAAGGGAACTCCCAAGCTGGATATTGAGCGCCTGAGCGAGATCCGCAAGGTCGTGTCTGTGCCTCTGGTGCTGCATGGCACCTCCGGCGTGCCGGATGACGCTGTCCGCGAGTGCGTCGCACGCGGTATGTGCAAGGTCAACTACGCCACCGACCTGCGCATTGCATTCAGCAAGGGCCTGAAAGAGTACCTCTCCAAGGACCCCGAGGTCTTCGACCCCAAGAAGTACAGCGCCGTCGGCCGCGAGTACGTCAAGGAATACGTCAAGAGCAAGATCCTGGTCTGCGGCAGCAACGGCAAGGCTTAAATCTGAGACCCACATAAAATCGCAGCGGGAGCGGATGTCCTTTGGGATGTCCGCTCCCGCTTTTTGCTGCACAAATGGCAAGGCCCCCGCAGAATGCCGAACATCCTGCGGGGGCCTTGCCGTTATGAAAGAAAGGTAAAAGTAGCAAATATGGGGGAATGCCGCCTTATTTCAGCAGGCTCTGGACTGCGTAGCGGGAGATGGTGATGACGACCTTGGGGGCCACCTCCACACGGAGAGTGTCCTCGTCGTCGATGCCGACCACCTTGCCGTAGACGCCGCCTGCAAACATGATGCGGGAGCCGACTTTCAGCTCCGTGTGTACCTCACCCAGCTCCTTGCGCTTGCTGCGCACGTTCTTGGCCGAGATGGCGTAGAGGATGAGGCCGATGACGCTCATGAGCACGGCCAGCGTGATGCAGGTCCAGATGATAACTTCCCAGTTGATCGTCATAAATCAGATTCCGTCGCTTTCTTCAGATTCGGTCTCGGCAGTGGCAGCCTCCAGCTCAAACAGAGCGATGCAGTCCCTGCCGGTGTCGATAAGCTCGTCTGCCAGCGAGCGGGGATCGTCCTCCATGTCCAGCATGGTCACGGCGGTGACGATCATGGGCAGGTTGGTGCCTGCGATGACCTCGATTTTCTGCTCCGGGCGTGCATACTTGCACTCCACAGCAGTCTTGAAGGGAGAGCCGCCGGGCAGGTCGGACAGCACCACGACGCCGTCGCAGCTCTTGAACTCGTCAAACGCGGCGTTGAACTTCTCGGCCAGATGCTCGGGAGTCATCCCCTCTTCAAAGTTGATGTAGCGGACATAATCATTTTCGCCCGCGATCATCTGCGCAGAGGTGTGGATACCGTCTGCAAAATGGCCGTGGCCGGTAACTACCAAACCGATCATACTCGTTGCCCTCCTGAATTTATGACGTTGTTTTGATTATTTCAGCGTGTAGGGGTACAGGGTGACGCCCTTGACCACGCGGTTCACCTCGCCGGTGGGGCAGGGGTTATCCGGGGTGATGCCCAGAGACAGGGACTTCATCAGAGCGATGGTCTGTGCGAACAGGATGAAGTCCAGACCCAGCAGGACGTTCTCCATGTCGGCGCCGACCTTGATCTGGACGGGATAGTCGGCCAGCTCCTCGATGCCCTCGCAGTCGTGGTTGTAGACGACGGCGATCTTGTTGCCCTTGCGCTGGTGTGCCATCTCCTTGACCAGATCCAGCTCATAGCGGCGGCGGTACTCGTCATCGCTCAGGTAAGCGACGGTCAGGGTGTTGTCGTCGATGATGGACTTGGGGCCGTGGCGGAAGCCCAGCTCAGAGTCGTACATGGTAGCCACCTTGCCGGCGGTCAGCTCGAGGGTCTTCAGAGCGGACTCCTGAGCCACGCCCTTCAGGCCGATGTTGCCCAGATAGACGATGCGGTTGTAATCGAACTCGTCCACGATCTTCTGTGCCAGACCAAACTGGTCATCGAGGAAGTGCTGACCGGCCACGGCCAGCTTCTCCACCTCAGCAGTGATCTCGTCCAGCTTGTCGAGGTTGAAGGCCAGATAGGTAGCCAGATACATATTGCTGTAGCTGGAAGTCATGGCGAAGGACTGGTCGTGGGTCTCGGGGGTCAGGTTGATGGCGAAGCAGTTGTGACGGCTGTCTGCCATCTTGGACAGGGTACCCTCGTGGTTGCAGGTCACGAACAGGTGATACAGGTTCTGGCAGACGACCTCAGCGGCCTCCACATTGCCCAGAGACTCGGGGGAGTTGCCCGAACGGCCAAAGTTCACCAGCAGGGTGGGCTTGGTGCGGGAGAGGAAGTTCTCGGGAGAAGGCACGAGGTCGGTGGAAGCGTAGGATTTGACCTTGAAGTCGTACTTGGGGTTCAGGGCCTGGAACAGGGAGTTGCCGACGAACTCGCTGGTGCCGGCACCGGTGAGGACGATGTCGAAATCATCCTGCTTGACGACCTGATCGATAAACGCCTGAAGCTCATCCTTGCAGGCAGCGAGCTGTGCGCAGGTCTTGCGCCAAGTGGCAGGCTGCTGATAGATCTCATGGGCCGTAAAGGTGGAAGACGTCTCCTTCATCTTCTCATCGGTCAGATTAAAAATGCTCATCCTAAATCTACCTCCTAATGGACACGGTAAAACTTTTTTATGATAATTCCATAGCAGAGCTGTTCCGCTCTCTTTTGTTTGTTATATCACAACCAAACCGCAGAAAACAAGGGGGTAACTGAAAGCCATAACTTTTTGGTTGAAAAAGACAAACCAGCCGCCGCGCACCGGCCTGTCAGGCCGTTTTCTCCATCATTTTTATGTCTTTTTGCCGAAACGAATAACAAATCGATTGAAAATTATAAATATTTTTCCGAAGCCGTGCGGTATAATGAAATCAAGCTATCGACCCCAGAAGGAGGGCATCTAAAATGGTAATACAAAGCAAAAAGGTCTGGCTGGCAGACCAGTTCGTCCCTGCTGCCATTGAGGTGAATGACGGCAGGATCACCGCCATCCTGCCCTATGGCACCAAGGATGTGGACGACGATTACGGTGACAAGCGCATCGTCCCCGGCTTCATGGACATCCACTGCCACGGCGCCTACGAGTTCGACACCAACGACGCCAACGAGGACGGCCTGCGCTACTGGGCAGAGCACATCGTCTCGGAGGGCGTCACCAGCTTCCTCGCCACCACCATCACCCAGAGCGTCGAGGTGCTGACCAACGCTGTCACCAACGTGGCCAATGTCATGGAGAGCGGCTACGACGGCGCAGAGATCCTGGGCATCCACTTCGAAGGCCCCTATCTCGACATGAAGTACAAGGGCGCACAGCCTGACCAGTACATCGTCAAGCCCACCATCGAGCAGTTCGAGCACTACCAGAAAGCCGCCCGAGGCCACATCCGCTATGTCACGCTGGCAACAGAGCATGATGAGGACTTCGCCCTCACCCGCTATCTGACGGCCCACGGCGTGGTGGTCAGCATCGGCCACAGCGGCGCGACCTACGAGCAGGCTGTCATGGCCTACGCCAACGGTGCGCGCTCCATGACCCACGTTTATAACGGTATGTCGCCCTTCAACCACCGTGCCAACGGTCTGGTGGGCGCCGCTTACCGCATCCGCACCATGTACGGCGAGATCATCTGTGACGGCTGCCACTCCACCCCCGCTGCCCTGAACAACTACTTCATGAGCAAGGGTCCCGACTACGCCATCATGATCTCCGACGCCCTGATGGCCAAGGGTACGCCCGTGGGCAGCAAGTACCTGTTCGGCGGCAACGAGATCATCATCTACCCCGACGGCAGCGCCCATCTGACGGCCACCGGCGGTCTGGCAGGTTCCACCCTGAACATCAACAAGGGCCTGCGCATCCTCGTGGAAGAGGCTCTGGTTCCCTTCAACTACGCTCTGAACTCCTGCACCATCAACCCGGCCAAGTGCCTGCATCTGGACGACCGCAAGGGTTCCATTCAGGTGGGCAAGGACGCCGACCTCGTGGTGCTGGAAGATAACTACGACGTCCTGCAGACCTACTGCATGGGCCAGCCCAAACTTTGATTCAATGCATACACCCAAGCAAACACGAAGGAGATAGCAAACATGAAACACCCGCTTCAGGAAATGATGGACAAGCGCCGCCAGGGCATCCGCTGCGGCATCCCCTCTTATTGCAGCGCCAACGAGCTGGTCATTGAGATCGCGCTTCGCCGCGCCAAGGAGCGCAACATCCCCGTCCTGATCGAAGCCACCGCCAATCAGGTCAACCAGTTTGGCGGCTACACCGGCATGAAGCCCGCCGACTTCTACCAGATGGTCCTGAAAATGGCCAAAGACATCGACCTGCCCGAGAACATGATGATTTTGGCAGGCGACCACCTCGGCCCCCTGACCTGGCAGAAGCTGCCCGAAGCCGAGGCCATGAAGAACTCGGTGGAGCTGGTCTACCAGTACGCCCGCGCAGGCTTTACCAAGATCCACCTCGACACCAGCATGAAGGTGGCTGACGACGCCCCCGGCCTGCTCAAGACCGAGGTCATCGCACGCCGCGGCGCTCAGCTGTACAAGGCAGCTATGAAGGGCTACGAAGAGCTGAAGGCCGAGAAGCCCGATGCAATGCGCCCCGTCTTCGTCATCGGCAGCGAAGTACCCATCCCCGGCGGTGCTACCGAGGCTGAGGACACGCTGGCTGTCACCAGCCCCGATGCTTTCCGCGACACCGTCTCTACCTACCAGCGCGTCTGGACCGAAGAGGGCGTGGGCGACGGCATGAAGGACGTCATCGCTGTGGTCGTCCAGCCCGGCGTCGAGTTCGGCGACGAGCAGGTGTTTGACTACGACCCTGCCGCCGCTGTGGACCTCTGCGCAGCCCTGAAGGAGTTCCCGGACATCTGCTTCGAGGGCCACTCCACCGACTACCAGACCGCCACCGACCTGTACAACATGGTCACCGACGGCATCGCCATCCTCAAGGTCGGCCCGGCCCTGACCTACGGCCTGCGTGAGGCCCTGTTCTCTCTGAGCATGATGGAGAAGGAGCTTGTCCCCGAGGAAAAGCGCGCCAACTTCATCGAGACGCTGGACGCCGTCATGCTGGCCTCCCCCGCAAACTGGGAGAAGCACTATCACGGCGACGAGAAGCATCTGGCACAGTGCCGCAAGTACAGCTACTCCGACCGCGCCCGCTACTACATCGGCCAGCCCGAGGTGGTCGCCGCCATGAACAAGCTATTCGACAATCTCCGCGAGTACCCCATCCCGATGAATATGCTTCACCAGTATATGCCCATCAGCTACGCAAAGATCCGCGAGGGCAAGCTGAAGCTCGACCCGCGCGAGCTGGCCATGGACGGCATCGTGCAGTTCATGCTGGACTACGAGAGCGCTGTCTGATTTTTTGAACGACCCGAATCCCCCTTTTATCCAACAAGGAGACTATGAGCCATGAAACAGTTCCAGTATACCATCAAAGATGAACTCGGCGTCCACGCACGCCCCGCCGGCCTGCTGGTCAAGCTGGCCAAGCAGTATACCAGCACCATCACCATCGAGAAGAACGGCAAGGCCTGCGACATGCGCAAGCTGATGGCCGTGATGGGCATGGGCATCCGTCAGGGCGAGACCATCACCGTCACCGCCGAGGGCGAGGACGAGGCAGCTGCCATTGAGGCTGTCGAGAAGTTCCTGACCGAGAACGTCTGAGTCTCAGATGCAAAAGGGCCGCTGTGCAGCTGCACAGCGGCCCTTTTTATTTACAGGAGCTTGATAAAGTACAAAATTGCCAGAAGCACGATGGCTCCGCCCGCCACAGCAAGGAAGCTGCGGTCTTTTTTGCCCGGCTCCGGCGCAGGGGCGGCAGGCTGCTGCCCCTTTTTCAGCGAACCGATGCCGTCGCCCAGCTTCTTGCGCTGCGGGTTATTGTTCCGGCGGTAGATGCGGTTCAGGGTCCCCATGTAGCGGCTGTAGTCCTCGGGTTTGGGCACTTCTTCCGGAGTCTCTGCCGGTTTCTTTTCGTTTTCGTCCATGCGTTCCTCCGGGCCTTACAGCAGGCTCAGGGCCTCTTCATCGGCCACGAGGATGCAGTCGGGGTGCATCTGCAGGATGGAGCCCGGGCATTCGGGGGTGACGGGGCCGGAAACGACCGCCTTGACGGCCTTGGCCTTTGCCAGACCGTTGGCGACCACCAGCACCTTGCGGGCCTGCATGATGGTCTTGATGCCCATGG
>ERZ1026876.862-NODE-862-length-16899-cov-31.349561_pt1 | contig 16899 bp, 14 predicted proteins | sample MGYA00380168_ERZ1026876 | MGnify/ENA primary metagenome ERZ1026876 (study PRJEB33269, sample SAMEA4719804) | human gut metagenome | biome: human-associated habitat; feature: organic feature; material: feces | place: Cameroon | collected 2013-10 ... | reverse complement strand
GAGATTGCCTCTTGTCTCGTGGGCTCGGAGATGTGTATAAGAGACAGATATAAGATACATACAGAGGTTAGTTTAGCAGACTATCACCTCAAAAAAATAAAACGTTGATATATCAATGTTTTATTTTTTTATTCTGAACATAAAATTTAGCATTACAACAACTCATAAGTTAACCTAAATATACATAATAACGAACAAAAGTTCTTAAACCCTTGAAAAATCAACAAAAATTTAAAAAATTTTTTAAAAAAGGGTTGCAATTTAAAAATCCTTGTATTACAATTTAATTGAAAGTGGTAGAAAGTGGTAAAAAGTGGTATAAAAAGATAGTGAGGTGAGGCCAAGTGTTAATTGGAGAATACGAACATTCACTAGATGCAAAAGGTAGATTAATAATGCCAGCAAAATTACGAACTGATATGGGAGAAAAATTCATTATAACAAAAGGATTAGACGGATGTTTATTTGTATTTTCTCAAAACGAATGGTCTAATTTTGAAAGCAAATTAAAAGAGCTTCCACTTACTAATAAAAACGCAAGAGATTTTGTTAGGTTCTTTCTATCAGGAGCAACAGAATGTGAAATAGATAAACAAGGAAGATTTTTATTAGTTAATACATTAAGAGAATATGCTGAAATTACAAAAGAAGTAATAATAATAGGTGTCGGAACAAGATTAGAAATTTGGGACAAAGAAAAATGGAAAAAATATAATAGCAATGAAAATATTTCTGCAGACACAATAGCTGAAAATATGACTATGCTTGGTATATAACTTTTTTTAAAGTTTATATAAATTTACTAAAGATAAATTTTATAAAAAAACGATAGATGAATCAATTTATATACAAAAGATAAAGCTTAGCAAATATAACAAAAGATTTTAATTAACAAAAGAAAAATATAAAATATACAAAAGTAATATGTATATACAAATGTTAAATTTGAATACTAAAGAACAAAAATTAAGTAGTTTAGGCGCATAACAGGTTGGTATTTTTTACAATACCAACTGTTATGTTATTAATGAATATTAAATTTAGAGGGTGGACATTTGGAATTTAAACATAAACCAGTATTATTGGAGGAATGTATTAATGGCTTAAATATAAAGCCAAATGGAATATATGTTGATGGAACTTTAGGTGGTGCAGGGCATAGCAGGGTAATTTTAGAGCATTTGTCAAGTGAAGGAATGCTTATTGGAATTGACCGTGATGAAGATGCTTTGAAAGCCGCCAAAGAAAAATTAAAAGATTATACAAATGTAAAATATATTCATGGTAATCATGATGATATTGCCAATATTTTACAAGAGCTAAATATAGATAAAGTTGATGGAATTTTATTAGATTTAGGTGTTTCTTCATATCAACTAGATGAAAAGGCTCGTGGGTTCAGTTATATTGGAAATAATGAACTTGATATGAGAATGGATAAAACACAAAAACTAACAGCAAAAGACGTTGTTAATAATTATTCAGAAGAAGATTTGGCAAAAATTTTCTTTGAATATGGTGAAGAGCGATTTTCAAAAAATATTGCTAGAAATATTTGCATAGAGCGAGAAAAGAATACTATTGAAACAACAGCTGATTTAGTTAAAATTATTGAAAATTCAATTCCAAAGTCAAAACAAAAAGATGGTCATCCAGCAAAAAGAACATTTCAAGCTATTAGAATAGAAGTAAATGATGAATTAAAACCTTTATATAATACAGTAATGAATTGTATAAAGTTGTTAAAAGATAAAGGCAGATTGTGCATTATAACATTTCACTCATTAGAAGATAGAGCTGTAAAACAAGCATATGTTGATGCAGAGGGAAAATGTACATGCCCAAAAGAGCTACCATATTGTGTATGTAATTATACTTCATATGGTAAAATGATTAATAAAAAACCAATAATATCTACAAAAGAAGAACTTCAAGTAAATAGTAGAGCACAAAGTGCTAAACTAAGAATTTTTGAAAGAAGAGAGGTGAAAACTTATGGCAAATAGGGTGTATGGTTATCAAGGATATAATAAAGGATATCAATTTGAAACAAGCCCAAAAAAGTTACAACCAGAATATGAACCAAATGAAGAAAATAATCCAACAAAAAAAGAAAAAACAAAAACTAAAATAGAAACAAAAAAAACACCCAAAGTTACTACAGAGCATCAAGTAAAAAGACATAAAGTTTCTAAAGAAGAAATAAAAAGAAAAGCAACTTTTGTTTCATATATTATATTTGGTTTTGCTGTGTTATTTACCATAAGTTATAGAAATTCAATTATAAATGAAAAATTTAATGAAAAAGAAAGTTTAAAAGCACAATTAACAGATATTCAAAAAGTAAATGAACAACTAGAAGTTAGTGTTGAAAACGAATTAAATTTAACAAGTATTGAAAAATTAGCAAAAGAAAGATTAGGAATGAGTAAATTAAATAATGAACAAAAAATATATATTAATTTACCTAAAAAAGAATATGTAGAAGTTAACACAAATGATAATAAGCAAACAAATAGTACAAATATAATTCAAAAAGCTTGTGAAAGCGTAAAAGAATTTTTTAAATAATTGTAAAATGCATTTAATTAAATTAAGTGCATTTTTTTTGCTCTTTTTAATATGATTTAATAAGTAATAAATTTATTGGAGGGGCTATGAGAAATATTAAAAAAATAAAGAAAAAAATGGAAAAAAATGAAAAATTTAGATTAGTTCAAAAAGTAGGAACAATAACAAGAAAAAAAAGAATGAGAAATATGATATTTGTTGTTCTTATTATAATGTTTGGTTTAGCCTTTAGAATTGGTTGGATTCAATTTAAAATGGGAAATAAACTACAACATATGGCACATTTGCAACAAACATTAGAGCGTGAGTTTAATCCAAAAAGGGGAACTATTTATGATGCAACTGGCGAAAAAATTTTAGCTGTAAGTGCATCTGTTGAAAGTATTACTGTAAATCCTGTAAATATTTCAAGTGAAAATAAGGAAAAGGTGGCACGAAAATTAAGTGAGCTATTTGAATTAGATTACGAAAAAGTTTTGAAAAAGGTTTCAAAAAGAAGCTCTATTGAAACAATTGCAAAAAAAGTAGATAAATCTAAAACAGATGAACTTCGAATATGGCTTGACGAAAATAATATAACTACTGGTGTAAATATAGATGTGGATACAAAAAGGTATTATCCATACAATAGTCTAGCAGCACAGATAATTGGTTTTTGTGGAAGTGATAATCAGGGGTTAATGGGAATTGAAGCCAAGTATGATTCAGAGCTAAAAGGACAAAATGGAAGTATTGTAAAGTTAACAGATGCAAAGGGCGGTAACTTAGATGATGAAGGAGAAGAATATGTTAAAGCAATAAATGGAAATGATTTAATTTTAAGTATTGATGCAACAATACAAGGAATTGCTGAAAAATACTTAGAAGAAGCTTGCATTGACAATGTGTGCACAGATGGTGGAAATATTGTTATAATGGATCCAAATAATGGGGATATTTTAGCTATGGCAGGTTATCCAACATACAATCTAAATGACCCATATGTGCCAATGGATAGCGAAGTTTCTGCAAACTGGGATAATTTATCTAAAGAAGAAAAAACAGCAGAACAACAAAAAATGTGGAGAAATAAGGCTATATCTGATGCATATGAGCCTGGTTCAACATTTAAGTTAATAACATCCTCAGCATCATTAGAAGAAAAAATAACTGATACAGATAATAGTGGAGAGTTTTGCTGTACTGGTAGTATTACAATTTCTGGAGTAACTATTAAATGTTGGAGATATTATAGACCACACGGTTCAGAAAGCCTAAGGCAAGCATTAATGAATTCTTGTAATCCGGTATTTATAGGCTTAGGTCAAAAATTAGGAGTAAAAACATATTATTCATATTTAAATAAATTTGGATTTTTAAGAAAAACTGGTATAGATTTACAAGGTGAAGGTGGAAGTATATTTTTGGCAGAGGAAAAAGTAGGTCCAGTAGAACTTGGAACAATTGCTTTTGGACAGAGATTTGAGGTAACACCAATACAGATGATAACTGCAGTTTCAAGTATAGCAAATGGTGGAACATATGTAGTTCCACGAGTTGTAAAAGGTATTGTAAATAGTCAAACTGGTGAAGTAAAAAACATAGAGCCACAAAAAAAGGAAACAGTAATTTCAAAAGAAACTTCAGAAAAAGTTTTAAGTATGATGCAAAGTGTTGTAGCTGAGGGAACAGGAAAAAATGCTCAAGTAAAGGGCTACTCAATAGGAGGAAAGACTGGAACTTCAGAAGATGGTGTAAATACAGGGAAATATGTAACATCATTTGTAGGAGTAGCACCAATTTCTAATCCAAAACTTGTTATATTGATAACTTTATATAATCCAACTGGAGAAGGAGGACACCAAGGAGGTGGTGTAGCAGCACCAATAGCTTCACAAGTTCTTGGAGAAGTATTACCATATTTAGAGGTAAAAAAAGATAATGAAACAGAAGAAGATGTAAAAAATAAAGTAGCAGTTCCAAACCTAGAAGGAATGACAATAGGAGAAGCAAAAAAAGTACTAAAAGATTTAAATTTGAATTTAGAATATAATGAGGAAAATACAGAAAATGAAGAAGAAAGAATAATAACAGAACAAGTGCCAGTAAGTGGAGTTGAAGTATTAGAAGAAAGCTCTATTATAGTAAAATAAATTTGTCAAAACATAAGCAAAAAAACTTAATTTTTCGTATACAAAAACAAAAATTAGTTATATAATATAGGCAAATTATAAATAGGAGGCTAAGTATGGAATTAAAAAAGATTTTAGTTGGAATTGAAGGTATAAAAGCCAAAGGTTCTTTAGATATAAAAATATCAAATTTAGATAGTGACTCAAGAAAAATAAAAGAAAATGGACTTTTTGTTGCTATAAAAGGTTTTGATGTAGATGGAAATGATTATATAAAATCAGCTATTGAGAATGGTGCAGTTGCAGTTATGACAACACCTGATGTTGATAAAAAGTTATTAAGAGAAATTGCAGATAAGGTAACAATAATTGTTGTACCAGATACAAGATTAGGTTTAGCTTTAGCATCTTGCAATTTTTATGGAAATCCATCTAAAAAGTTTAAATTAGTTGGAATAACAGGTACAAAGGGAAAAACTACAACTTCATTTATGACAAAAGCAATTCTTGAAAAACAAGGTTACAAAGTTGGTTTAATAGGTACTATTGCCACTTATATTGGAGATAAGAAATTAGAAGATAGTGATAGAACTACTCCAGAAAGCAATAAATTACAAAAAATATTTTACAAGATGGCAAAAGAAGAATGTGATGTTGTTGTAATGGAAGTTTCTTCACAAAGTTTAAAATTAAATAGAGTTGCAGGATGTGATTTTGACATAGGTGTATTCACAAACTTTTCAGAAGACCATATAAGTCCAAAAGAGCATCCAGATATGCAAGATTACTTTAATTCAAAACTAAAATTATTAAAAATGTGTAAAGTTGGATTCACAAATGCAGATGATTTAATGGTTGCAAAAGTTCCAAAATTATTACCTGAATGTAATATAACAACATATGGAATTGATAATTATTGCAGCTTATTAGCAAAAGATATTACTATAACAAATTCTTATGTGGATTTTAAAGTGAAATTAGAAACAAGAAATGAAAGAGTAAAAGTATGCATACCTGGAAGATTTAGTGTTTACAATGCATTAGCTGCAATTAGTATTGCAAAAGAGCTAAAATGTAGTGCAGAAAATATTAAAGATGCTTTATTAGAAGTAAGAGTTCCAGGAAGAAGTGAGCTTGTTAATAATAAAAGAGAGCTAACAATAATGATTGATTATGCTCATTCTCCAGAAAGCTTAGAGAATATATTAAGTGCTGTAAAATCTTATACAAGAGGAAGAGTTATAAGTGTATTTGGCTGTGGGGGAGATAGAGATTCTGGAAAAAGACCTATTATGGGTGAAATATCTGGAAGAATTGCTGATTATACAATAATAACATCAGATAATCCACGTACAGAAGACCCTCAAAAAATTGTTGACCAAATAGAAGAAGGAATTAAAAAAACAAAAGCTAATTATGAAGTAATTGTTGATAGAACACAAGCTATAGAAGCAGCAATAAAAATGGCAAATAAAAAAGATATAATAGTTTTAGCTGGAAAAGGTCATGAGCCATATCAAGAAATAAATGGTGTAAAACATCCTTTTGATGAAAGAATTATTGTAAATGAAATAATTGAAAAATTAGATTCAAAACAAAGTGATAAAAAGAAATCAAAAAAATAATAGAAGGTTTTAATAAAAATTGGAGATATAGTGTATAGCAAATATGCATCATATCCCCAATTTAACTTGCAACTTAAGAAAAAACTTCTAAAAAATTAAAACAAGAAGATAAGAAGAAAGGAATGAATGAAATGAATTTTCAACTGAAAGTATTATTACTATCATTTGTTGTTAGTGTAATATTAGGAGCAATTATTATACCAATATTAAGAAAATTAAAAGTAGGTCAAATTGAAAGAACAGATGGACCACAATCGCATTTACAAAAACAAGGAACTCCAACAATGGGAGGAATTATAATGGCATTAACAATGCTGTTAATTTCTGGATTTTTATATTGGGAATATATGAAAACAGAACCAGATGTTGCAACAAGAATGATACCACTAGTGTTTGTAACATTAGGATTTGGATTAGTTGGTTTTGTTGATGACTTTAAAAAATTAGTTTTAAAAAATACAGAAGGTTTAAAACCAGCATATAAAATGATTGGTTTGTTGATAATAGCAGTAGCTTATACTTTATATTTAGTAAAATATTTAAATATAGGAACAGAAACTTATATACCAATTTTAAAAGAATATATAACATTACCAATTTGGTTATACATTCCATTTGCAATATTTGTTTTATTAGGTACAACAAATGCAGTTAACTTAACAGATGGAATTGATGGATTATCAACAAGTGTAACAACAATAATTTTAACTTGTCTAGTATCAATTAGTATTATATTAGGAATAAAAGAGGTTACATTAGCAGGTACTGTTTTAATTGGTGCTTGTTTAGGATTTTTAATATTTAATCTTCATCCTGCTAAAGTATTTATGGGAGATACAGGGTCTTTAGCATTAGGTGGAGCTATTGCAGGTATAGCCTTATACTTAAAAATGCCATTATTATTGATAATAATAGCTTTAGTTCCAATAATTGAAACTGTCTCTGTAATGATGCAAGTAGCATATTATAAAAAAACAGGAAAAAGAATATTTAAAATGGCTCCAATACATCATCATTTCGAATTATGTGGATGGAAAGAAGGTAAAGTTGTTTCAGTATTTAGCATAATTACATTAATTTTGTGTATTATTGGAATAAGCGTTATATAAAATTTTTTGATAAGGAGATTACAAATGCAAAAGAAAACGAAAAAAATTTCAAAATTTGCTAATAATCAATTTGATTTTATATTATGCATTACAGTTATTCTATTATTGTGTTTAGGTATTATAATGGTTCTTTCTGCGAGTGCTCCATCAGCACTTTCTATAACAGGTAGTAGTTATACATATGTAAAAAAACAATTAATATTTGCAATAGCTGGAGTTTTTGTAATGCTATTTTTATCGAAAGTTGATTATAGATTTTATAAAAAGTATTATTGGTACATATATTTTGCCTCTTGGCTAGTTTTATTATTGGTTGCAATACCAGGATTAGGTTATTCGGTAAAAGGTGCAACAAGATGGATAAAGCTAGGTGGATTACAGTTTCAACCATCTGAGCTTACAAAAATAGGAATGATAATATTTTTTGCTGGATATTTAACAGACCATAAAGATGAATTAAGTGATTTTAAAAAAGGATTTTTAAAACCATTAGCATTTTTAGTGCCACCAATTGGTATTTTGTTCTTTGTGCAAAACCATCTAAGTGTTTCTTTGGTTGTAGGAATAGTTGTTATTATGATTATGTTTATGGCTGGCTGTAGATTAAAACATTTTGCTGTTGTAGGAATAGTTGGTATTTCACTTTTAGTGGGAATATTTGGAATTTTACAAATATCAGGATCTAACAGTTTCAGACTAGATAGAATTTCAACTTATTTTGACCCATGGGCTGATGCTCAAGGTACTGGTTATCAAACTGTGCAAAGTTTATATGCTATTGGCTCAGGAGGAATGTTTGGTTTAGGACTTGGAAATAGTAAACAAAAATATCTATATATTCCAGAGCCACACAATGATTTCATATTTTCTATTTTAGCTGAAGAGCTTGGTTTTGTAGGTTGCATAGTGGTAATAGCATTATTTATGATTTTTATATGGAGAGGAATATTGATTGCAATGAGAACAACAGATATGTTTGGTTCATTAATTGCAGTTGGAATAACGACTCTGATTGCTTTTCAGGCAATAATTAATATATCGGTTGTTACTGCTACAGTACCAACAACAGGTATGTCATTACCATTCTTTAGTTATGGTGGAACAGCATTATTATTATTACTTGCAAATGTAGGAATATTATTAAATATATCAAGATCGAATTCAAAAGTATAAATTGTATATAAGAAAGAGGGATAAAATTTTATGAAAGTTATAATTTCAGCTGCTGGTACAGGAGGTCATATAAATCCAGGAATTGCAATTGCTAATAAGATAAAAGAAAAAGAGCCAGATTCAGAAATTGTCTTTTTTGGAACTGATAGGGGGTTAGAAAATGACTTAGTACCAAGAGCAGGTTATAAGTTACAAACAATTGAAGCATATGGAATACAACCTAAAATAACATTAAAGAATATAAGACAAATTATAAAAACAATGAAAAGTTCAAAGATTGTTAAAAAATTTATTGATGATTTTAAACCAGATATAGTAATAGGTACAGGTGGATATATTTGTGGACCAGTATTTTCTGCAGCAAATGCTAAAAAAATTCCAACAGTGCTACATGAAAGTAATGCATATCCAGGAAGAGCTGTAAGAATGTTTGCCAAAAAGGCTGATAGAATTTTTGTTGGATTTGAAGAAGCAAAAAGTAAGTTACCAGATTCAAGTAAAGTTATAGTTACAGGAACTCCAACAAAAATTAAAAAAATGGAAATTTCAAATGATACTAGAAAAAAAATGTTATCTGATTTAGGATTAAATGACACATTACCAGTAATTTTAATTTTTGGAGGAAGTCAAGGAGCTCAACGTATAAATGAAAATGTTACAGATTTGATAATAAATGAATATAATAAAAACTACCAAATAATATGGGCTACTGGGCCAAAGCAATTTGATATAGTAAAAGAAAAGTTAAAAGAGCATGATTTAGATATTGAAAATATAAAAAATGCAAAAATTTTACCATATATTTATAATATGGAAGAGCTAATAAATATATGCGATTTAGTCGTATGTAGAAGTGGTGCTATGACAATAACGGAAATTGCTATAGTAGAAAAGCCTGCAATATTTATTCCTTTACCAAGTGTTGGTGCTAATAGACAAGAGGATAATGCACGAGTAATGGAAAAATTAGGATCTGCTAAAGTAATATTAAACTCAGAAATTAATAAAGATAATTTAAATTCATATATTAATGATATGATAAAAGACAGAAATAAATTGAATCAAATGGGAAAATTAGCTGGAAAAATTGCAACAAAAGACGTTGAAGAAAAAATATATGATGAGATTAAAAAAATTTTAAACAAAAAATAAACTAAATAAAAAGCTTTTAGAATTGTATATTCTAAAAGCTTTTTTGTTTTATATTTTAATGTGATGACGAACCTACATCTTCTTGTAAAGTTACTGTTACAACTGAACCTTCATATTTTTCGGTTCCAGCTATGGGATCTTGACTAATTACTTTTCCAGTTCCTATAGTGTTTATGTTTAAATTCTTTGATTGAAGTGTTGACTTAGCAGCACTATAAGTTAAGCCTTTTAAATCAGGAACTGTTGTTTTTGATTTATTAGCAATTGTGTCATCAGAATATAGTTTTATGATTGCACCTTCTGTTAATGAAGTTCCTTGTTTTGGTATTTGCTCTGTTATAATTGCATTTGCACTACATGTAAATGAACATTTAAAACCTTGTTCTTCTAGTAATTTTTTTGCCTCAGAGGCTGTTTTATTTCGTACATCATGTAAAGTTATTTTCTTAATTGTTGATGTATTTGAATTTGATGTAGTTGTTTTATTTGTTGTAGATGAATCTTTTGAAGGAATACCTAAGTAAGGTAATACTTCTGATAATACTTGTGATACAACTGGTGCAGCAATATGACCTCCAAAATGGTCTTTTCCTTGAGGATTGTATAATGTTAATAAAACAACTAGTTGAGGGTCATCAGCTGGAGCTACTCCAACAAATGAAGATACATATCCTGCTGTAGATCCTTCGGTTGCTTCAGAAGTACCTGTTTTTCCAGCTACCGAATAACCAGTTACTTGTCCATATTTTCCACCACCATCTGTAACAACAGATTCCATCATACTTAACATTTTCTTTGATGTTTCAGAAGAAATAACTTGTCTAACTTCTTTTGTATCTACAGATGTAACTGCACCTGTGTCTGTATTTGTAATACTTTTTACAATTCTTGGTTGCATTAATTTACCATCATTAGCTATTGCAGATACAGCTGTAATCATTTGAAGAGGAGTAATTGTAAATCTCTGACCAAATGATATTGTTGCAAGTTCAACAGGACCAACAGAATCTTTATCATGGAAAATTCCTGTAGCTTCGCCCGCTGTTGCAATACCTGTTTTTGTAAATAATCCAAATGATTTAAAATATTTATATAAAGTATCTACACCAATTTTTTGTCCTAATTGTATAAAGGCAGGGTTACATGAATTTTGTAAAGCTTGTCGTAATGATTGATATCCGTGTCCTGCGGCATTAGCACAATGTATTTTTCTATCTGCTACTTCTTGAACACCGGAACAATAGAATATTGCAGGAGTATCTGTTTCGACAATGTTTTCTTCTAATGCGGCAGATGCAACTACAACTTTAAAAACTGAACCAGGTTCATATGTATTAGAAACAGCTGTATTTCTCCACATTTTTTGCAGTGCTTCACTTTGTGCAGTTTTTGATAATGAATCCCATGTTGAAGAAAGAGTTTCATTTGGTTCAAAAGGTGTATTTAAATTATAATCTGGATATGTTGCCATTGCTAATATATCACCAGTATTAGGATCCATTATGATTATATTTCCACCGTCTGCACATTTATTTGATACACATGCCTGCTCTAAATATTTTTCTGCTATTGTTTGAATATTTATATCAACAGTTAAAGTTAAATTACTTCCATTTTGGGCTGCATAATATTGAGCATCTTCATTAGATATCAAATCCTGAGAAGCATCTTGAGTTGTAGTAATCTTTCCGGCAGTTCCTGCCAATGTTGAATCCCAATAATATTCAAGACCTGTTAAACCCTGATTATCACTTCCACAAAAACCGATTAAATTTGAAGCTAAATCAGAATAAGGGTAATATCTTTTTGTATCTTCGTCAATATTAATACCAGAAGATATTTTATTTGCTTTCATCCAATTTTCAAGCTCTGTTACTTTATCTTTTTCAATTTTTGAAACAATAGTTTCTACAGAATTTGAACTTGAAACTTTACCTAAAGTTTCTTCATAATCAAGCTCAAATAAGGTAGAAAGTTCTTTGGCAACTTTTTCTCTTAAAGCTGTAGTTTCTTCATCTGTTTTTTTCTTTAATTTATCTGGATTAACTGTTATTGTATCAACATCAGCACTTATTGCTAAAGCTGTTCCAGTAGAATCATATATAGTTCCTCTTTTGGCATTAATTATTCTGCTAGTAGACTGTTGTTTAGTAGCCATTTCTTTTAAATATGATCCTTTTACAAATTGTAAATATCCGATTCTAAATAAAAGCAAAAAAAAGAGTACAAATATTACAATCATTAAAGTACGCAATCTTTTAGTTTTAGAGTATTTAGAATTTGAATTATTATCATTTTTTATATTATTTTTTGAACCTTTGTTATTCAAATTATCACCATCTTCTTTTGAATTTTACTGACTTTTATTTTATATTAACAAATAATAAAAATCAAGATAAAATAAAAGAAAAATACCTTAAATGATAACAATTTCCCAAAATAAAGAAAAATATAAAAATGAGTTATATAAATACATGTGATATACCTTTTTGAATGTTAAACATAAAAATAAGTGACTATATCAGTAAAAAAAATAAAAAATGTACAAAAAAGTTGAAAATTTACATAAAAAGTGATATAATAAATTTATCGAAGGCAAGTATTTCTATATAGTCCTCGAGCATATCTTAATCACATTTAAAACATGGCAATTGCCAAGGAGGAAAAAATTATGATGTTTGGAAAATTGTTTAAGCGGAAGAGCAAGGTAGTAGAAACTGAGCCACAGCTGGTAGTAGACACTGATCCACAGCGCAAAATCGGGTATTTGGACAAAATGTTTGACGACATTAATCCATCTGAGGCTATGAATAAGCCTGTAGAATTGCCACGGATGATGCGTACTGGAGAAACAGAGCATGCCAAGGAAGATGGCACTACTGTGAGAGATCACTATTACCGCTGGTTCTAATTAGACTACTGTAAAACAATAAGCTAAACAACACAAGACCATCGAGATAAATTCTCGATGGTTTTTGTTTATAATTAAAAGTGATAGTGAAATAAAAGCCTTTTCATAGCAGATAAAAATTTATGTAATAATATAAACTTTTAGAAATAAAGATTGTACAATAAAACTTTATCTAAAATACAAATTAGCTGTTTAACTGTAAAATTTGGTAAAAATTTTAAAAAAAATTGACAATTAACATAAAAGATGGTATTATTAATGGGTTGTTGGCGGAATGCCATGCAATCATTCGTAAGAAACCAAATGACCGTCATAATGACACAGGAGGAAAAAAATGAAGTGGTTTGAAACAATTTTCAAGCGGAAGGAAAGAAAGTCTAGAACAACTAGATTGGAACCTTGGCAGTATGAACTGACTCAGCTTAACCCTGATGTCAGAAATCCGTACCAGTATGAAATGACTGGTGTAGATTCTAATGTCAGAAAACCCAACCGTCGGAAAAACTGTTACAAAGAAAAGTAATAGAATTCGAATTCAGTAAATTTATCAACCATTAGGAAACTATCGAGACTTGTTCTTGGTAGTTTTCTTTTTTGATAAAAACGAATTGAAAAATTTACATAAAAAACTTGACAATTTACATAAAATATACTATACTTATATAGTAGTTGGCAGAAATGTCATACAATCATTCGTAAAAGCCAAATGACCGTCGTAATGACACAGGAGGAGAAAAAACGCATGTTAAAAAAGCTTTTTAAATGGCTGGAAAGAAAGTCGAGAATGGCTAGCTTGGAAGTCCCCAAAGGCAGTTTGACTAACATTGATGGAGAGGTGAGATACCCTCAGATGTATCAGGTTACTCAGGTTGGTTCCGAGGTGAGATATCCGAGACAGTATGAGATCACTGAGATCGATTCCGAGGTGAGATACCCTCAGATGCATCAGGTTACTCAGATTGGCTCCGAGGTAAGATACCCGAGACAGCATGAGATCACTGAGATCGATTCCGAGGTGAGATACCCTCAGATGCATCAGGTTACTCAGATTGGCTCCGAGGTAAGATACCCGAGACAGCATGAGATCACTGAGATCGATTCCGAGGTGAGACACCCTCAGATGCATCAGGTCACTCAGGTAGGGTCCGAGGTGAGATATCCGAGATTCTATCATGGTACTGAGGACGATTTCTATGATGACTTTCCAATTCCCCGGAGAAAATATTACAGAAAGAAGTAGTAATCTCTGGTAAATCTATTTAGTCATGCACAGGAAACCATTGGGACCAGTTCCTGGTGGTTTTTTGTTTTATATTTAAAAATAGAAATCACCTATTGACACAATTAAAAAAATTTGCTATTATAATAAAAATTTTTATTCAAAAAATTTAATTCTAAAAAAATTCCAAAGGAGATATTTATGTTATCAATTGTTAAAAGTATGACCCTTCATGGTTTAGAAGGTTTTATTGTCGATGTTCAAGTTGATGTTGCTGGAGGTTTACCTTGTTGGGAAATTGTTGGACTGCCAGATGTTAGTATAAGAGAATCTAAAGAGCGAGTCCGAACAGCAATTAAAAATTCAGGGTATGAATTTCCAAGTAGGAGAATTGTAATTAATCTAGCTCCTGCTACAATTAAAAAAGTTGGTTCTGCATTTGATTTGCCAATTGCAGTTGCTATTTTGCTTGCAACAGATAATATTAATGAATTTGATTTTGAAAATGTTGCGTTTGTAGGAGAGCTTTCTTTAGATGGAAATGTTCATAGTATTAATGGTATATTGCCAATGTGTATTGAAGCTAAAAAATTAGGTATAAAAGAAATAATTGTTCCAAAAGAAAATGCAAAAGAAGCAAGTATTGTTGATGGAATTGGTGTTATTCCAGTTAGTTCTTTAAATCAGGTTGTTGCATATTTAAATAAATCTATAAAAATTAATCCAGAAAAATTTAATTCTAATGAATTAATTAATTCGAATCAAGTTTATAATCTAGATTTTTCCGAAGTAAAAGGTCAAAAAAATATTAAAAGAGCTATAGAAGTGGCTGCGAGTGGTGGTCATAATTGTTTATTAATTGGATCTCCAGGATCTGGTAAGACAATGATGGCAAGAAGAATTCCAACAATTTTACCAAAATTAAGTTTTGAAGAAGCTTTAGAAGTAACCAAAATTCATAGTGTGGCTGGAAATATAATTGAAAATAGTCCGCTAATAATAAATAGACCATTTAGATTTCCACATCATACAATATCTAAAACATCGCTGGTAGGTGGAGGAGTTATTCCAAAGCCAGGAGAAATAAGTTTATCACATTATGGAGTTTTATTTTTAGATGAGCTTCCAGAATTTGAAAAATCAACATTAGAGGTACTTCGTGGTCCTCTTGAAGATGGTAAAATAACAATTAGTAGGGTTAATGCAACATTAACATATCCATCAAAATTTATGCTTGTAGCTAGTATGAATCCATGTCCATGCGGATATTATGGTTCAGATAAAGAATGTAATTGCTCAAATCAGGCAATAAATAAATATTTGGGAAAAATAAGTGGGCCATTATTAGATAGAATAGATATTCAGGTAGAGGTAAGTAGTGTTAAATACAAAAATCTTGATTCAAATATACAGGAAGAAACCTCAGAGCAAATACGAAAAAGAGTGGAAGAAACAAGAAAAATTCAACTTGAAAGATATAAAGAATGTGGAATTTATTCGAATTCAGAATTAACACCAAAACTGATAGAAAAATATTGTAAATTAGATGAAAAAAGTAAAACATTATTAGAAAAAGCATTTAACAGATTAGGTCTGAGCGCAAGAGCATATGCCAGAATATTAAAGGTTGCACGAACAATTGCAGATATGGAGAAAAGTGAAAATATACAGTCAAGTCATTTATTGGAAGCTATTCAATATAGAAGTTTAGATAAAAAGTACAGCAGATAATAAAATAATTAAGCTCTAATTTAAAATTATAGAATATGATAGTTTACAATAAATGATATGTGAATTTATATAGGGCTTATTTATAAATGAATTAGATTGAACTATTTGTTACAATGTAAAATTTAAGGAAAAGGAGAGCTAAAAATGTTTATTGATAAAAAGATTTATGAAATATATCCAATTAATCCAACATATCCAGATATGTTGAAAAAAATACCATCTGCACCTAAAAAGATTTATGCAATTGGAAATATTAGTTTATTAAATGAAAAGTCAATTTCAATTGTTGGATCAAGAAATAGTTCAGAATATGGAAGAAAAATAACCAAAAGTATTACAAAAGATTTAGTGCAAAGTGGTATTGTTATAGTAAGCGGTATGGCAAATGGAATTGATTCTGTGGCACATAAAACTTGTTTAGAATATGGAGGGAAAACAATTGCTGTGCTAGGGAGTGGTTTTAGGCATATTTTTCCAAAAGAAAATGAAGAATTGTTTCATCAAATAATTGAAAATGATGGATTAGTAATATCAGAGTATCCAATTGATACACCTGTGCAAATGAAGAATTTTCCAAAAAGAAATAGAATAATAAGTGGATTATCAATAGGATTATTGGTAATTGAGGCTGCATATCGAAGTGGGACAAGTATAACTGCAAAATATGCCAAAATACAAGAAAGAAAAGTATTTTGCATTCCAAATAGTATTGGAAATAAAAATAGCTATGGAACAATAAATTTAATTCAAAATGGTGCAATATTGGTTAGAAATGCACAAGATATTTTAAAAGTGTTGGGGATGGAATGTTTAAAGGAAAGTAATACAGTAAAGTTTAAACAATTGGAATTATTAGATGAAGAAAGTAAAGAAATTTTTAATTGTATAAATAAAAATGAATCAATAGATGCAGAAGGAATATCAATGCAAACTGGAATTGATATAAGCAAAGTAAACGAGTTAGTTACAGTATTGGAGATTGATGAAGTAATAAAATCAGTTGGATTTAACAAATTTAAAATATGTGAGGAGTATTATGAATAAGACTGAATTTGGAAAAATTGGTGAAAGTATTACATGTAAATACTTATGTCAAAATCATTATAAAATAATTGATAAAAATTATTATTATAGAGGCGGAGAAATAGATATAATTGCTTATGATGAGGAAGAAAATGAATTGGTTTTTATAGAGGTAAAAACAAGAGCTAGTGGGGCATATGGGTTGCCCTCAGAAGCTGTAAACAAAAGAAAAATTGCTAATATAACTAAAGGAATAAAAAAATATATACTGTCT
>ERZ1026876.857-NODE-857-length-16960-cov-15.231352_pt1 | contig 16960 bp, 7 predicted proteins | sample MGYA00380168_ERZ1026876 | MGnify/ENA primary metagenome ERZ1026876 (study PRJEB33269, sample SAMEA4719804) | human gut metagenome | biome: human-associated habitat; feature: organic feature; material: feces | place: Cameroon | collected 2013-10 ... | reverse complement strand
TACATGAAAGAAGTTAAAATGGGTATTTATACTCGCAAAACTGAAGATATTGAAGAAACTTTTGAGTTTAAATTTTATACAGACCTTACTGTGGCACAGAAATTGCTATTTACTAACTCTGTTACAAATTTAGTTGTAGATGAAAATAATTACAACTCAATTATTCGAGACCTAGTATTTGATTTTTATGTAATTGATATTTTTACAGATATTAGTACAGAAGAATTTAAACAGTCTCCCTCTTTTCTTAATAGTGTTGAACAGTTTTTAGAAGAGACTAATATTGTAGATGTTGTTAAAGCGAATGTCATCCCAGCTCTCTTTGAAGAATTAAATAAAGCAGTAGATAAGGCGATTGAATATAAAACAGGTATTCATCCCTCCCCTATTGGCGATTCTCTTGCTTCTCTTATTAAGACTATTGAAAAGAAAGTAAATGAAATTGATTTAAATGACATGATGGGAATGGTACAGAAGTTCGTTGGTATGACTGGCGAATTGACTCCAGAAAGTATTGTAAATGCTTATATGAATACTGATATTCATAAGAACAACGTAATTGAAATTGAAGAAACTAAGAAACAGAGAGCAGAATTTGTTAAGGATATGGATGCTGCTATTAAGAGTGTTGACAATAGCAATAAGAAGATTACAGCTAAGAAAACTAATAAATCTGTAAAATCTAAAGAATAATACCTGGTGATTTAATATGGTTTTTAAAAATGAAGAACAATTAAAAAGTTTTCTGTTGAAGAAATGTACAAATGCAGTTGCTAAAACAGAAAAAGAAGTATATGAAACATTTGATAAAAATATAAATAATTTTTATGGCGAATTTACGCCTGATATATATGAGAGAACTGATAAATTGCGTAATTCTTTGTCTGCTACAGAAGTAGCACAGATTGGGAATGGAGCTTATGCAGACGTTTATTTTGACGCTTCTACAATGAATTATACTACTGGTTCTTGGAGTGGAGAAACTGTTCTTCAAGTGGCTTTAAATAGTTCTGTGCCTCATGGTGGATTTGCAAATGGTACTGCTATTTTTGAAGAAAGTATGCTTGCAATGCACGATAGAGGCGGAGTAAAAGAAATGTTAAAACAAAATTTAATTTCAGAGGGAATACCTATTAGATAAAACTAAAATCATATAAATAAAATTTTATAAAAATATAGCACCTTTTTAGGTGCGTTTCACAATGCACTCAAGAAAGGATGTGAATATATTGGCTGATTTTAAAATTGAATTAGGTGTAAAACTTGATACAAGTGATTTAAAAAGTGAAATTGGCAAACTTGATGGGAAACACAAGATTAAATTAGGTGTTGATTTAGGAGTTAATGATATTAGAGATAGGATTAAAGCCTATAATCAAAATACTAATAATATTAAGGTTAAATTAAAAGCGACTCTTGATACCAAGGATTTGCAAAAGCAAATAAACAATCTTAGTTTAGATACTGGTAAAAACGGTAAAGGCGTAAAAGTACCTATTGATACTGCTTCTTTAACTGAGTCTTTAGGGAAAGTTGAAAAACTTATTTCTGAAGTTAAAAATTCTATTGGCACTTTGGATGACAAAGTTGATACCAAGTCGCTCGTTGCTTCCGTTAATCAAATCGCAAGCGCATTAGAAAAGGCAACAAAAGAGTCTGATGGATTAGTTTCATCTTTAAAAGCTTTAAGTCAAAAGGATTTTAATTTTAATTTTAATCTTAAGGCCGGAGACTCTAATCCCGCTCAATTGATGACTAAATACGGTCAAGAGGTTAGCAGAACAGCGTTGCCAGCTTTAGAAAAGCAAATTCTATATTTAGAAAATGCAATACAGAAAAAATCAAAAAACGCAATACAGAATTATTTTTTAAACAAATATAAAGATTTCGGAGGAAGAACATTTGCAACGAATCTTCGAACTGAATCGTTGTTTGGCATTGATTCCGATAATAAGAAACTTACTGACAATAAGCAAATGCTTTCGGCCGAAAAATATATTGGACATTTAACTGAAATTGCCTCCCTTAACAATATTGATTTAAGTGGTTTTAGAAATGAATTTTCTAAGAGTGCAACTGAAATAGTTGATGATACAACCAAAATTCAAACTGGTGTTAAAGAGTTCAAAGACCAAGTTGAGAAATTTAAATCTATTTTTGGTGGAATTAATGCTGAAGAACTTACTGGTATTCTTGAACCGCTTTTACAAGATATAACAAAAATCAGAGAAGCTCTTGAAACCTTCTCTTCTGTCGGTACTATTGATGGGCTTGTTGCTTCTTTTCAGGAATTGTTTGGTGTATTAGATAGATTAACTGCCAACATTACAACGGCTAAAGAAAGCTTTGATGGAATTGGAAATGCTACTGGTTCTCTTGGGCAAGGTGGTAGTAGCATTGAAAGTGTTGATAATGATTTAAAACAAGTAACTGTTACTGCTGAAGGTACAGCTAATGCTATTAAGAGTATGCGAGACGCAATGTCAAGCATGAATTTTAATCATTCTTCTATTAATGCTGTTACAAAAGATTTGGAAGAGATGGGAATTGAAATTAGTAAAATTTCTGTAAAGGACAAAGGTCTTTATTTAGATGTAACTGTTAAAGGAATAGATTCAATAGGAAGAGCAGTTACTGAAGTAAGACAGCTTGATGCAGAGACTAAACAAGTTTTTCCAGTCAGTAAAACATTTACTCAGTCTTTTGAAACAAGTGCAGATATAGCAAAAAAAGAAGCTAAAGAAACTGAAGAGGCGTTTAATAAATTAAAATCTCTTGGCAAAGAAATAAGTAGTTTAGATTTTAAAATTGCTGGACTTGATGCGGATAAAAATAAGGCAGAAATTGCAGAATTAACAAACCAATTAAATAGACTTGAAGCAGAATATAATGATTTATTTAATACTTTTGAAAAAAAATTGAGTCCTGGGCAAGTTGATGAATTAGTCGGAGACATTGTAAAAGGTACTGAGAAACTTGATGTTCTTAAAGCAAAAATGGCAGATACAGTCGAATCTCAAAAAATAACAGATGATTTCGAAAAGTTAAAGTCTATTGCAAAAGAAATAAGTAATACTAGGATAGATATATTAAAATCTGATGATATAGCTGAAATTAGCGAGGCAACTGCTAAATTAAGTAGACTCAAGACTGAATATGACGAGCTACTTGCTAAAACTAGAGGAAGCTTAAGTAATAAACAAATTGGTGAATTGGGTAATATTGTTGACCAAGGAGATACAAATGCCCTTAAAGCATTCAATAGTGAAGTGCAAGAGTTTATTAAATTGCAAAATCAGATTGAAAATAAAAAATTCGAAATTGGCAAACTAGAATTACTTGGCGGAAAAGAAAATGAAATCGCTGATTTAAAAAGACAACTTACAGAACTTGAAGATACTTATAATCATTTAATGAACACATTTATGAAGAAAGTGTCTGGTAATGCAGATATTCTTCAAATGGATGATTTTAAAGGTCTTGAGAATGGTATAGAAAAAGCAACTACAAATGCTGAAAACAGACTTAAACAATTCGAGGCTCAATATGCTGATGTACAGGCAAAGCTCGCAGAAGATATTAAACTTGATATTGACAATGGCAAATTTGACAATGAAGTATCAACAATATTAGACAAGTTTAGCAAATTATCAGGTGAGTCTTCTGAATTAAAAGAACACATAGAAGCAGTTGACACAGCTTTAAAAAAAATGAAAGAAGCTGCTGGTACTGACAATGAAGTTGCTGATGCTGAAAAACTCGTAGCCGCACAAGAAGAATATGCGAAGGCCATAAAAAAGGTTAATAATGAATTAAATATACAAGCCAGAGAAGAAAGAGCTGCTAATGCCGCAGAAAAATTATCTCAAGACAGAAAATCTTTAAAGCTGGATATGGTTAATTGGTTAAAACAAAACACCAAAGCAGCAAAAGAGTATGGAGATGAAATTCAAAAGCTTATAGCTTCGTGTGATAAACTGGATAAAGTTGGTCTTGCAAGCACTAGACAGAAATTTAACAATATTACAAAAGATGCCGAATTACATGGTAAAACCGGTTTAACTACTTGGGACAAACTTGTAGATAAAGTCAAAGAATATTCTGTATATTTTTCTGTCGCAGATGTAGCTATGAGGTCAATACAAGCATTGAAAGATATGTTTGAGCAGGTTAAAGCTATTGATACTGCTATGACAGAATTGAAAAAGGTCACAGATGAAAGTGATGCATCTTATGATAAATTCTTGACAAATGCCGCATCAAGAGCAAAAGAAATTGGTACGACTATTGATGGACTTGTAACCTCTACTGCTGATTTTGCGAGACTTGGTTATAGTTTTGACCAGGCCGCTGGATTAGCAGAAGTAGCAAATATTTATACAGTTGTTGGTGATGAAATTGAGGGGGTTGAAGAAGCGACTCAAAGTCTAGTTTCTACAATGGCGGCTTTCAAAGATGAAATGAACGGGATGAGTGATAGTGAATTTGCTCTAAGTATAGTGGATAAATTTAATGAAGTCTCAAATAATTTCAGTATCTCTAGTGGCGGTATTGGTGAAGCATTAACTCGTTCTGCATCTTCGCTGGCAACTGCAAACAATACTTTGGATGAAAGTATTGCTTTAATCACGGCAGCTAATACGGTGGTAAATTTGTGCCACGCAGCATAGTAATATGTTTGCTAGTAGATAACTATATAAGTCAAAGGGTGAGACTACACCAGAGACTTAGGAAAGATTAATATTAAATTATATATTGACAATTTATAAAAATTATGTTATTATAAATGCGGTAAAACAAATAAAGTTATAAGTGTTTGGAGATTTATATGAAAGTAAGGAAGATTTGTCAATATTGCGGGAAAGAATATCATGTTAGTGAATCACAGGAGAAACGAAGTAAGTTTTGTTCTGATAAGTGTTTTAGAGCAAATAAAAATACTCAAACGGAGTATGAATGCGATTATTGTGGTAAGTTGTTCATGATAAGAAAATCTCGTATAGAGCAAGTAAAGAATGGAGAAAGAAAAGGTCTATATTGTTGCTCTCAATGTGCAAAAGATGTTCAAAAACCAAAATGGAACGATATTGTATCTCTGTTCCAAAGTCGTAATTATACTTTGTTAAGTGATAAATATGTCAATGCAAAAACAAAAATGGACTATATTTGTAATAAGCATAAAGATAATGGTGTCTAAAGTATAACTTATGGAAATTTAAGAAATGGGTTTGGTTGTAAATATTGCGGTGATGAAAGAACTGTTGAGGCAAGAAAATTATCTTTTGAGGAAGTAAAGCAAATATTTGAAAGTACGGATAAAATCTTGTTAGACCAACCTTATATTAATGCGCACACTCCGTTGGCTTATATTTGTAAACAGCATCCAGAAGTAGGCGTACAATATATGGAGACAGAAAATGCTCGTAAGCAGTATTGCCCATATTGCAATATTATAAAAGGCGAATATAGAATAATGCAATATTTAACAGAAAATAACATTGTGTTTGAAGGTAGAAAAACATATGATGACCTTTTTGGCGTTAAAGGTGGAAAATTATCTTATGATTTTTATTTACCTGAGTATAATATGCTGATAGAATTTCAAGGTGAGCAACATGAACGTCCTGTTGATTTCTTTGGTGGAGAAGAACAATTTAAAATACAATTAGAGCATGATAAACGAAAGAAGGATTATGCTGCATATCATAATATAAAATTGTTAGAGATTTGGTATTATGATTTTAATAACATAGAATATATTCTAAATAACAAGTTAAATTTAGTTTATATAATTTAATATTTTTATCCTCAGAGACTGCGGGATACATATGGTAACATATGTATTGAAGTTATCCGCCCCACTCTATTAATTGTAGAAGGGCGTAATATACAGTCCAATCTCACACTATAAAGTCTATTAAATGAAATGTGAGAGTTAGCCAGAAATGACTAACCGCCATATATTTTATAACTAATAAATTTATATGGTCAGTAGGTCTGGGGAACCGAAAGTAATAGATTGACAAGACCCCGTAAAAGTTGGTAATGCCTTTAAGACAAAATTTTTGAATTGTCTTTATGTACAGAAATGTGCATAATAGTACGCATCTAAAACCAGTAAAACCTAAAGCCTTATCACTACAATGCGGATGAAATATGCTGGCATGAATGTAACGAAAGTAAAACAACGATAAGGATTCCATATGGCCAAAAGCCTAAGTGGAGTAACAATGGTAGCTTGGTCGCAAAGTCCCGAATAGGGATGTGTCAAACGACTAGTAAGACCTGTATTATATAGGCATAGGGCAGCAAGCCAACGGCTGTCTGAAACGGTGCGCCCCTCCCCTACTCTATTAGATTAGGAAGGGTGAAGAAATAGTCTACTCTCATATGAAAGTATGAGTATTATTGTAATTTTTATTGATTTTTTAGTTTTATAATTAATAAAGTTATAATAATAACATCAACTTGCGATTGATGGTAATAATCGGAATTTCAATGCGCATAAGAGGCGCAACGACGGAGCTGGAAGAAGCTGGAGAGTCAACCGATGGCATGGCTGAATCCACAGCTAAACTCCAAGAAGAAATTATGGCATTAACTGGCATTGATATAATGCTGGATTCAAAAAATTTTAAATCAACCTTCCAGTTCATGGATGAGTTATCTGATAGATGGGAAGACCTCAGCGATATAGCTCAGGCCAGCGTGATAGAATTAGTGGCAGGGAAGCACCAGGGTAACGTATTTGCTAGTATCATGGAAAATTTTGATACAGCTAGAGAAGCACTTGAAACTTCTGAGAATTCTGCTGGTTCAGCAATGAAGGAACACGCAAAATGGAGTGAGTCCTTGGAGGCTCGTCTTAATAAACTCCAGGCAACCTGGCAGAGTTTGTCTCAGAGTTTTTTAAGTTCAGACTTTTTAAAAGTTTGTTTTGATATTGTTACAAAACTTGTAGATGTAATAGATAAATTAATAGATAAAATTGGCGTAATTCCAACTCTTTTAGGTGCTATTGGAATTGTTAAAATTGCTAAAGACTTATTGCTTTTTAAAAATGATATAACGTCTGTTGGAAAAGCAATGGAAGTGCTTGAGGCATCGTTCCCGAAGTTAGCAAATATTTTCACATCATTCTTTTCAACTATAGCAAATGGCGGTAATATTCTTGGTGCATTAAAAGCATCTATGTCTTCGCTGATGGGGGTAATAGCCGCTCATCCAATTTTAGCAGCCGTTGCTGCTGCTGGTATTGCTATTACTATTTTTAGTCAATTACATGAATCGGCAGCTGAACTCGCAGAAAAAGTGGATGAAGTCACAACCAAATACGAAGAACAACATGGTGAACTAATAAAACTCAAAGGTGACTATGATTCTTCTAACGAAGACTCTATGGTTTCTAAATATGGAGAATTATCAAAAGGTGTCAATGCTTTAGGCGAAAATGTATCTTTAACTGCTGATGAATATGCGGAATATCGAGATATTGTAAGCACTATCGCAAGTCAAATTCCAGGTCTTGTTACTGGGTATAATTCTCAAGGAGACGCAATACTAGGATGTGCTGGTAGTGTAGATAAACTTACAGAAGCCTATAAAAATTTAATTATTGAACAAGATAACGACATTCTTGATTCTGGCAAAGACATTTTTAAAGACTTTAAAAATGATATAAAAGACGTTTCAAGAGAAGGAATGGTGTCAAGCACCAGACATTTAGATGAGTTAGATGAGATACTTAAATCTTATAAGACTATTGGTAAAGATGGTAAAGAAGATTTTAGCAAATTAGAAGATTGGGTCAATGATACAAAAAAACTTTCTGAAGATGATAAAAATAAAATTGCAGACCTACTTGAAGATAACGGCTTTGAACCGACTTTCAAAGAGAAGTTAGGGAATAGAAGAGACTTTATTGCTAGAGCGATAAAGGAAGATGCCGCAAAAGTAAAAGAGGTATTAGGCTCTGCGTATGACGAACTTAATTCATATACAGAAGAATTAAATACTTTTTCTAGTGCTTATTTAGAAAAAGGAATTTTAACCAAATACTCTGATATGAGCGACAGAATGCAAGGAGCTATATCTCAAATTGCTTCTAGTTTCGATATTGATTTTTATGAACAGTTTGATAATATAGGAGAACTTGAAAAGCATCTTGATTCGATGTTATCTACTTTTGCTAATCTTAGTACAACACAAAAGACAAAATTTGAAGCAGCTTTTGACTTAGAAACACAGTTCAACGGCGGAGAAATTTCATATGGCGAATATGTCAAAGGAATTCAAAATGCCGAAAATTTAATTGATAGTTTAGAATTAGATGATGAAGTTAAAAACCAAATTAAATTAGCTTTAAATACCGATGAAGTAAAAAAGAATTATGAAGCTTTAAAAAAGCGTTTAACATCTGATGAATACAACATAAAGATGAATACAAAAGAAGCTGAAGAGTTTCTTAATGGATTAAGCGCAAGCGAATATTCTGTTGCAGTAGATTTAATAGCTAATGGCGATATAGACTTTAGTGATTTTGATGTTAAGTCATTAAGAGAATATATTGAAAAAGAAGCAAAACTTCAAGATGCACTGAATTTTACCATAAGTATGGATGTCGAGACAGAAAGTGTTGAGAAACTAAACACAGCCATGGCCGAATCTGTGTCTGGTGCTGGTTTATCATCTGAGGCTATTTCTGCTTTAAAAGCTCGTTATTCAGAACTTACGTCTCAGGGTTATGACCTCTCTGCTATGTTTGAAGAAACGGCTAATGGTATACATCTTAATAAAGCAGCTGTCAGTGAATTTGAACAAGCTCTCGCTCAACAAAAGCTGTCTGAAACAAAAGGCCATTTAGATACATTGAAAAGTACATATGATGAACTTGGTGAAAAAATAAAGAATTGCAATAATGCAGAAGAAAGAGCAAGTTTATATGTACAGCAACAAGAAATTGCACAAAAGATAAATGATTTAGGGACGTTAGCTTCTCAATATGAAGGTTTAGCGTCTGCTTATAATGCATGGACTGCTGCTGAAGAAGCTGGTAATGAGCGAGATATGTATGAAGGCATCATTGAAGGTTTTGAAACAATAGAAGATGAAATATCTCGTGGTTGGTATGATGATGGTACTATTAAGTTCCTTGAACTTATGACTGGACGAACTGATTTGGCTGGTAAGTCTGCTTCTAAATTAAAAGAAATCTGGAATAGTTTAGATGATACAATTAAAGGTACGAGTTATAGTGTTAAGGATTTCTTTACTACTGATAAAGATGGTAATTCAACGAGTACAGGTGCTTACAACTTTTTAAGAGCTGTCGAAGAGCTTGGTAAAAATGGCGGTTTAAAGGCTCTTAAAGGTCAAAATATTGAAAAACTTGTAGAACGTAACAGCGAAGGTAAAATTATTGGATTTGATTTCAATGTTGTTGGCGGAGATAAGGCTGTTGCTGATGCTTTGGGTGTTAGTGAAGAAATCATTCAAACAATTCAACGGGCTTTGGATGACGCTGGATTTGTTGTTACATTGGACGGAAGTTGGACGCAATATGCTGATTTAGCAGAAGAAGCAGAAGTAGCAAGTCAGTCAATAAAGAAGTTAGCACAGTCTAACAAGGAATTGAAAAAAGCTGGATTTGATGAATATGATTTTAACTTCAATGTTTCATCTATTGATGAAGCAAATGAGCAATTAGATAAAGCAAAAGAGCTTTTAAATAGTGACGCATTTAAAAATAAGAAAACTGGCAAATTTGACATAAATGCCGATGGTGCTAAAGATGCATTGAAGATTGCTGAGACTTTAACAATTAAAAAAAATCAACTTGAAGAACCAGCTTATATGTCTGTTGATGCAACCAAATTAGAAAAAGAGCTTCAAAAGCCTGTAGAGCTATTGCAAGATTTTGAGAATTTAACTCAAGAAAAAGATTTACTTAATTTAACTGGAACTGACACAAAAAGACTAAGTGAAATAGACACTGAGTTAGACAACATTGTTAATAGTCTTTCAAACCTTAATGAAGACACCAAGGTAAAACTTGGCATTGACGGGATGACTCCAGATGAAATTCGAGAAGAATTAGAGAATGGTACAATTGAAATTCCAGCCGAAATGACAATTGAGGCCAATATGGATAAAAGTCTCGAAGACTTAGTAACTATTGGATTGCTCGAACAAGGTCTTATTACTAAAAAAGAAGCTAAACTTAGACTAGATATAGAAATCGAAGCAAATGATTTAGATGAAGAGTTAAGTAAAGCTTTAAAAGAATCTGGACTTAAAGGTGATAAGTTAAAATCATCTTATAAGATTGCCGCTGAAAATGAAGATTGGTTAAAGAAGTATGATGTTAATGACCAAGTGGCCATGGTTAAATTTCTTGTTGATAACAAAGAAGTTAATGAATATAGTCCAGAAGATAAAGAAGCGGTTGCTAAATATGAACTTGACGGGAAGAGTATAGATGAGTTAAATGAAAAACTTAGCAGTATAAAGGGACTTTCCGAAGACGATAAAGAAATCGTCGTTAAAGCCACAGCTAAATTTAACCAAGATGGCGACATAGAAAATTTGTTGTCTAGTATTAACGCAATAGAAGATGAAGAGATTAGAAAGCAAGTGTTTGTTGAACTTGTTGAAAATGGTGATTTTGATGAACTTCTAAATGGCTTAAATAAAGACGAACAAAAGGTTGTTATTAAAGCCGTAACAGAAGGTACTGGCGATGTAAAATCTTTAAATGAAATTATTGATAAATTGCCAGAAGATGTGCAACCAGAAATTCGCGCATTAGTTGGTGACTCTATGGACGATGTTACCGAACTCGATGGTGAGCTTGTCAAAATGTCGAGTGCTAAGTATAAACTTAGAGTAGACTATGATATGGACAAAGATTTTGTTGATAGTTTGACAAAAGACCAACGAAAAGTTGCAGTTAAATTTATTGCTGAAAATGAAGATTGGTTGAAGAATTATAAAGTCGAAGATAAAAAAGCGATTGTTAAGTTCTTTGTTGAAGATAAAGATGTTCAGAATTATACACCAGAACAAAAAGAAGCTCTTGCTAAATATATAGCTGATGGTGGTAATTTAGAAGGTTGGGATGCACCAACAAAAGAATCGTTCGTCCAATATCTTGTTGATGGCGGAGATGTTAGTAGTTGGACACCGGAAACAAAAGAAGCATTTGCCAAATATATAGCAGAACATGGAGCAGTTGATTCTTGGACACCTGAGCAGAAAGAAGCGTTGGCTAAATATTTCAAAGAAACTAGCGAACCAGATAATTACAAAATGCAACCAAAAGAAGGTACGGCAACTTATAAGAAAGATGTTAGTGATGTTACTGGTTGGACGCCTCCTAAAAAAGAAGGTTCTGTGTATTATAGAATTGCTGGTGTTATAGGTAATATTAAAGATAAAATTGCTAATCTGTTTGGTGTTGCAAATGGAACGGCAAACATAAACGGTACTGCATATGTTAATGGGTCGTCAGGAAGAGCATTCAAAAAAGGAAATTGGGGAATAAATAATTCTGGTACTGCATTAGTTGGTGAGTTAGGTCAAGAGACACTTGTAAGAGACGGACGGTTTTATACTATTGGGGATACTGGCGCTGAATTTATCAAATATAAAAAAGGCGATATAATCTTCAATCACAAACAAACAGAAGAATTATTTAAAAATGGAAAAGTTGTTTCTGGTAATGGTCGTGGAAAAGCATTAATTAGCGGTACTGCATTTTCAAGTGGTTCTGGTGGAGGTGAAGAGCCAGAAGTTAAAAGTTATACCGTTGGTTCAAAGAAATCTTCAAAGAAATCTTCAAAGAAGTCTTCAAAGAAGTCTTCTAAAAAATCGTCTTCTAAAAAGAAGTCTTCTTCTAAAAAATCGTCTAAAAAATCATCTTCGTCTAAAGATTTTGAGGAAACTTTAGACTTTATTGAAATTAAAATTGACCGTATAGAGCGTGCTATCGACCAGCTCGACAAAACAGCTAATAATGTTTATAAATCTTGGTCTGCAAGAAATAAATCTCTTGCTAGTGAAATTGGCAAGGTAAAAGATGAAATTAATATTCAACAATCTGCATATACAAGATATATGAAAGAAGCCAATTCAGTTGGTCTCTCTTCTTCCTGGGCAAAAAAAGTTCGTAATGGTTCAATTGATATTAAAACCATTAAAGATGAAAAACTTGCTGATAAAGTAAAAAAATATCAGGAATATTATGAAGCGGCACTTGACTGTAAAAAGGCTATTGAAGAACTCAAAGAACAAGAGGCAAGTTTATATGCACAGAGAGTTGAAAACGCAAGCAAAAAATATGAAGGTGTTCTTGGAGTTATTGGACATAAAAAGAGTATGTTGGAAGAATACATTTCTCAATCAGAAGCTCAATCATGGCTGGTTAGTGCAAGATATTATAATGCTCTTATGAAAAATGAGCAGAGTAACATTGCACAGCTTAAGAAACAAAAGGCTTCTATGCTTGCCGAATTCGGAACCGCAATGAAGAGCGGAACCATAGAAAAATACTCTGAAAAGTGGTATGAAATGGTCAATTCCATTGATGAAGTAACATTGAGTATCACACAAAGTCAAACAAAGTTAAAAGAATACAAGCAGACACTTCAGCAATTATCATGGGAAACTTTTGATTTACTTCAAGAAAAAATTTCTTCTGTCACAGATGAAACAAGTTTCTTAATTGACCTTATGGATAATAAAAAACTTAATGATGATAATGGTCAATTAACTAATGAAGGATTGGCGACATTAGGTTTACATGGTGTTGCGTACAATACAAATATGTATCAAGCCGACTTAGCTTCAAAAGAGGCTAAGAAGCTTAAAGCCCAATTAAAGTCTGACCCATATGATACTGAACTTGAAAAGCGTTACAGAGAAATGCTTTCTTTGCAGAGAGAGTATATATCGAATGCTGAGGATGAAAAAGATGCTATAAAAGATTTGGTTGAAAATGGTATTGAGTTAGAACTTGATGCATTAGATGAAAGAATAAATAAGTATGAAGAAGCTTTAAGTGGGCAGAAGGATTTATATGATTATCAGAAGAAGGTTTCTGAACAAACTGAAGAAATTGCTAGTTTAGAGAAGCAAAGAGCCGCATATTTAAATGATACTTCTGAAGAAGGCAAGGCGAAATTACAGCAAATAGAACTATCTCTTAAAGATGCAAAAGACGAACTTAAAGAAACTGAATATGATAAATTAATTGATGATACTGAGCAAATATTATCAGACCTTTATGATGAATATGAAGAAACATTAAATAAACGGCTTGATAATATTGACTATCTTGTATCTCAAATGATAGACGAAATTAATTCTAATTCATCTGTGATTGGTGATACAATTCGTCAATCTGCGAAAGATGTTGGATATTCATTGTCAGATTCAATGAGAGAAATTTGGGATAAAAATTCGTCAAATATAAATAATGTAGTTGAAATGTATGGAAAAAATTTTATAAGTCTTCATACTACGACCAATAATGCATTATCGGCTATAAATGTTAATTTGCAGAATATGATTGCACAATTGAATTCAATAGCTAAAACAAATGTAAATTCTGCGAGTACGTCTTCTGCCGCCAGTTCGAAACAAGCAAATGCTAAAAAATCTACTAAAAAGAAACCTACAACTAAGAAAGACACTAAGAAAACTACTACTAAAAAGACTATTAAAGTTGGCGGCAAGATTAATGCTGGCAACGCAAAGATTTATGATTATGCTGGAGATAAGTCTGGAGAAAGACAGTATTATAGAAACGACCCAATTTATAAAGTTCTTAAAATTAGTGGTAACTGGTTGCAGGTTAGATATCACAAACTTAGCAAAGGAATAACGGGCTGGTTTAAGAAAGGCGATGTTAAAGCTTACGCAACAGGAAAGAAGAATATTGCAAATTCAGAATTAGCTTGGACGCAAGAAAATGGCAAAGAATTTATTGTTAGACCTTCTGATGGTGCAATCCTCACTCCTGTTGCGAAAGGTGACAGTGTATTAAATGCTAATGCAAGCGGCAACATTTGGGATATGGCAAACTCCCCTGCTGAATTTATTAAAGACAACTTAAATCTTAAGAATACTGACGTTCCTAATAATTCTACTGTTCGGAATAATTATACTCAGCATTTAGATAAAGTTGTGTTTAGTCTCCCTAATGTTAAGAATTATGAACAACTTCTTGCACAAATGCAAAAGGATAAGAATTTTGAAAATCTTGTTCTTTCAATGAGTGTTGATAGACTTGCTGGAGGAAGTTCTTTGGCAAAGAAAAAATCAATTAGATAACTGTTTTATAGGGAGAGATAGGATTATTCTATCTCTCCCCTTCTATTAAAAGGAATGAATGATGAATGATGAAGAGCGAAAAGAAAAAATTAGATTTTCAACAAAAAATAATTACTAGACAATCTAAACAAATTGAATTGTTGAAATTACAGATTGAATATTTAAAACAAAAATGTCAAGAAAAAGATGATGTAATTAATTCTGTTCAGTCTATAAGAGAAGAATTAGTCGAAAATGCGAAAGAACATCGACGTCTTAAAAATGAATACAAGGAATTGGTTGATGAATTAAAACAAATGAAAAAGATAATTGATGTTAATGTCTATAAAGGACGATGGAAGATTGTAAAATTTCTTATCAAATAATGAAATATAAGTTAGAAAGTGGGTGATGAAATAGAATGAAGGCATTTGATTTTTCTTACGATGGTAAGAATCTTAGTGATTTTGGATTTATCATATGTAATTTTGGGGATAAAGGACTTGACACGGTAAGTAATGGAAGTCAAATCACATTTAATACGGTTTCGACTTTAGGTGGAACAAAATATGAGCTTACTAGTGCTGTATACGAAGATTGTTTAGAGGCTACTATACAAATTTGCAAATGCTCATGTTCTACAGATATACAAGAAATATCTCCTGTTGAACATAGGGAACTTATGAGATGGTTAAGTAGAAAAAAATTCTTAAAGTTTAAGATTTTAGATGAAGAACATATCGACCTTTATTATGAAGCGAAAATTAACGCAAGTAGAATCGAAATCGATGGTAGACTTTATGGATTTGAATTAGCAATAGAAACAAATACTCCTTTCGCTCTCAAAGAACCGACAATTATTAATATCAAAAATATTGAACAGAATGGCAAGCATTATATTAATGATGTTTCTCATGAGGAAGGCCACATTTATCCGTATACAGAAATTACTGTCGCAAGTGATGGAGATTTAAATATATACAATGCCATTGAAGATAGAAATACTTATATAAAGAATTGTGTTGCTGGTGAAATTATCACTATGGATTATCCCATTATTAAATCTTCTATTTCATCTCATAATATACAAAATGATTTCAATTGGAATTTTTTCAGAGTGGCAAATACTCTTGGTAACAGTAGAAATAATTTAACTATTTCTATTCCTTGTTCTATTACAATTAAATATTCACCAATTGTTAAAGTCGGTCTGTAAGGTGGTGCGGATATGGCTATTAATATTAAATTTGATTTAACAGGAAATCCAGAACCACCTACTATAATCTTAGCAAATAGAAACGGAAACAAATTAGGGCAACTAAAAGTTAATGAAGATAGTATTAATTTAAATGATAAATTTAATGATATTTCCGAAATTTCTTTTACAATAAATAAATATATAGATGATAGGCTTACTCCTTTATGGGGAAAAGTTGTTGATTTTAAACTTATTTATTGCAAAGAATGGGATTGTTGGTTTGAAATTGGCGTCGAACTTGACGAAGAAACAGAAACTGTCAAAACGGTGTTTGGAACTCAATTAGGCCAAGCAGAATTGTCTCAAATTATGCTTTACGATGTTGAAATCAACACAGAAGAAGATATTGAACGAAGTGATTATATTTTACCTACTGTTTTGTACAGAAGGAATGGCGAATTAAATGATGGTATTACAAAAGAAGAAGCGGATAAATTAGATAAACTTGGGAAAACAGTTCCGTATAAGGATTATAAAAGTGCTTCGTTATTACATAGATTATTAAACGATAAAGCACCACATTATTCTATTGATTACGTCTCCCCCACTATTTCAAAAATTCAAAGAAGCTTTTCTTTTGATGATGATTCTATTTATGATTCACTTCAAGAAGTTGCAGAAGAAATTGGATGTTTATTTATATTTAATTCTGGTTCAGATAAAAATGGTAAACCTGAAAGAACAATATCAGTTTATGACTTACAACAAAACTGTAATGATTGTGGATATAGAGGCGAATATACTGACAAATGCCCTAAATGTGGAAGTATAAACATAACAAATGGATATGGTGATGATACTTTAATTTTTGTTACTTCTGATGATTTGGCATCTGATGGTATTCAATTAAAAACAGATACGGACGCTGTTAAGAATTGTTTTAAGCTTGAAGCTGGAGACGATTTGATGACAGCGACTGTTCGGAATTGCAACCCTAATGGGACAGATTATATTTGGTATTTTTCTAATGATATTAAAGAAGATATGCCAACTGAATTAGTTGAAAAACTAGATTCTTATAATGAAATATATAAGCAATATTATAATGAATATGTTTTAAATATAGATGGTAATTTGCTTAACGATTATAATTCTCTTGTAGATAAATATTCTGTTTATAATAAGAATTTACAAAAAATAGATACTCCAATTAAAGGGTATTCTTCTTTGATGAACGCTTATTATAATACTATTGATTTAGTTTTATATCTTGAATCTGGTCTTATGCCTAGTGTTGAAATGAGCGAAACAAACGCTAAAGAACAGATTGCCTTATTAACTACCTCTTCTCTATCTCCGGTTGCTGTTTCTAATGTAACTATCGCTTCTTTATCGACAATTGACAGTGCTGTTTTAGCAATGGCTAAAACCATTATTAAATCAACATATAAG
>ERZ1026876.856-NODE-856-length-16983-cov-5.360940_pt1 | contig 16983 bp, 13 predicted proteins | sample MGYA00380168_ERZ1026876 | MGnify/ENA primary metagenome ERZ1026876 (study PRJEB33269, sample SAMEA4719804) | human gut metagenome | biome: human-associated habitat; feature: organic feature; material: feces | place: Cameroon | collected 2013-10 ... | reverse complement strand
AGGTATTGATGTTCTTCATGATAGTTTCCTCCTTGAAGATGAATTTTTATTCAGTGAGTTGAGGTGTCTTGCTGTTGTGTCTATATAGTAGGATAATTAACGTGAAAAGTAAAGCTATGGAGTGTTATAATGGATGTAAGTATCGCTGATAGATAAAAAGGAGCGCCCAGCCGACAGGCAGGGCGCTCCTCCGCGGGAGAAGTTACAGGTTCTTCTCGTAGGACTCGATCATCTTCTTGACCATGTGACCCGTACGACTATCGTCAGCAACAACCATTGCGGCCACTGCATTCTCGTCTGGCTTCTCGGATACACCAATGATGTTACCTGCACGAACTCTGAGATTTGCCAGATACTTTTCCGTGACTTCGCCGGTGAATATCTTGATCTGGAGCTGCATGGTGGTTTCATCGACCATGGTGGCGAAGATCCTGTCAATGAACTTGTCCACGAAATCTTTGTTGACGACACCCTTTACTGCATCCCGCTCAGCTTCCTTCAGCACCTGGCGAATGGTATCAAGGTGCTTTTTCAAATCATCGGCAGACTCACGCTGGGCATATAGTTCGGACAGTAGTTCTCTTGCTGTGTCTATTTCAGCAGTACACTGCTTGTTCATGGACAGGAAATCCCGGTCGCTCATTTCTCCGGTGGCGGCGAGCTGGAGCAGCTTCTGCTTCTTTTTTTCCGCCAGTTCAATGATTTGCTCCTGTTCTTCAATTTGCTCAGTGATCCCACCGCTGCCCGCCAGACTGGTATATAGTTCCATGTATCGCTCAATCTGAGCTTTTGCATCTACCTCGGTATCCCTCAACACTTCCAGCAGGAGAGGCTTTATCTCGCTTTCGTACACTGCAAAGGACGGACAGGAGTCGCTTCCGTTTTTGATTTTGCCGGAGCATACCCATTTACTGTTTTTGTTACCGGAGCGGTCGACAGTGTCCCGCCGATAGTAGGCTGCTCCGCAGTGGGTACAGTATAATTTTCCGGTCAGAAGGTTTGCGTGGTTGCTGATTCCCTGGCGGGCCTTTACATCCTCGCTGCGCTTTTTCAGCACGGCATTGGCCTGATTCCAAATATCTTCCGTTACGATTGCGGGGACAATTTCTCCTGTTTCATCCTTGAACATGACCCATTCCTCCGGTGGGAGGAACTTCTGCTTTTTGGTGAACATATCCACGACCTTGACCTTGTTCCCCACATAGTAGCCTTTGTACTTGGGATTTGCGATCATGTTAGACATGGTGGTGTGGGCGATTTTGTTGCCATTGTGATTGCGGTAGCCCTTATCCCAGAAGATCGTTTCAAGTTGCTTCATGGAATATTCGCCGGTGGCATAACGTTCGAAGAGTTCGCGGACCATTGGCGCTTCGGTTTCGTCGATGACCAGTCTTCCGTCAGCTTTTGTGTATCCGAAGATGCGGCTGTTGCCAAGCACCACGTTGGATTTGATTGCCTGCTGATGACCGAACTTCACGCGGCTCGAGAGCTTGCGCAACTCGTCCTGTGCGATAGAGGACATGATTGACAGGCGTAATTCTGAGTCCTCGTCGAAGGTATTGATGTTATCATTCTGGAAGAACACACCGACGCCGTATCCGAGAAGTTGCCGTGTGAACTGAATGGAGTCCAGTGTGTTTCTCGCAAATCTGGAGATCTCCTTTGTGATTACCAAATCGAATTTGTCCATAGCCGCATCGTCAATCATACGATTGAAGTTCTCGCGCTTCTTTGTAGAAATGCCAGAGAGGCCTTCATCAATGTACCCAGGGACGAATGTCCAGGTCAGATTTTTTCTAATAAGATCCTCGTAGTAGGCGATCTGGTTTCCAAGCGAGTTGAGCTGTTCGTCGCTCTCGGAGGATACTCGGGCATAGTAGGTCACCCGCAACGGGATATCGTAAACAGAACGTGTCTTGAGCATCATTCGGATGGTATGAATGTCCATGACTCATCCTCCTTGTTTTTCGTTTTATCATTATCATAATCAATATATCATTTCTTCATGAACAAAGCAATATAAATTTCGAAAAAAGGGGAGCATCAGCTGTGTGATACTCCCCTTGGAAATTATTTAGCGGCGGACGGCGCTAACCCGTTGATCAGATTCTTCATGCGATTTCGTTCCGTTTCAGTGATCAAACCATTTTCGAACAGCGTCTGGTTGTAATAGTGAAGCCAGATCTGCTCCGCCGCTTGTTTCTTTTTCTGTTCCAGTGATTGGGTGTGCTGCGCAGTCACTGCCGCCCACCTCCTTTACTATAAAAATTCAGCCATGAGCAAAACTCCAAAAGAGTAGTAACTGCAATGGTTTCCGGTCATGGCTGAAACCGAAAATCACTCAAATGATATAGAAAGCGGCGCCCCATTCTGGTAAAATTAATTTGCAGAAAACCAACCGGAAAGGGGCTGGCCGCTATCTACCGACAGGAAATCATTCAGGATGTGACATTGTTTACATCCCAAAGCGCCGCCATGTTCTACGACAAGCTTTTCAGCAGCTTGGACTTCACGCTGCCCAGGGCGGCAACTGGGCGGCGGGGCTTTCCAAAGGAAGCCATGGTCTGTGCGTTTATCGTTATGAAATGCGAGGGCTTCTCACAAATCACAGATTTGGCGGATTATCTGGACAACAACCGGCTCATTGCCCACTACTGCGGGTTCAATATCATGGAGCCGCTGCCGTCCTACTGGACGTATGACCGTTTCCTCAAAAAAATGGATAACGCTGCATTGAAAGAAATTATGGCGGCACAGGTGAAGAAACTCTATGAGATGGGGATCGTGGACGCCTCATTTATTGGCCTGGATTCCACGCCCGTCATGGCAAACACGAAGCAGAACAACCCGAAGTCCTTTGCGAAAAGCAAGTTCTCCAAGGAAAACCACCCGAAAAGCGATCCGGACTGCGCCTTGGGTGTCCACTCGGCCTCCAACCAGCACAATGAGCGCCGATATGAGTTCTACTGGGGCTACAAAAGTCATGTGCTGGTGGACTGCATCTCCGGCCTGCCGCTCTACGAGCTGACCACACCGGGCAACATCGCCGATTCTGCCGTCGCCGCTGAGATCCTCGCGGCCGCGGATCAGACGATCTCTTTGAAGGAATGCGCCTTCCTTGCCGATAAGGGCTACGATGCGAAAATCATCTACAACACCGTGAAATCGGTCTATGAGGGCGAGGCTTTTATTCCCCTCAATCCACGCGGCACGAAAGCCTCTGAAGCGATTTCTGTCGGTAATCCAATCTGCGCGGCCGGGCTGGCTATGCACAAAGATGGCAAGACCACCGATGGCAGAGGGGGGATTCGGCAGAAATACTGCTGCCCCTTCCGCCAATCCAAAACCGGCGAATGTCCCTGCAACCACAAGAACTGGAATAACGGCAAGAAAAACCGGGGCTGCACGAAATACAAGACCGTTCCAAACGATTACAGGCTTTCCATTGACCGCGGCTGTCTCTGTTTCAAGAGAACATACGCCCTGCGGACGGAGTGTGAGCGTTACAATTCCCGCTTCAAATCCACAGGTCAGGAACGCCTGTGGGTGCGCAATGGCGCAAGCGCGGCGAACCTCAATACGCTGGCCCACATCTCCGCCCTGGCGGTTGCGTTGGCCGCCGTTTTGTCCGGCTCTCACTCCTATCGTTCTGCCAAACAGCTTCGGCGTTCCGCCTGATCTGTCTTTTCCATACATTTTGCAGGCGCGGAGTTTACCGCGCTATGGTTTTTGCGCCCTTGAGATGCCCTAAGCTTTTTCGATTCCCATTTGCCTGTTTGCGGGTAGGGCCTTCCGCCTGTTTTGCTCATCGCTTATAAAAATTATTACCTTGACAGGAAAGAAAAATACAGGTTTTGAGTAACACCTCTTTCTGAAAATTAGGAAGGCAGCAGACCGTCACATGGTCTGCTGCCAGGTTTGTGTTTGTTCTTTTGTGTGAGTATCCGGTTCCGCTGCGGTCTTGAGTTCGTTCGCCGCAATGACCGCACCGACCACCATGCCAATTGCCGCACCGAGATTTTGTGCCGTTGCCTTGGCCTCCATCTTGCGGCGCTGTTCCTCCGGATCATCGCTGTCGGCGTCCATGGCACTTAGTCCAGCAAGAACAGATGCCGCACCAATTCCCACACCACCAGAATGATGGTGGGCAGGTACATCTGCAGTTGTATCCGACTCGCGGACTCTCTCACGGAATCGCTCGCCCTGGAGAGTTCGGTGGAGTATTCCGCGCTGGCTCTCCCAACCTGTTTCCCGAACTCCTTCAGCGCTGCCTCGTGATCCCGCTGCATCCTGTTCAGTGTGCGCTCCACGCTGTTCTCCATCTGCGTCCAGTGCCTGGTACTGCTCTCGTTCAGTTCCTGTACTGCTATCTGCATCTCGGAAATTGATGTTCTGTGCTGCTCCATCAGGGACTGCACCTGCGCTTTGAGTTTCGCGTCCATCTGCTCGTCCGTGAGCAGATGCTCCACGCTCTCCTGGAGCCGCAGAACGGACTGTCCGGTCAGCTCCACCGCGTTGGTCAGACCTGTCCAGTTCTCCTGCGTCAGCGTAACCGCTTTCTGGATATTTCCGGCCTTCTCTATATTGCGGCTCAGAGCCGTTTGCTGCATAGCTTTCATATCCGCCATGCTGGGTCGCGTATTGCTGCGCTCGAATGTAGAATTCATATTCCATGTTCTCCTTTAAATATTTTTCTTCGTGTAAACGAAAATCCCGACAGCTTTTGCCGTCGGGTGTGGTGTAGGTGATATTCGCGCGGCTGTCCGTCCACTTGACCTGGTAGCCTTCACTCTGCATCAGCTCAATGAACTGCTCCTTGTTGACGGCGTACTTCATGCACTCGTCAATCTGAATGGCGAGAGCCACTTTCCAACTCTCGCCGCGCATCGCCGCATGATACTCTGACTGTCTGATGCCGGAGGTCTGCTGTTTCTTTGGCTGGCAGATGGACAGGCCATGACGCATACAGATCTCATCTGAAAATTTTCGGAGCTGCGTCAGATTGTCTTTTTCGAAATGCAGTTTCCTGCCGTTTTCAAAACTGACCGAGTTGATAATGAAGTGGGAATGGATGTGCTCTGTATCGGTGTGCGTTGCAACGATGACTTCGTAGTCCTTCCACTGCTGCGCCAGCTCCAGAGCAACGGCGTGTGCTTCCTCTGGTGTGATGTTTTCCTCCGGGTGGAAGGACTGCACGAAATGAAAATACATTTTGCCGGCACACTTGCCGTACTGAAGTTTGGTGCTGATGAACTGGGTGTAGCAAATCTCAGGCTGGCAGTTGATTCCTGTGACCAACTGCCGACCATCGGACTCGATTTTCTTCTCCTGCATGACGTAGTCCAACGCTGCAGACAGTCCGGCACGGCATTGTCCTTTCGGACGGTTGATTGGCGTGACCGTTGCCATGACTCACGCCTTCCTCTCCAGAATTTCTTTCAGCAGTTTCTGGATCTCCAGATAGAGTTCATAGGTTTCACCGACGTTGACGGAACTGATCCTGCCCATGTTCGCCAGCGTGGTGAGCTGATTGAGATTTGTTCCCTGCCGCCGCAGCGCACGGACGCAGTCATCGAGACCATTGATGTGTACGATCTCTTTCCCGACGGCGCAGGTGGTCAGATACTTTGTGAGATCCATCCCCACGGACTTTGCGTTCCGCCGAATGGTTTCCGCATCACGTTCCGTGACACGGAAGGTCAATGAAACCGATTTTGTGCGGTTGACTTTTTTCTTCAAATGAATACCTCCGTGATAAAAGTGGGTCCGGGCTTCTGCCCGGAAAAGAGATGCCGAAGGCAGTGCGCCGCCGCCCAACAGGGCGGCGGTGGACAGCCAAAGGCGATGCTCGCTCCCTCCTAAAGGAGGGACTTTTCTTCCTCTGCCGGAATCTTCCGCTTTTCTCCCCGAACATGGCGGAAAATTGGAGTAGTTTCCGAGGTGGGGTGTTTACCCGGCAGAGGTGGAAACAGCCGACAAATCGCCTCCTGTGGCCTCACAAGGGTCGATAGGGTCAAACCCCGGCGTGTCGACACTTTCGGCACGGTGCAGCTCAATGATGCGCTTTCCGTTACTTCGTCGGAGAATGACTGTAACACCGATTTGTCTTAGAACTGCAATGCTTTCCGAGATCAACCGAGCAGCTTTCTTCGGCGTGATGCCCAGCGTTCCGTCAGGGTCGATCGCTTCTGCGAACTCAGTAGGAGTGCCGATATACTCAGTACGGTTCGACATGAATGCAGAGATAGCGGCAGGGATACTTCCGCCGGGAGTGACCTTGCTGTCGCTGATGAGCTGCCACACGTTATCCTCGTTGCGTTCCAGTTCTATCTCCCGGTATTCAATATCACGACCGATGCAGGAGAGCTTTGCACGACCACTGCCGCGCTTATCCTCCACCAGTGTGAAGCTGGAATCCACCGCACCACTGATGGCAGTGGTACCAGAGATGCGGTTGAATACATCTTCGTCACCTTCTTTGCGCAGATGATGAATGAGCAGGATGGCAGTACCGTGCTGATCTGCAATACGCTTGAGCAGAGAAAGGTCACGGTAGTCATTGGCGTAGGCGTTATCATTTTTCACGCCGCGCACTTTCTGCAGCGTGTCAATGATAATCAGCACGGTGTCGGGATACTCTTTGAGGAACTGGATGAGCTGCTGCTCCAGACCTTTTTCCAGAATGTTGCTCTCCGTACAGAAACGAACATTGGACGGAACCTCGTCCGTGATACTGAAGAGCCGGTTCTGGATACGGCGGGTGGAATCTTCAAGGCAGAGATAGAGCGTAGTGCCTTGTTTCGTCTGGAGATTCCAAACGGGTTCGCCTTTGGCGATGGTTGTAGCCAGCCAGAGAGCCAGCCAGGATTTTCCCACCTTCGGTGCGCCTGCCAGAATATGCAGGCCCTGGGAGATGAAGGAGTCTACCACGAAGTTCAGCGGCTCCATGGGGATGCTCATCAGGGTTTCACCGTCGATGGTGTTGAGGGGGTGGATGTTGCTTTTGTACATATGGTGTACCTCCTTAAAAGAAATAGAATACTGACCTCACTGAAAAGTGGGGCCAGTATTCCTATTGCAACCGAATGATTTTGTGATATGATGTAGCTGTGCAGATTATGGGGTTGCGCTTCTTCCAGAATGAAAACAGAGGTGATTCGATGCCGCAAACTAAATACCAGATTTATGAACTCTCAGCCAGAACGCTTATGAGCTATGCCAGAGAGGAAAATGGTGTATACACATTTCAGTTGAACCGTACTGCAACGGACCACTGCAAGATTCCCGGCGCAAAACACGAGCAGGATGACTGCGCCATGTTCTTTCAGTTGATGTGTCAGCTCCGCGGCGACCGCTATCGGGAGCGTGCGGAGGACACCTGTATCACCGACCTTGCGGATGTCATTTTCTATATGGACTTCTCCGGCATCTTTGATCGCCGCGGCAGCAATCGCACACAGCAGCTCCGCCGAGAAAAAGCGAGAGACATGTTTCGGCCCGATGGCGTGACATTGGATTTCGGCAATGGGCCCCACCGCTATGTCAGCTTCGAACGGTCCGCCAGTATGAGCCGCCAGTCCAGACTGTCCTTCATTCGTGCCGACCTGTATGAACCCATGCGCCGGCGTATCATGCTGGACATGACCTTGCGCCGCTGTCAGATCAGTAAGCTCTATGCCTACAACGGTTTGATGTTTTCCTCCGGCACACGAGTGGACGGCATCCGGATCGATAAGCCGCATCGCGTGATCGTCGTAGACAATCCCAAGAAGCTCATGCAGCGAGTGCCTGTCATTACCGTGGTGGAGGGGGACGAGCACGGAAAATATTATCGGGACGAAACGATTGAAGATATTAACATCACTTGTTTTGACGGTGTTGGCCTGATTTCAAAGGAATACGCAGAGACAGTAGACAAAGCGTACTGTGGGCGGCACTGTCACACCTCTTTCCAGATCCGTCTGCCCTACATCAAAGGGATGCTCCACCAGGTGGACTTCAAGGATTTTTTGAAGCGTTCTGGAACGCAGGTCATTCAGGACATCTGGGGTGTCAACCATTCGGTCAAGGATGTAGATATCATTCTGACCCGCAGTCAGTTCAAGGCAGACCGCTGGCTACAGGAAAATGATATGGACTGGAAGGGCTATTGGAAGGCGTTTCGTAAATACCGCCACGCACTGTATATCACCAACACGAATAAGGAACAGGCCGAATCCCTTGTTGCGCTGAACTATCAATTCCTGTCCACAGTATCTATTCAGCCAGAGGAATTTCGTCCCGCCGATCTACCCGATGGTTGGACCTACAGTCCGGAAGCAGATAAGCGGCAATGGCTGACCAAGGCGACCGAAACGGCTTACTACAATTTTTGCGCCAACGATTATTTCCGCAAAAAATATTTCCTGGACGGTCTGAGCCAGCCGCGCAAAACTCGGACACATATTCTTGCGGCGGTGTTGAACAAAAATCCCCGGTTTATTAACGAGCCGATCTACACGGACGCTTTGGAAATGCAGGCAAAAACACTGCTGAAAAATTACGCCATAGGTCACCTGCTGGTGCCGGGAGACAACCGGTTCCTCTCCGGTGATTTGCTGGAGCTACTACGGCAGTTGATACTGCCCCGTGCATTTCAAATGCCTGCGGAGAGTGCCTTTTGCGATTCGGTTCTTGCGGCATTCTTTGCGGAGGACAGTTTCTACGCTCCCGGCGCCGCCTATGAACATGACGACAGCTGCACGTTGCTCCGTAATCCGCACATTGCCCGCAACGAAGAATTGCAGCTTTCCGTCTATCCGGCCGGGGATGAACTGCGCGAACACTATCTTGGCCATTTGACCGATGTGGTCTTTGTGTCTGCCGACTCGCTGGCGGCGGAGCGTTTGGGCGGAGCGGACTACGATGGCGACCAGATCAAGACCATTGCCGATCCTATCCTGAACCGCTGTGTCAAGCGTAATTATGAATACGAGGTAAATCAGCAGCTTTCCAACAATGCCAATCTGCCCCTGCTGAAGATCCCATCCCTGTCTGCGCCGCTGTCTGATGCAAACGACTGGTGGGAGCGGTTTCGCACGGTGGAGAATACCTTTGCCGCCCGCATCGGCCAGATCTGCAATGCCGCTATGGATCGCAGCGTGATCGCCTACACCGACAGCACCGACCCGGGCGAACGGAAGCGCTGCCGCAGAGAAATTGAGACCCTGGCCATTCTCAGTGGTCTGGAGATCGACGCCGCCAAAAGCGGTGTGCGCCCTGACCTTGACGAATACATTGGTACAAAGCGAGTCAAGCGCAGCGCCTTTCTTCAGTACAAATATCTGGCGGAGCAGGCAGAGGAAACACGGCGAGCGTGGTACGAGCCGACCCACAAGGAAAAATTGCACGCATTTTTTGCTCGGACGGACTGGAGCAAGGTCGAGTCCCACATTGAGAAGCTGCCCTATCTGGCGCGGCAGTTGGAGCAGAACACGCCGCGAATTAAAGCTACTCCCGCAGAGGACAGAGAACTGTTTGCTTTTGCGCAGGAGGATGGTTGGCAGGATCGGCTCGATCCCAAAATTCTTTCCTCTGTTTCTGAGTTGCTGCAAGATTATGAGCGCTGTCTTTCTCGCATCCGAGCCTGCCGTATTCCGGTAAAGGACAGACAAAAGAAAAGCGATATCGAGCGCATCCTGTATGCCAGAGGGCAGGAAGACCTATGCGACTCCGATGAACTGTATGCTTTCTTTCGCCAGCTCCCGCCTGAGCGCATCACACCGCTCAGGGTTGCTATCTCAGACCGGCAGTGGCCTTTTATGAATACAGAGGAACGGGAACTGTTTTTGGCAGAGCATCTGCCGGAGGCGACCGATTATTACGATCTGCTAACCGACTTCCGGCAGAGCGGCTATCGTATCCTGGGCGATTTGATCTGCGATATCGACGATGAAAACAACGCTCTGGAACGCAAACAGCTTTTGCACAAAGCAGACACGGCCAGCTTTACCGCAATGATGAAGGCATACATGGAGCATTCTTTTGCTGCCGACTACAAAGAGCCTGTTTCAAAAAAGTGCCGTGAACTGCTGAACAGAATCGTGCGCCCCGGTATCGCCGTGCAGTATGTGGTCGCGTTGGGCAAGCGCAATCTGTTGTGGGAGCTGCTGATCGATCAGATCGAAAAAAACGTACTGGAGGTGCCTTATGCTGAATGAATGGCAAGAGTTCTTGGACTACACCGAAACCGTGAGCTATACCGCTAAAAGCAAAAACGACACTTCCTATATGGGCCGCTTCACCTTTACCACCATCTTGGAGTTCAAAGGTTTGACCCGTGTTCTGACCATTATCGCCCGCGGATATATGTTCCATGATGCAGACGGTAATATCCTTGAGGGCGACCCGAGGAAGCGTCTGGATCATGTGCGCAAGGCATTGTGTGCCTGGTGCAGTGTTCCGGACAGCAAAAAAGCCGCCCCCAAAAGGGAGCGGTCGGATAAGAGCCATTTTGAAGAGCTACATGAGATATTTCCCGAACTGGTGGATGCCGACGGTAGCGGCTGGTTCCACCGCCATGTTCACTGCCTTGCCCGATTTGTACTGGATAATCCCGATAAGATGCGTAAAACTGTAATACCGAAGGCAGAAGTCATAGAAAAAAGTTTTGATGCTGCGTGGCGGAACAAGGTGATCCAGTTTCAGGTGCCGCTGTTTTCTGAGAGTACCAAAGGAGCATGGACGTTACGTTTCGATGACATCATTGCCGATGCGTTGGAGCTGGGGCCGCTGAAAAGCACAGAGACAGAGCTGCCGCCGGCTTTTATAGAAAAGCTCCGTTCCGTTGTGCCTAAAGAAGTTCCGTTGGACGTGGTAACGACGCTGATCCTCTACTACATGGTCAACCGACAGGAAGGCACCGATTGGGTAGTACTGCCGGCAACCAACTTCGAGGCATATTTTGGTACGGCATTCGGACGGAAGTATCTGCCCAAGCTGCCGACGGAAGTCTTTGAGCGCAGTGACTCCAGCTATGGCGTCGGGCGTTATTTGGTGAAAGCAGGATATTATCCATATAATTAAAAAGCGCCCTTCACCTAAGGTTTATTATTTATTGTGTTTGCGCCCTCGGCTCGATACAAGGTACCCATTTATAACGATAGGTTCAACTGCTAAATATGCAAACAGACTACTGACACCAGTTTACGCATACGTAAACAACCATCTAAATAACTGCGGCTTTTCAAATAATAGAGTTGAAATTTGCTGCACTTGATGCTATGATAGGGGACGGTGTAAAGTTTCTCGAGCGAAAGGAATAACAGACCGATGGAACAATTTGAAAATCTTCTCACCATCCAAGATGTTGCAGATAAATTGAAAGTAACTCCCCAATATGCGCGCAAACTGATTAAGGAAGGAAAACTGGCCGCTACAAAACTGGGTATTCAGTGGGTTGTAAATGCCGATGATTTAGAAAAATACATTCAAGAATATGATGTTATCATCGAGCCGGATGATCACGCTCGAGAGAATGCAGATATCCCAGAAATTGTAGCTTTGAGTTTCTTTTCAGGCGCTATGGGCTTGGATATCGGGATGAAGAATGGCGGCATATCAGCTTTGTTGGCTTGCGAATTTAACAAGTACTGTAGGATGACAATTGCGGAGAACGAGCCAGACATTGCATTGATTGGCGACATAAACAAATATGAACCAGCTGAAATACTGCGGTTAGCAAACATTCCGGAAGGCAGAAAAGTTGATGTGATTTTTGGTGGCCCTCCTTGTCAAGCATTTAGTACAGCCGGTGCCAGACGCGCATTGGCGGACGAACGCGGAAATGTGTTTTTGAGGTACATAGAAATCGTCGAAAAAATTCGCCCCACTTACGTTGTTATCGAAAACGTGCGAGGACTTCTTTCGGCTCCATATCCCTATAAAGATATTGAAGAACCCATCAAGGGTGGTGCTTTGTGTGTAATTTTGGATCGGCTAAAGGAGGCTGGATACACAATATCCTTCGAGCTATACAATGCGGCTAATTTTGGCGCACCACAAATCCGAGAGCGTGTAGTAATGATAGGGAAACTCGGTGGATCCAAGGCGCCTTATCTTTCTCCGACTCACGATGAATCTGCTCGGTATGGTTTGCTTCCTTGGATTACGCTTCGAGAAGCAGTCGAAGATATAGAAGAGAAACCGCATCACTATGTTGGGTTCCCTGAAAAGAGGTTAAAGTATTACAGAATGCTGAAAGAAGGCCAATATTGGAAGGATCTGCCCAAAGAAGTTCAAGAAGAAGCGATGGGTGCAACGTTGAAACTGGGAGGCGGAAAGACTGGTTTTTTCAGACGAGTTTCATTTAGTCGGCCTTCTCCAACCCTTGTAACGGATCCAACGATGCCTGCAACAGATCTTTGCCACCCTACCGAAAACCGTCCTTTAAGCGTCGAGGAGTATAGCAGAATACAGGGATTCCCGGATGACTGGAATATCTGTGGCCCCATAAACGAACAATATAAACAGATTGGTAATGCAGTACCAATTAAGCTCGGAGAGGCGATTGCCAGAACGATCATTGCAGATATGCACGGAGAGAGCCTACCGGTTTATGAGGGATATGCCTTCTCCCGCTATAAGAACACCAGTGATGTTACATGGCAAACCGCGATGGATGCTGCATTAGAAAAAAAGAGAGCCGCTCAAACCTCTGGCGAAGGTGAGCAGCTCACGCTGGATCTCTTTTAATAATACCATATTCCCAACTTGCCGCGAACCTTAATTGGTTCAATCGGCTCGATGTTCGATAAAACCCAGGCATAACGCCCAGGAGTAAAATCCCCACAGTAATAACACAAAGGATCACTCTCTTCGATTTGGCGTGCATATTCTTCGGTAATAAGCACACATTCGGAGAGAGTGGTTTTTATAAAGATTTCTCCGTAATGTGGCACTGTAGGTATTAGCTTAAGCAGTTCCTGGCGGCGTTGTTCTGACGACCTTATCTTTGATAGACCTGCGTGAATGTGGAAATCGCCATATTCAAAACAAGGCCAGCTGCGCGTTTCAATTTTTTTTGATATTGGCAGCGATAAGACTTGCCCAAGGTTTTTGTAAGGTTATTACGCTCATATTATTCAGCTGTTATAAGGTTGCGGTTCAGATTTGCCAGATTGGAAATAAACTGGATGTAATGCTCCTCGGTCATATTGCAGGGAGGCAAATGGAAAAGAGTGCGATGATTATTTATTATCGTATTCAAGGCATCCCACTTATAAGTAGGAACCTTTTGTCCTCTTACTGTTCTTGTTCCTAAGCGATACCACTTAAGAATCGTCGTCCCTTGGCGAATATTACTGCTCGAGCTATTTTCTGTATTGGATTTGTTTTTGATCTGTAGAAGGACGGCACCGTCAGAACTACAGAAATCAATAGCTCGCAAAGTATTGCCGGCACACCAGATCCAGCCATATGGCCGTGTTGATACAGAAATGTATTCTTCCAACAAATTTCCTTGGACGTTTTCTGCGGACATAAACAGATTATGAGCTTGTTCCTTTTCTAATGCAACAGTTTCGGAAATACCCTGTGTTACCATCACTATAGACCTGATCGCAGGATCTGAACACGCAGATTTGGGACTTGCGACACGTGAATGGGGAGGGTTTATGATAGCGTTTCGATATTCGCCGACCCAACGCTCTATGTAGGCTTCTGGATTGTTCGCACCAGCAAGGTTTATTCCGGGAAAGAGGCTTCTGTTATTTAGGGCAATTTCAAAAATTGTGTCGAGTTCATCGTAGGAAAAATGGATGATACCAGCCTTCACAGTGTTGTAGATTTGACGCAAACGCTCATCTGTAAGAGCCGTTTCGGTTGCGATAGTATAACTCGCCATCTCGTATCCTCCTCGGTTTCTCAGCGATAGTATATCGAATTGTTACATGATTCTCTCAATTGCGGATTTCGTTTCTTGCCCAACCTGGCGCGCTATATCAAGAATCTCATCATAGCAGCCGTCTCCGCCAATAGTGTCCCACATTTCACGACCAATTAAAACAACGGAGTCATGGCGGAAATCAAATATACCCATTGGGGGATTGAAGGCATAATCTGTTTTTAACTCTCCATAAGGATTATAAGGCAAGCCGAAGTATGCACGGCATCCGGGGTTTCCAATGGTCAGGTGCAAACAGTCCTCCTTTGCAACGGCTGTCTGATCGATGTTCGGTTTAACGGTTTTCAGGCTTATGTAATTATCAATGCCGTCTTTTTTCCACCAAAGATCAGAGATGATCCTTAATCGTGAAGTGTTACCTGTCGGTGTAACGGAGCTAATGGAGGCAAGTGCGTCGCTCCATGCAAAATTCTCACGATTGCCGCTTCGCAGTTTTTGAATATGATCTGAAATGGCATTGAGATAAGCAACATCCAACGTCACATAGGTTTCAACTTGACGCCGGGCGTCGCTGGCACCATTTGCGAGTGCAGCAATTCGCGCTAATTCCTCAATTACCCTCTGCCCGAACGATGTGCTAAATGACCGTTCAAAACGGCTCCAGAATAAGGCCTCATCAGACAATAGTGCAGAGTGAAAAGGACGATATGTAGCTTCACCTTGAATACGTCGAATAGTATTTGTTACACAATTACGGAACTCGTTTGCGATTTGGTCTCTATAAACCTGATTCATGTGATTTACCTCCCGGACACAATTGATTAAATATTATATCACATTTCAGCCAAAGTGTACATACTTACCGGGAATTTTACCTCATTAGTGTTCATAAATAGTCTGAAGGCATTCTTTCGATTTTACTTGTATCATTTTATTATTCCTCTCTACCCGAAAAAGGGGATATATTACACCCTGCCCAGACAGGATGCACAACTGAACAAACAAAAAAGATTTCCGAAGCGATGCTGTCAGAAACATCAATACTTCGGAAACCCTCTATATCAAGCCCTTTTCGGCAGTCATTTGCAGGATTGGGCTTTTTTGTATCAAAGATAGTGCCTTTGCAGACCCGGCCTCCGTATGAGAAACAGCGTAACCCGCGGTCTTTCTGTCTTCTATACTGTAATGCTCGCTATGTACTTAATTTCCTGTTTATGACCGAATGCAGTCCTGTCATTCCTTACGAATTCCATTGTTCGTATGGGACACTTGTTCTTGACCATCTGGCCGCCGATGCTGCCGGCCTGGCGGGAGGTAAGCTCGCCGTTATAGCCATTCGTAAGGTTCACACCGACCTGGCTGGCAGCCTCCATCTTAAAGCGATCCATCGCTTCGCGGGCCTGAGGATTGACAAGATGATTGCTCTTGTTGGTAGACATCTGATTGCAACTCCTTTCTCTCGAATCGAACACGTTTTTGCTGTGTCCGAGCCTATTTTGGCCTTGACAGCCGCGGTTATGCGAAAGAAAGAAATGTAATATTTGACAGTCTCAAAGCTCTCCGGCGGAAAATATGCCGCGGAGAATAGCATCAATGTTGCTCCGATATTCGAGAAGCGTTTTCTCCCATGCGGAAAGACAGTGCCGCCCCTCGTCCGTGATGGAGTAAACGCGTCTCGGCTTGCTGGCAGATTCGGTGTCCCAGTAGGATGTGACAAGTCCGGCCGTCTCCATCCGTTTAAGCGTGCGGTACAGTCCGGCCGGGTCAAGTCCGTTGCCGGAGACCATACCGCTTTTTTCCAGATCGCTGATCATTTGAAACCCGTGGCTGCTGCCGCGCTGCAGAACGACCAGTATGGCAGGCTGAAGAAATTTATCGAGATAGGAGCCCCGACAGGCACACTTTTCCAAACACGCATCCATAAAATGACGCCCCTTTTCCGCATGTATTTGTTCCGTTAAAATCATAGCGCAAACAACGCAGGAAAGTCAATATGCCTCGCTCGTGTGCTGCACTGCGGGTTGGCCCGGCTAGAGAATCTTTGCGGATTTTTCCTAATATTGTCCAAAATCTTTCTATTTTATCAATTACTGCATATGTTATACTTTGTCCGAAAATGAAACAGAAACATCAATGTATATTAACGCTTCGGCAGCATCTATTTGTCTGTGTTAACTAGCTCAGACGATCCGGCGTTAAAAGACGGAGATACACACGGTTTTATTTTTAATTCATGCAAAGGAGAACAGATCATGACTCCCAAAGAATTACTGCTGGCAACGCTTAAGTGTAAGCCGACGCCGCGCCCCGCATGGATCCCGTTTGCCGGCGCTTATGCCTCCCGTCTGAAAGGCTATACCGCGACGGAGATGTTCCAGAGCGCCGATAAGCTGACGGAATGCCTTCTCGAGGTCAACCGCATGTTCAAGCCGGACGGCGAGTGCTGCATTTTCGATCTTCAGATCGAAGCGGAAGTCCTTGGCTGCGACCTGATGTGGGCGGATGACGGCCCTCCCAGCGTTGCATCCCATCCTCTGGCTACCGAAATGGGAGATACTCCCGTTGTCCCCTGCGAATGCACGCTCCCCGGCCCGAACGACGGACGCATCCCGCTCGTGTGCGAAGCCATGCGCCGTGTCAAGAAAGAAATCGGCGATACCACCGCTCTGTACGGCCTGATCACCGGTCCGTTCACGCTGGCATCGCATCTGCGCGGCACCGACATTTTCCTCGACATGCTTCTGGACGACCAGTTTGTCCATGACCTGCTCGACTACTGCTACAAGGCCGCGTGCAAGATGGCGGAATACTTCATCGACGCCGGTATGGACGTTATCGCTGTTGTTGACCCGCTGATTTCTCAGATCTCCACCGAGCACTTTGAAGAGTTCTGCTCCGAGCCGTTCACAAAGCTCTTCGACCACATTCGTGAAAAGAGCGCTTACTCCTCGTTCTTCGTGTGCGGCGATGCCACGAGAAACATCGAAGTCATGTGCAAGACCGGCTGCGACTCCATTTCGGTCGACGAAAACGTCAACTTCAAGCCCGCAAAAGAGATCTGCGACAAGTACAGCGTAGCTTTCGGCGGCAACATCCCGCTT
>ERZ1026876.855-NODE-855-length-16994-cov-8.251255_pt1 | contig 16994 bp, 16 predicted proteins | sample MGYA00380168_ERZ1026876 | MGnify/ENA primary metagenome ERZ1026876 (study PRJEB33269, sample SAMEA4719804) | human gut metagenome | biome: human-associated habitat; feature: organic feature; material: feces | place: Cameroon | collected 2013-10 ... | reverse complement strand
ATGTAGATAATGATTCCACCCTCCCATTGCTTGCTGAAGAAGCTTATGTTCATGCCAAGGCTGGTGCTGATTTCGTAGCCTCATCTGCCATGATGGACGGACAGGTAGAAGCTATCAAGAAGAGGCTTAAAGAAGGAGGTCTCGACCAACAGTGCAAGGTACTCGCTTACTCTGCCAAATACGCCTCAGCATTCTATGGACCATTCCGTGATGCAGCAGATTCAGCCCCAAGCTTTGGAGACAGAAAGAGTTATCAGATGGACTTCCGCACCCACGATCAAGGTCTTGAAGAGATTGCAGCCGACATAGAGGAAGGGGCAGACTGGACGATGGTAAAACCAGCGATGCCTTATCTCGACATGATTGCCAGAGGTGTAGAGAAGTTCCCAAACATTCCAATGGTAGCTTATCAGGTGAGCGGAGAATACTCCATGCTCAAGGCTGCAGCCAAACTCGGTTATCTGGACGAGAGCCGCGTGGCATTCGAGAGCCTCATCGCCATCAAGCGAGCTGGCGCACAATACATCATCACTTATTATGCCAAGGAAATCATCGAAAAGGCAGAAGAGTGGAATATTAAAATAGGTTAAGAGCAATTTCCATTCAGTAAACACAAAACATTTAACACTAAACATTACTGAAATATGAACGAAAGAATCAAGTCAGCCGCCGCTTTTGAGGAGGCAAAACAGATAATTCCTGGTGGAGTCAACTCGCCAGTAAGAGCATTGAAGAGCGTGGGAACTACCCCACTCTTCGTGCGTGATGCCAAAGGTCCCTACATCTATGATATCGATGACAACAAGTTTATCGACTTCTGTATGTCATGGGGCGTATTCATCTTGGGTCATAATAATGATAAGGTAAGCAAGGCTGCATCCGATGCCATCTTCCACGGAAGCAGTTTTGGAATCCCTACTCTTGCAGAAACCACCCTTGCCGAGAAGCTAAGAGAATCTTTTCCTTCTATGGAGCGACTCCGCTTCGTCAACAGCGGAACAGAGGCTACGATGTCAGCCATCCGTGTGGCACGTGGTTTTACCGGACGAGATATTCTCGTGAAGTTCGAAGGATGCTATCATGGACATGCCGACCATCTTCTGGTAAGTGCCGGTTCTGCAGTAGCTAAGTTGAACAATGCTTCATCTGCTGGAGTTCCAGCTGGTTTCACCCAATATACCGTAGTATTACCTTATAATGATACCGAGGCTTTGGAGAAATACTTTGCTGAAAACGGAGACAAAGTGGCAGCCCTCATCATCGAGCCTGTAGCCTGCAACATGGGTGTAGTTCCTCCTACCCGTGAATTTATCGAGGCAACCCGCAAGGTAACGAAGGAGCATGGAGCCATCTTGATATTCGATGAAGTCATCACCGGTTTCCGTCTTTCATACGGCGGAGCACAGAAGCGATTCGGAATTACACCAGACATGACAACTGTTGGCAAGATAGTAGGTGGCGGATTCCCTGCCGCAGCCTTCGGAGGTAGAGCTGATATCATGAGCGTATTAGCACCTGAGGGTCCAGTTTATCAGGCAGGTACTTTGAGTGGAAATCCTGTGGCGATGGCAGCCGGTTATGAAACTTTGAAACAGTTGGGCGAACCGGGCGTTTATGAACTCTTAGAAGAACGCAGCAACCGTTTCCTCTCCCGTCTTGAGAAGATAGTAGAAGGCAAGGGCATCCAGGTGAACCACGTGGGCACGATGTTCACGATGTTCTTCAACGACCAGCCTGTCCGCAATTTCCAGGATACCAAGAAGAGTGATCAGGAACGTTTCGCCCGCTATTTCCGCAACATGTTGGATCGAGGCATCTACGTGAGTCCATCGCAGTTTGAGGGCAACTTCATCTCCCTCTGCCACACCGATGAGATTCTCGACTACGTATTGAAGTCGATAGAAGAAAGTATCGAGTAAACACATATAACAAGAAAATAAACTCGTATAAAAAAAGTAAAGTCACAATACTCAGCATTATCTGCCGTGTATTGTGACTTTTTTTTTCAGTTTTTGGTTTGGAAATACATCAAAATAACAGATTTTTGGTTTGGAAATACATCAAAATAACAGATTTTTGGTTTAGAAATGCATCAAAATGACGGATTTTTTGGTTTGGAAATGCTTATTTCTTGCTTGATTTGTTTGGATTCTTGAAAATAAGTTGTATCTTTGCGGCATATTTTAAATGCATTTGATTTCTGAAAGCAATCTTTCAATATGATCATTTGAATAAGACATAAACAAATATTTAAAGATAAACGTATGTTTGAAAGAATCGCCATCAAATATCTTCGCCAATGGGCGAAAAAGGAAGATCGTAAACCGCTGGTTTTGCGAGGGGCTCGACAGGTGGGTAAGACAACATTGGTAAAGTTGTTTGCCAAGGAGTTTGATACCTATATTTATATGAACCTGGAGGAGAAGGAATATGCTGAGCTGTTTGCAGCAGACTATTCTTTCGAAGATTTATTAGCTGGAATTTATCTCAAAGCTAATGAACCGATGGATTTCGGAAAACGTACCTTGATTTTTATCGACGAGATACAAAATGAACCGAAGGCTGTGCAAACCTTGCGCTACTTCTATGAGAATCATCCTGAAATCTATGTGATTGCAGCGGGTTCTTTGCTGGAAAGTCTGATGGGCAGACATATCTCTTTCCCTGTTGGCCGTGTAGAATATATGGCTTTGCATCCATGTACTTTCGTAGAGTTTCTTCGTGCCATGGGGCAGAAACTGATGGCTGACAGTATAGAAAACATGTCCTTGCCAGCTTCTTTGCATTCTTCGGCCATGGAGTGGTTCAAGAAGTACATGATTGTGGGAGGTCTGCCGGAGGCTGTAGCCAATTATGCCAAGTATCAGGATATTGTCAGGCTGAATGAGGTGTTTAATGCGCTACTTTCAGGCTATCGGGATGATGTGGAAAAATACGCCAGCAAACCCAAGGAGCAAGATGCTATCCGATACATTTTGAACTATGGCTGGACATTTGCTGCACACCGAATCCAGTTTTCCAAATTCACAGGTTCTTCTTTTAAGGCGGCAAACACAGGCAATGCTTTCCGGATATTGGAGAAAACGCTTTTATTGGAGTTGGTATATCCTCAAACAACAGCGTCATTTCCGATTTTGCCCGACTTGAAGAAAAGTCCTAAGTTGTTATGGATAGATACGGGCTTGGTGAATTATGTTGCAGGCATACAAGAAGACCTGCTTTTCAGCAAAGACACCGATGAACTTTGGAATGGTGACATAGCAGAGCATATTGTAGGTCAGGAATTGTTAGGCTCAACGTTTATGTTTGGCGAGAAAAGATTGTTTTGGGTACGTGAAGCCAAGAACTCTCAGGCAGAAATCGACTTTCTGATAAGATACAAGTCGCACCTGATTCCGATAGAAGTAAAGACCGGTAGCAATGCCAAACTCCGTTCCTTGCATCTCTTTATGGATGAATCGAAAGAGAAGGTGGCGCTGCGTCTCTGGAATGGTCCGATGACCTCGGATACCGTTACGACTCAGAAAGGTAAGTCTTTCACTTTATATAATATTCCGCTATATTATGCCGGTTATCTGGAAATATTCCTGGATAGAATAAGCAATACCATCTGAGACCGATGAACTTGTTACAGCCGCAGCACAGTTGAAACTACACCTGTGCTGCGGAAATCAAAAGTAAGCATTCCGATTGCTGGTTGCATAATTACCATTTTTATATGAATACCCAACAAATTATGCGTTATATTTTTGTTAAAATTAGAAGTTTTTCCTTTTTTCTTGCATCATTAAGATAAAAAGCGTATATTTGCAGCAGATTAAAAACGCAAGCTTATGAAGGAGAAAAGATATACATTGCCAGAAGAGCAGAAAGATGCAGCTTTCGTAGCAGAGTCAGCACCAGCCTATCACGGAAATGCCGCCATGGCACTTCCTGAGGACGAATGTACAGAAGAAGATATTGACTGGAATAAAATTCCGGTTGGCTGGCATCCGGCTAATGAAGAAGAAGCCGTGGCTAGGATTGAAGCTATTGAGGAAGAGTATGATAAAGGTCAATATATTGATGCTGAAGATTTTGAAAAAGAACTAATTGCACAATATCCATGGCTAGCATAAGATTAACACTTTATTTCAAAAAGGAATTAAAGACTGTTATCGACTATGGATTAGTAGAATTCGGTAAGACCACAGTAAAGCGATTCCATAAAGAATATAAAGACATCAAGCATCGCCTGATGTTTCATCCTCTTTCTTCACCCAGAGAGCCATTGCTTAAGCGATTCCACCGCCCTTACCATAGTGCGATTATCAAGGAGAATTGGAAGATTATCTATCGCTACGACGAAACCAACGACCTCGTTATTTTCGTAGATTTATGGGATATGAGAAGAAGCCCCAGATATCTGATCAGACAATTCAAAAGAAAACTATAAAGGAAAGAGCTTATGAAAGAGAAAAGATATCCAGTTGGCTGGTATCCGGCTAATGAAGAAGAAGCCGTGGCTAAGATTGGAGCTATTGAGGCGGAATATGAAAGGACAGGCAAGGCTACAGATTTTGATGATTTTATAGAAGAATTAAAGGCAGAAGGATTATGGCTTATCCAATAAAAGCAATACCAAAAAGATCCTCGCTATCGTGCTATGCGCACAATTCTCGAAAGGTCGAACATAAAATAGAATTTTGCAGGTAGTTCTGGAACGGGCTGAAGGTTCAAAAGCTCTTAGAAGCAGCACGCCCTAAACCAACGGTCACCGGCCGAAGGGAAAGGTAAAGTCCCAAAAGCTCGTAGCCCAGGGCAGCACCCTGGGTACACTCGCAGTCAGGAATGCGCCCGGCAAGGGCAAAAGCTTTATATAACAACCTCTATATCAGAACACATAGAAATAGCGTTTAAGGTCACAAATTGTGACCTTAAACTATATGATTTCAACTGTTTTATTTATTTTCCTTTCCCCTTATCACCTCCAATACCTTTCCGAGATGATAAGTAACCAAGCCATCCTCATAGGTAGTGTCCAATACCTGAACCACGGCACTATCCCTATCCGAATGATAACCCACATAAAACCTTATAGCATCGAAACGACGGAGATAACGCTTGCCGTCAGCCTCATCAATATAAGTATATTTGTTAAGCGTGGTCTGCTTCAGCGAACGGTACTCCTCGGTCTTCACACCAGATACAATCTCCTCAAAATACTGTTTCTCGATAATCAGCGTCAAAACCTTCAAGCCTGACAGATTTAACTGCGATGGTTTCTTCTCTATTCGCTGCTCCAAACATTGCTGTTCCTTATTGTAGGCAAAGTAGATGATAGTGCCATTCATGATTTTCTGAATGATACTGTCGATGATTTCCAACGGCACCTGATACCATTCCGTAGCCTCATGCATCTCTCCCTTATCATCAGCTACCTTGAAACGGAAGTTTACCGCCTGCAACACCTGATGAACCAGGTCCTCAAACTTTTGGGAGTGCATGTTCACTATCTTGTATGTGCTTACTATCTCTACAGGTGCCATCAGATAAGTAGGCTCATGCTCAGCATTAGCCACACGCTCCTCCACCCGATTCGTAGAGAAACCAATTTTATAGAGATTCTTGATGTCCTGAATTTCCGGCTTCTTTGATTTCGAACGAAGCACGTAGATATAACCCGTCACCTGATCTTCCTGCTTCACATCCTCTGGATTGAAGAAATGAGCATCCGTCTCCTCCTGAGTTTCGGTGATGGCATAACCACTTGCCACCACGTTCTTGCGAAGTGTTTGGAGATAAATATCCGACTCCGTACCATTTTCATAGATACAACGAGTTCTGCCATCGGGCAAACCATTGGTACCCTTTTTCTTCTCAATAATCTCATATAACAAAACCATCTGACCATCTACAAAATAATAGCGTCCAGCCAATAAACTCGTCGTCTTCGAGATTCTTTGCAACTGCCGCTTCCCGGTCTTCAAATCCTGATGCACCTGTTCGAAGAACGGCTTAAACTGTGCGAAATCCTCACATAGTTTTCTTTGCGCCACATGGTCGGGCGCATCCTTCTTCTGAGCCATCACGCCTTTCATGTCAGCAGGCACATCGAAGAGCTTTGCCTCCTGATAGGAAACATCCATCAAGGGGTCGCTGAATATATCTTCTAATTCTTTATCAATATCCATATCACTATATATATATAATAAGGTGAAAAACTATAGCCTATCCCAACAGATGATACTCGTCATACTGCCTGAGGCTATCCGTTGCCTTGGTTCGCAGAGCCTTGAGCGATGCTGCAAGCAGCTTTTCTTTCAAGCCACCATCTGCTGTGGGTTCGCTTCCATGCTCTGCCACCCACTTGTTGACTTCAAGCAATTTCTGTGCCAGCCGGTCATCGGGTGTCGGTGCCTTCGGTTTCGGACGTACATCCGCCAACAAGGGGTCATCAAATATTTCTAATAATTCTTCCGGCCAATCCATCTTTTGAAATGTTAAATGTTGAATTATAAATGCCAAATTACTTTTCCGGCTCATACTCCAAGCCACTCATCCTTCTTAATTTCAAGTTTTTGATTTTCAGGTAGGCAGCAGCCAGTTCCCTTACCTTTGGGTCTGGGTCATTGATGTCTGGCCATTGTTCATCGTGCTCTTCCACCCATTTCCTGTACGGTCCCTTGAAGAGGATAATGGCTTGTTCCAGGGTCATGTCAAATTTCTGTTCCGCCATCGTGTCCTGGATAATCTTCAGGGTCTGCTTATCCACATTCTTCGACAACACTTCGTAAGCACGCTGGAACGGATTGATGGAATCAATCAGATTGATGCTCAACTGGTTGATATTGATCATGCGGTTTGCCAGTTTGATGAGGCGATTGCCTTCCGACTCCTTCTCCTCATCGTTCATCGAAGCATCGAAGTCGATAGGATTTCCCTTATCATCTACCACTTCGCCACCCTTGATAAGGGTATCAAGCAGCAGGCGCTGGCGAACTTCCTCTACTTCGTCCTCGCTCAAATCCGGATACTTTTCACGAATCACCTTCGGAATCAACGTTTTGGTGATGGTTTCAGCCGTAGTACTTCCGCTGATGGCTTTCACCACCAGTTCGTCTTGTAGAATAGCAGCCTTCAAATCATCCAACTGATCCTCTATAATCATCTTCGTCTTCTCGCTCGACAAAGGTTTCAATCCCTCTATCACCAGGGTACGGGCATCCAGCGGACTGCCCTCATCATTATCCACATCCTTCACCGTCTTGAAATGCCAACTTGGTGCCATCACCTGCTCCATCAGAAGCGAAGCGGTAATGGCTTTCAGAAAGTCGTTCACCGCCACCTTCACATCAGGCTGATTGGCATCAGGCATTCCTATCATGTTTACAAACTTAGCCGTCTCCTTGCCTTCGCAATCACGGGTGCATCTTCCGATAATCTGCACCACTTCGGTCAGCGAGCCACGAACACCGATGGTCAGACATTCCTCACACCATTGCCAGTCAAAACCTTCCTTGGCTGTACCCAGGGCGATGATAATGTCAACATCATCACGCTTCTTTATCCGCTGCAAATATCCCTGCACCAGGTTACGGGTCTCGGCGTGGTCTTCCACCAGATCGGCAACCTTCAGCAGTCTGCCATCCTTGGTTCTGACATAATAGATGCCGCCATTGTTGTAATCACGTTCTTCTACCTTACCGATAATCTTGATGATTTCATCCACCTCCGTATATTTGCCCAAACCGCTGGATGCACGGGAGTTGACACTCGGAATATGAATGATGGTCTTCTTGGTAGTATCCAGCACCTCGGCAATATGGTCGAGATAACTGCCGTGATAGAAGTGATAGCCCAAGACGAGATTTTTGAGATAGCGATAACCGTTGAGCTGCTGATAATAGTTATAAGTAACCGGGAAGAAACGAGCCTCGTCCTCAGCCCTCAATACCGGAACGCCATCACCACGGAAGTAACTGCCTGTCATGGCAACGATATGACCGGTAGAATTGTTCATCACCCGGCGCACAATATCGCCCAATCCGCTGTTCACATCAGCACTTGTATGATGAAACTCATCAATCGCCAAGAGACAATCATTAAACTCCTCGTCACTTATTTCCTTCATGCCGTTTCTGAGTGTGGCATGGGCGCAAACCAGGATATTGCTTTTATCTTGATGAAAGAAATTCTTAAAGCGTACCGCCTTCTCTTTCTCGTCGGTAGTATCGCAAAGGTTATACTGTTGCGTTACCCTCCAGTCGGCGAAGAAGCCATACTTCATCAGGTCGGTGTTTTGGAAAGAGCGCCCAATACTCTTTTCAGGCACAGCCACCACTACCTTCTTGATGCCCTGATTCTTCAGCTTATCCAGAGCGATGAACATCAAGGCGCGACTCTTGCCAGATGCAGGTGGTGCCTTGATAAGCAGAAAGCGATGGTTGCGGGCTTCGTAAGCCTTGGCTTGCATCTCGCGCATACCGAGTTCATTTGTATTACTCGATTTACCCGTTTGCTGATACGAAATATCAACGATATTATCATTTATCTTGTTCATAAGCATTTATATTTTTGCGTTTTTATTATTCCATAAATATTCTCCAGCTTCGAGTTGCTTTTCTATTGTTGTAAAATGTTGGTCTCCCACATCATAGGAAAAATTGTCAAACTCTTCTTTAGTCATCAACTCCCCCATTTCCAATGCATTTTGCATATACTCATTGGAAGCCCAATCTTTCTCCAAGACTTTCCCATCCCTATTGGTGACAAAAGCCTTTAGTTTACCTTCTATATTTTGGAAACGAACGATGATGTCATCTTCCCAATAATAGACATAAACAGAATCGCCTCTTTTTAAAGCATGCGATATGTAACTATCTCGTTTTGACATAAGCGTATGATTACATTAATCCTTAGGCCATAACCCTATTTCTTTTTCCATTTTTCTTCTTAGCTCAGGTCCTTCCGAAGACCAAAAACCATCAAGCATAAAACCATTTGGATGTTCCAGACGATCTTTAATTTCATCTTTCAAATCCTTGAGTTCCTCGGCAGAGAAATCATCACGAGTAAAACCATTCTCTTTTAATTCTTCATCTACCTGCTTTTCTATTTCATCACTATATTTCTTCATTGTCTCATCATTTTAAAGGTTATTATTTCTTGTCAGCTGTCATTTTCTCATAGAGTTTGAAGAGGCATTCCAATCGAGCCTCATCATTTGGGAATGGAGCGCCAGGATAGCAGCTTTCTACGATGGCATCCAGTTCCCCATGTGCTGCACGCAAATCCTCCGGCATCTTTTCCGGGTCGTAAAGATCAGCAAGCGTCTTCTCGGGATAGTTTTCACGAGCCAGAAGCACATTCGTTGCCGCCTCTTCTATCTCAGACTTTTTTGTGTCGGAGATGGATGGGAAGGGGAAAGTGTTGTAACAGAGACCTGCGGAATATCTGTAATCAGTCTTTAATCTACCTCCTACAGTTCGAACCCATACCATGTGCATCTCACTGGTGAGGATGCCAAAGAGCCATAAAGGTGCATCATAAATTACAAATGCAGAATTTGAAACAACCATATCTTTTTCCAAATATCCCATCGGTATGTATTTTCTCCGTTCTGAGGAGACAGAAGGAACAATAATCTTGTCTACTTCTAAAGAAGGATGCTCTCTAAACTGATAAGGTTTTTCTGCCAATTTCAAACAGGCAGCATCAGTACTATCCAACCGAAGTTTTTTAGTTCTTTCTACACGTCTAGCAATCTCTTCATTTTTCAATGCCTCATCAGCATCCTGTTCGTCTATCCACAAACAGTATCTAGGCTTCCCATTTATAAATTCTTCGGAACCATACATCATTCGCAAAAACTTAGAGAAAGATGAATATTTGGCTATAAAATCTTCATATTCAACTTTGTTGAACAACAAGTTACCATTATCATAAGGCATGCAGCCAAAGCATAATTTCGGATAGCCATCAGGTGTATGAACATCCTTATATACTATCGTTTCTGTTCCTACAGATAAATAAGGATTTATCACAGAAGATTCTATTTGTTTGTCAGAGGTAAACAATTGTTTCTTATTATTACTCTTATTGAACACTCCAACAATCACAACAGTAACACCGGCATTATATTTTGCATTATTGGTCCATTTGAAAGAAGTATAAGCAAAAGCTATTTCTTCATTCATTTTCAAAATTTGAGGCCAAAGCACCGAAACCTGTTCCCCTTGGCATATAGAGTTTGTACTCACATAAGCGTACTTGGCTTTGGATTCATGAATATATTTTGCTCCCAAATAGAACCAAATTGTGATATAATCCAGTATCTTACTATTCTTTAATTTACCAAAGACATAGCTTATATCTTCTTTCTGCTCTTTAGTTTGCAATTTACTCCCCAAATACGGCGGATTACCAAATACAAACACTTCTTCATCCTTGGTATGTGGGCATACTACCTCCCAATCCATTCTACAAGCATTGCCACATTTTATCTGGTCGATATTATGCAAAGGCAAGGCGGCAACATTCACACCGAAATCGGCGTGAAACTTGTTGTTCATCTGATGCTCAGCAAGCCAGAGCGAAAGCATGGCTACCTCATGAGGGAAGTCGAGAAGCTCTATTCCGTAGAATTGCTCCAAGTGGATGCAAGAACCATCTATAAAGTCGAGCATCTGCTCCTGTGTGCACTTCTTGCGGAGATGCAGAATATCCATTTCGAGCAAGCGCAATTGCTTATAAGTGATAATCAGGAAATTACCACTACCACAAGCAGGATCGAAGAACTTCATCTTGCTCATTCTTACCATCAACTTATTACAACCATTAATGATTGGTCGGCACTCGTCAGTAAACTTATTATGAGTCAATAAGCTCAAATCATACAGATTCTTCTTCTGCTCGTAAAACTCTACCAGTTTCTTATATTCCCTTCTCAAATCATCCATAAAGAGTGGATTGATTACCTTCATGATATTCGGCACACTGGTGTAGTGCATACCTTCCTTGGCACGCACATCAGGATTCACCACCGCCTGAATCATACTACCGAAAATATCCGGATTGATGTCCTTCCAATCCAAATCGCCGCATTCGATGATAATCTTTCTAGCCTTATAACCCATCTTTGGGATAGGAATGTCTGAGGCAAAAAGACCGCCATTCACGTAAGGAAACTGATTGATTTCCTTGGTAAGTTCTTCCGAACGCTCCTTGTTTGGCACATTCATCACCTGGAATGCCTGTCCTAGCATCTCACCGAGGTCGGAACCATCTTCCTTGGTAAATTGCTTGATAAAGTTGGTAAAGAGATTTTCTGCAAAGATACCTGTGTCTTCGGCAAAGAAGCAGAAGAGCAAACGGGTGATGAAGATATTAAGGTCGTGCAAGTCATCATCACTATTATACTCGTTATAGGCACGAATCTCATCATGCAGTTTGGCAAGTTTCTCGGCAGCCTTCACATCGGCTGGATTTTCAGCCGTAGTGTGTACTCGCTCCACGTTCATCAAAGGATAGAAGAAGCCAAAGTCGCTATGCATCTTAACGAGTTTCTGCTCGTAAGTATCATTCTCACGAGTATCATAAGCCAAGAGGGTTTCGCCATCGCTCACCGCAATAATCTTTGGTGCCGTTTTCTTCACCTGGGCATCAGTCTTCAAAGCCTCCAACCTGGTGGTAAGATACAACGTATTTACAGTCTGATAGCAGAACAAGCCTTTGATAAGCAAGCCGTCGAATGTCTTCAAGATACCCTTTCCTTCCTTATATCTCGACACATCCTTTTCGCTTTTACCAAAAGCCTTCAGTATCTCGTAGCCAACCTCAGAGGCAGGCATCACTTTAGTTTTGAACGTTTCTAATCGGGATTCGATTTCCTTATAGCTGAGTTGCAGTTTCTTTGCCATAACTTCCGTTGCCGATGGGAGCATAGCAAAGCCTTGCCATCCTATTACTCCACCGATTCCCGTAAGCAGAAACCATCTGATTTTAAAAGATTGTTTTGATTTTAGTTCTGCCTCATCGCATGATAAGGGTTTGGTAACTGATTAGCTATCAACAGAAAAGGCGTAGGGAATCTATCACTTACATTACCCTTGCTCTTCGAGGATTCGCGGTCCTATGGTGTCAAGGATAAGAAGCAATAGAGCCTACGCCAAACGGGTATATATATGATAGCACAGAGCGTACCCCTCCTGACGAAGGGGCACACCTATGCCATGTGTATATACACAGTGGGTAGACGCCCACTGCTGTCTCCCTCTGAACACCATATTAAATTTTGCGAATTTCGAAGAGTCAGAAGAAAACGTAGAGAACGTCTTTCTTAATTATGATAGGCCAAGCCATGGACTTTTACCTAGCCAGCGACTCATCGCCAGCCATCCACAGCAAGACAACTGCAAAAGTAATAAAAAGAATTGGTTTCACAAAATTTTGGGTCTTTTTTCTTGCATATCTCATTTACATTTCTTATCTTTGCCACCAAATCAATAACAATAACATTAAAAAGGAGGTTATTATGGAAGCAACAAAGAACAATACAAAGGAGGAAACCATTAGAAAGTTTAAACAGCTCCTAAAACATAAAGAGGAGATGCTCGAAAGAGCAAAACAATATGATGGCATTGACATTTATGCTAAATTTGCAAACGCATGAAAGAATTGTCTCTACATCACATTAACAGCAAATCACCTTATCGAGTCATCTGCTCTGATAAGGGTGATTATCTGTTTGCAACAGACAAGGGGATTAACTATACCATTTCTTTTACGGAAGAGTTTCCTCTTGGCGGTTGTATGAGCTATCAATTTTGCATACACAATGACAATAAAATCCATGGCTCATACGATAATAAAATAAGCACAACGATTATTGCCATCATTGAGGAGTTCTTCCTTCAAAACTTGAATGTCTTACTATATATTTGCGACACAAGTGACAACCGTGAAGAAGTTAGAAATCGTTTGTTTATAAGATGGTTCAAGGAGTATGCAGACCCACAAAAGTATACCATCCAATCTGCTAACACAACCATTGAAGGTCAAGGATTCTACTCTTCAATCATTGTAGAAAACAGGAATCCACTATTAGATGATATCAAAGCTGATTTCGAAAAGTCTGCAAATGACTTAAAAGAGAAATAGTTTCTTGCAAATCCAAATAAAATCGGTTATAAAACTGCATATAAGCAAAGATTTTGCCCTTACAGGGCGCATGGGAACAACGCTTTAATACCCAGGGCGATGACCTGGGCTAGGTGCTTCTGCCCTTTCAGGGCGTGCCGCTGTTTTGCAGTAGCATCACACCTTCCTCTTCTACGTTATTATAAAAAGGACTGCCAATTTTGCTATTCCAGTCTTTCATTGAATACACTATTGGGTGAATCATCTGGTTGATTTTCCAACCCAATTCCCAAAACGGATAAGTATAATCATCATGATCTTGCTCATCTATCTTATCCTTGTTCAGAAGCACAAGGAGGTCCCAGTCGGAATCTGCCTTCGCATCTCTTCGCGCCCTTGACCCGAAAAGAATGACCTTGGCATCTTTCGGCATAATCGATTCCGCTTTCAAACGTATCGCATTTAAAACCTCATCTTCAAGATGTTCGTTTTTCAATATCGTCATAACTCTATCCATTTAGTTTAACTGCGACAAAGATAAAAAAAAGAATTGAAACTTCAAAATCTCAAAGCTTTTTTCTTACATATATTGGTTATTTTCTTAACCATCATTCCATGCGCTTCACCCAAACCTTGTGGCTTCCTCTTCCAATCGAACGGATAGGTGATGTCGGGTCTTGGGTTATCTCCTTCAATTCGAGAGAAGCGGCGGTGCGGCTCATATCGTTGATGTAGGCATAATCGCCGAGAGTGATGGCAGCGTTCTTTTCTAATACCGATAAGGCACGGGCAATGCGCTCTTCCTTGGAATAGAGTTGCTTGCGGATAACCTTCACACCACTCATCTCTCGCTCCAAATCACAGTCGGTCTCCATCTTTACAGCCTTCACAAACTCAGGAGAAGAAATAAAATTGACATTCTTCACCCCTACCTTGCGATAGTTCATCTTGTCGTCATCCGTCTGCATCTCCGTAGGCTTGTCATCCTCAAAACCAAGGGATAAGGAGAAGGTGCCGAGGCCTTCGAGATTCACATTATAACCCATAGAGAGCATACGGACCAACACGTCTTCCACATCTGTCAGAACCGCTTCGATGGCGCCCTGTGAAAGATCACGGTGATAACTTCTCATCTTTTCGATGAACTCTTTTCTGGAAAGCGTGCGATAGGGCACCATCTTGGGATATACTCTGCGCTTGCCTTCATCACGCATATCACTCATTTCTTGCAATTTGTACTTTGCCATTTCTTTTCCTTTCTTATTTAGATTGTTAGTTTTCTCACTTAATCGGTCCTTCTATCTCTGAGAGATATGATCTCTACTAAGTAACAGGATCTTCCTACTTAGGAATAAAAGTATCTCATCCTAAGAGAATTCTCCGTTCAAAGACGTTGAACCGACATTCAAAGACGTTGAACCGCCGTTCAGAGTCGTTGAACCGACATTCAACGTCTTTGAACGAAGATTTCTCTTAGGCAAAGATACAACATTATCAGGAAGAAAACAATAGTTTACCTAAATATCTTCACTTTTCCAGTCATTTTTCTTCATTTTTAGGGTATTTTTCCTTGCTTATCCCAAAGAATTATGCTAACTTTGTGGTCAGATTGCATTTCTGAGATCAAGGATTGCAATCTTGAAACGGAGGAAAAACGATTGTAAACTTGAAACAAAGAAAAAGACAAAGATAACACAACCCCTATGAGTATGAAGATATTAGCAACCAGCGACTGGCACTTGGGCAACTTGTTTCACGGCAACGACCGGCTGCCGGAACACAAGCACTTCCTGCAATGGCTCTTAGTGCAAATCGCTGAACAAAAACCCGATGCACTCCTCGTCGCAGGAGACATCTTTGATAATGGAAATCCATCGGCAGCGGCGCAAACCGTTTATTACGAGTTTCTTGCCGATGCCACCCATCTGTGCCCGAACATGCAGATCATCATCACGGCTGGCAATCACGATTCCGCCAACAGACTGGAAGCTCCTCGACCACTCCTCGCCAGATACCATGTGGAAATCAGAGGAAATGTAAGGAAAATCTGGCAGCAGGGAGAAAGCGAGGACGATGATAAAACCGGCGGACATTGGCTCTATTCCTTCGATGATCTCATCATCCCCGTAACCAACGAGGAAGGAGAAGAAGTTATCATCCTCGCCGTGCCTTTCCTTCGGAGTGATGTGGTGCAGAACGCCTGTTATTCGCAAGGAGTCAACGACTTTCTGAGAGAACTGACGGCTGAGGCACGAAAGAAATACCCGGGCAGAAAGTGCATCATGATGGCACACATGTACGCCAAGGGTTCGGATATCGCCAAGAAGGATGCGAGCGAGAAGATCATCATAGGCGGACAGGAGGAAGTGGATTTGGAAGGATGGAACGATCATCCTGACTACATGACTTGCGGGCACATCCACAAGAGACAACATATCTGGAACACCGACTGGGCAAGATATACGGGTAGTATTCTTCCAATGTCGTTCGCCGAGAAAGACTACATACACGGAATCGACCTCATCACAATCAGATTTGAAGGAAAGGAGGGAGATGATGAAATTGAAGAAAACAGAACGAACGAGGACGAAACGGATAACTGCAAAAACAAGAGCAAGGATATAAAAATAGATTTCCTGGAATACAAGCCTCAGCACTCCCTTCGCATTCTACCTGAAAACGAGGAGGAACTCACCATCAAGAAATGGCAGAAACTCATCCATTCAGAACTCTCTGAAAGGATGAATGGCGAACTGAGCGATCATTTCGACTACGTAATGCTGAAGGTGAAACAGGAGAAGCTTTCCAACGATGACATCAAGGAACTGGAGAATCTCGTCAACGAGAAGGATGCCGTACTCTGCAAGATCCAGCGCATCATACCGCAGTTAGACCTCACCACCATCCAAGGTTCCCAGCAAATCACCAGCATCGAGGACATCGTCAACCGTCCGCCACTTGATACTTTGAAGGAGGCCTTTGCCATCAGGCATAACGCTCCGATGAACGAAAGACAGGAGAAAATGTTATCCGATTTATTAACTACATCATCATTATGAAGTTCCTACAACTCGAAATACTCAACCTTGCTTCGCTTGACAAACAGGGAGGCGAGGTCATCAACTTTGAGGAAGGTGCCTTAGGCGAGAGCACCATCTTCAGCATCGTGGGTCCGACGGGAAGTGGCAAATCCACCCTACTCGATGCCATCTGCCTTGCCCTCTACAACCGCGCCCCTCGCTACCCAAGAAAGAAAGGCGACAAGAATCAGAACATCGAGATTTTCGGAGAAGCTGATGCCAATGAAAACAACCGGTTAGCTCCTACCGACAGCCGAAACATCCTGACCCGTGGCAAGAAAGAGGGTTACAGTAAACTCACCTTCCTTGCCAATAACGGCAGCATCTACCGCGCAGAATGGCACGTCAGATTCCAAAGAGTGCGCTACGAGAATGCCAAGACTTCTCTCTATAAAATCACAAGAAACGGAGAACAGCTGACAGAAGAAATAGCCGACTGGAACGAGTTGCCGAACATCATCGGTCTCGACTACGACCAGTTCCTCCGCACCGTACTCATCGCGCAAGGTTCGTTTGCCAACTTCCTGACTGCAAAGGAAAACGAGCGGTACGAACTCCTGGAAAAACTCATCGGATGCGAGGAAACTTATACGAACATCGCTACTGAAATCAAGAAGGCGAAAGACCAGGCGACGGATGCCTACAACCAGATGTCAGCATCGGTGGAAGCCGTAAAACAGAACCTGCTGAACGATGAAGAACTCGCCCAACTGCAGGAGGAAATCGCCCGGTTGGAAAAGGCTGAGAAGGAACTCGACAGCCAGTTGCAAGCCATTTCGAAAGACCTGCAATGGT
>ERZ1026876.854-NODE-854-length-16996-cov-9.510773_pt1 | contig 16996 bp, 30 predicted proteins | sample MGYA00380168_ERZ1026876 | MGnify/ENA primary metagenome ERZ1026876 (study PRJEB33269, sample SAMEA4719804) | human gut metagenome | biome: human-associated habitat; feature: organic feature; material: feces | place: Cameroon | collected 2013-10 ... | reverse complement strand
TCCGCGACTGGACGGACAAGGACGGCAATAAGCGCCGCAACGCGGAGATCATCGCAGACAACATTTACTTTGGCGACAGCAAGAAAGATAACGAGCCTCGATACGACGTAGCGCCTCAGGAATATGCCGAAGTGTCTGATGAGGCTGGCGAGCTTCCATTTTAAGGCGGTGCTTAGATGGCAAGAAACTATGCAGCACTCCCCTATGACTATTTAGAGGAGATGGATGCGCTCAACGATGCAGAGTTCGGTCGGCTAACGCGGGCATTGCTGGTTTACAGCATGACGGGAGAGCAGATAGCGCTTTGTGGCAATGAGAGATTCTTTGTCAAACGCATGATGGCGCAGGAAGACCGCTTTAAGGCGAGCTATGACGATATTGCTACGACAAGAAGTGAAGCTGGTAAGGCGGGGGCTGCTGCGAGATGGCAAAATGGCAAACGCATTTTTGCTAATGGCAAAAATAGCAAAGCCATGCCTGCTAATGGCAAAAATGGCAATACCGAAACCAAAACCGATACCAATACCGAAACCAATATCCAGCTATCTAACGATAGCAAGGGAGATTATTGCGCTGAGCCGCAAGCGGCTGACGCGCCGCCGGTGATTTCTTTGCCGCTGAATGACGGGACTTTTTTCGACGTGTCGGAGAACGACAGGGCCAAATGGTCGCAGCTCTATCCGAACGTTGACGTCCTGCAACAGCTGAGAAACATGGCGGGATGGTGTGATGCGAACCCTACCAAGCGAAAAACACGAAGCGGTATCAAGCGTTTTATTACTACTTGGCTTGCCAAAGAGCAGGACAGGGGCGAGCATCGCCGCGGCGGTTCGTTTGCTGGCGGGGATGTGTTCGCCGAACTGCTGGAAGAGGAGAAGAACCGTGGAAAGAGCTGACGTAATTAGCCTTTTGGGGCGCTTAAAGCAGGCCTACCCGCAGGCTTATGCCAAGATGACCCGCACGGAAGCCGAAGAGCTGGTGTCCCTCTGGTTGGACATGCTGGGCGGCGAAGATCCTTCCGCGGCGAAAGATGCCGTAAATGCGCTGATTGCCGAGGATACGAGGGGATTTCCCCCAAAAGTCGGCCAAGTGCTGACAAAGATCAGGGGCGCGGCTTCCCCGCGTGTCTCGGTGGCGTGGATGAAGCCATACATCGAGCAGCTCGCCGAGCAGGAAGCATTTATGCCGAGCGTTTCCCGCTATGCGAGGGAACACGGGCTGACGTGGGAAGCGGCTGCTGCTGAACTTGGAGGGTGACGCATGGAGAGAATAGTTTCGTTTACCGTGGACGGGAGACCTGTGCCGAAGGGGAGACCACGCGTTACGCGGCATGGGACATACACGCCGAAAAGCACGCAGGTGTTCGAGAGCGAAATTCGCACGGCATGGCTCAAGTGCGGGGAAAGGCCGTTTGAGGACGGCGAAGCGCTTGACGTTATGGTCAATGCTTATTATCCCATCCCATCCGGCACGGCAAAAAGCAAAAGGCAAAAGCTGCATTTGACCCCGTACCTCAAGCGCGGCGATATTGATAACATCATCAAGGCGGTATTGGATGCGCTTAACGGGTACGCCTACAAGGACGATTCCGCCGTGTTTAGCGTTTACGGACGAAAAATTTACACGGCAGGGGAACCGTTTACGGCGGTGACAATCAGCAGCGTGGAGGCTAATCATGAGCTTTGAGCACTGCCACAGCTGCAAGCCGCCGACGCGGCACGTAGGCTGTCACGGCGATTGCCCGTACTATCAGGCGGATATCGCCAAGTACAACGAGGCGAAGGAAGAGGAAGCGCGCCAAACGCAGGAACGCGGCGCCTATTGGGGCGCACGGCAGTTTAAGACGAGGCGCTATCAACGAACGAAATGAGGGAGCGAAAAGATGTTGACTTCAAAGGAGCTGGGAGAACGGCTCAGAAATATTCGTAAAATCAAAAATATCAGCCAATACCGCATGGCGGAGTTGATGGACTGTGACTGCTCGTCCATTGGACGGCTGGAAAGCGGTAAAAATTACCCGTTGATGGGGACGCTGTACAAATACAGCGAGGCCGTTGGCGTTCCGGTGAGTGACATTCTGGCAGAATCGCCGACGCCGAAAAACGACATGTTGTCACCGGAAGAGATCGGCAAGAACATCAAGAGATGGTCTATGCTGCGCGGCATTAGCATTCGAAAGCTCGCGGAAAAGGCGGGATTGGGGCATACCAGCGTGCAAAGCATCAGAGAGGGTCGCTGCATGAGTTCCATGCTGACGTACTGGTATATCGCCAAAGCATTGGACGTGACCGTCGGGACGTTACTCGGCGAGACAGGAGGGGCGGAATGATCTCAAGACGCATTTACATGAAACTCGATTGGGATCACGCTGGGATTCCTGTGTGTGGCGGATTCACCGAGCGAATTAGCCCGTCTGTGTGGCACATCGCTTTCCACGGTATCGCACGCAGTTGCGAAAGCGCAAAAGACCCCTGCTGGGAAGTCTTGGTATGTTGGCGTTTGGACACGTTGGAGCAACCGAGAATACAAGGAATATTTTGGGGAGGCGCGCGCATGAGCAAGATCATCATGAGCAAAACGCCGTTTGAGCGCTGCGTATATCCGGCGCTCAAGGCGGCGCTGGAAAAGACGAATTACAACCAGACAGAACTGGCGCAATCCCTTGGTACGTCGCAGTTTACGGTGTCGGCGTGGACGCGCGGCGACCGCGACGTGACGGTGCGGCTTCTGCTGGCGCTGGAAGACCTGACCGGGAAGCCGTTCGGAGAGCTGTTCGGGGAATGCGAGGGGAGACAATGAACAACGATTTAATGTTTTCGTCAAAATCTGAAATGTGGGAGACCCCGCAAGACTTCTTTGACGATCTCAACAATCTTTTCCACTTTACGCTGGATGCTTGCGCAACGCCAGAAAACGCGAAATGTGATCGCTATTTCACCCCGGAGATGGACGGACTGAAACAGGACTGGGACGGCATTGTGTGGTGCAATCCCCCATACGGACGCGGCGTTGGGGCGTGGGTAGAGAAAGCGCATCGAACCGCCGAGGAATCAGACACAACGGTTGTGATGCTGCTTCCGGCGCGGACGGATACCGCTTGGTTTCACGATTACTGCTACAACGACAAATATGCAACCATCAATTTTGTGCGTGGGAGATTAAAGTTCGGCGGAGAAAAGAATAGCGCCCCGTTTCCAAGCATGGTGGTAATTTTTCGCCGCCCCGCGAAAGCGCTACATTAGGGAGGAATGACCATGTACATCGGCGAACCATTTAGCTGGAAGCCTGCTGCATTTGAGGGCAGCAACGGCATTATGAGCGTGACCACGAAAGAGACGACTGCGCACGGGCGCGTCGTCTACATCAACGAGGCGCACCGCTACTTTACGGCGGAGGCAGATATCAACGGGAAGAGGCTCAGAGAGAGCTTTAAATTTTGAGGAGGTAAAGATGGACGCTTTAGAATTTGTTAAGCAGCTGAGACGCATGGATGAAAAGGGAGTGCTGAAGAATCATTTTATTTATCCTCAAGCTGGCAGAGAGACAGATTTCCCAGAAGACGTTGTTGCCGAAGTTGGGGAATGGGCAAAGATGAATCCAGTCAAGACGCGGCAGAGCGTGTTTCTGGAGCAGTGGCCGGAAGCACAACTGGATTGTTGTGGCATTGTTGAGATTTGCCCCAGTGACATAGATACAACAATTCATCAAAATTGTAGCGCAGATAAGTGTGGTGACTGCCGCCGTGAGTTCTGGGGTCAGGAGGTAGAGTGATGGTTTCGGACGAAGCATTGAAAAAGCTGCAAGAGCAAATTGCGGCGTGGCCGATGACGCAGCGGTTCGTGGTGCAGCAGCTCATCGAGGACTACCGGAGGAATCGAGAAGACCTGCGCGCCTACAAGGCGACGGGGCTGACGCCGGAACGCTGTGCCAAATTTGCGCGAGCAGACGCGGAAGGACGGTACATCGTAATGCGGGATGCGGAGCAGGAGGGCGTTGCCCGCCTGCGCGAACTGGCCGAGGCCGACAAGGACGGGCACGTGGTGGTGCTGCCGTGCAAGGTGGGCGATATAGTGTGGGAGAATCTTGACGGGATGCGGCACCCCCGCAAATGCGTCATCGAATTTGCGAACATTGGAAGCCACGTTACGACCATTGTATTTTCTACAGTAGATGGATTAAGAGAACAGTACGGGGTCAATCTTAGCTCATTTGGCAAGACGGTATTTCTCACCCGCGAGGAGGCGGAGAAAGCATTGGAGGTAAAAAATGGATAATGCAAAAATTGAGATGGGCTATGCACTGCCAAAAGAACGATGGAACGAGGCAGCAGAAAATCTTATGCAGGCAGGTTTGATGGTTGCAAAATACTTCCGAGCCAGAAACTTTGAAGGACGCGGAAAAGAGGACGCGGATGAATGGATGGCCGATGTCACCCTCGCTTGTACTGCCTTGCGGTATGTTGCGGAGTTTGCTGCTGATAAATGCCGCATGATTCCCGTGCCGAGTCCCAGACCTGGAAAGGAGAAGGAAAATGGCTGAAGCGGCATTGGAGACGATAAAAATGAATGACCTAAAACCTTGCCCGTTTTGTGGATATAAGGGCGTTATACTGAGAAACGGTCACTGCTTTCGGGCATGTTGCCCAAATAGAGACTGTCCGATCGAACCGAAAACTCATTGGTTTTTAAATCATCTATTAGCAATCGAAAAATGGAACAGGAGGGCGGACAATGGATGAATTCATAAGCCGCGAGGCGACAATTAAGCGCATCAAAGAAGTTTATTGCGCAGACTGCAACAGCTACAACGGAGTAAGATGCCGTGCGTGTGGCACAGGTGATGCAATCGACATGATTGAAGATGCTCCCGCCGCTGACGTTACGCCGGTGGTGCATGGCGAGTGGTTACTTCGTCACGAAGGGTACGGGCATTACTGGGAGTGTTCAGTCTGTCACACAAACCCGTGTATTTATGTGACAGAACACACGAAATTCTGTCCAAACTGCGGCGCAAAGATGGACGGAGGTGACAACGGTGAGGTTGATTGATAGGGATGCTATTCATTGCTGACGATCACGATTAAAGCCAACGTCCCCGCCGCTGACGCGCAGGGTATCAAGGAGCGCATCGCCATGGACATTGAGCAATACGGCGACTGCAAGGTCGTGAGCATCACGAGCGACTGGGGACGAGAAGAACAGCTACGAATGAAATAACGCCTGCGGGCGAAAAAGAAAGGAATTTTGCTATGAAAAAGTACATCGGAACGAAACTTATCGAGGCGGAAAAGGCGTATCGCGTGGACGGCAAGGTCGTTACGATCGCGGAGAACAAAGTACCGTGCGGCTACAAGGTTGAGCGCGGCTACAAGGTTGAGCGCGGCTACAAGGTGCGCTATGCGGACGGGTACGAGAGCTTCAGCCCGGCGGAGGTCTTCGAGCGCGCGTATCTGCCGCTCGAGGTGAACGGCAAGCTCAAGACTGAGGCGCCGAGCATCAGCGCGGAGATGGTCGAGCAATTCATCGACCACCACAAAACCGTGACGATGGGCGGCAAGACGACCGTTGTGCGCGCGGTACTGAAAAATGGCTTCGAGATCGTGGAGAGCTCGAGCTGCGTGAGCGCGGAGAACTACGACGAGAAGCTGGGGGAGGAAATCTGCATGAAACGGATCAGAAATAAGATTTGGGAGCTGCTGGGCTTCCTGCTGCAAACGGCGGTGGGCGGCGTGAACGGCGAGGAAGCGGCGGAGAATCACTGCTGCGATAAAGACTGCGAGCGTTCCCGCTGCGACGAGGAGACTGCGGCGGACGAACCGACTACGCCGAAGCTGCCGCCGGTGCGGCTGTTCATTTCGCAGCCGATGCGCGGCAAGACCGACGAGCAGATCGAGAGCGAGCGCGAGAAGCTGGTTGAAATTGCAGAGGCCGTGTACTTTGGGCGCGGCGGGGTCGAGGTCATTGACAGCTTTTTCAAGGGCGGGCTCGATGTTCCGGCCGGCGCAAAAGCGCCGCTTTACTATCTGAGCAAGTCACTCGAGCTGCTGGCGACAGCGGATGTGGCGATCTTTGCCGAAGACTGGCAGGGCGCGCGAGGCTGCCGCATCGAGCACGAGTGCGCGAAGCGGTACAGAGTTCCGATGATCGAGCTTCCTGAGGAGGGCTGAGCGATGCAGAAGATCAACATCAAGAAGTACACCAAAGATCAGATGGCAAAGATGGTGGGGGAAGCGCAGGAAAAGAACGCGGCGCTTGAAGCGGAAATCGTCGAGCTGAAAAACTGCATAGATGATAAGAATGATCTGATTGCTGAATATGCAAACCTAAAGGCGGAGATGCAACGAAAGAACGCCGCTCTGACCGAGCAGATCAGCCAGATGAACGGCGAGGCCATCACCCGCGAGAACGTGATCGCGAACCTGAGAGCGGACGCGGATGCGCTGCGGAACAAGCTCGCGGACACCGAGGCGGCGCTGGGGCGGGCGAACAATGATCTCGCTTTTAAAGGGATTGTGCTTAATGTAATGCGTGATGGGCGATACAACGCCGAGCAGCGCGCTGATTACGCAGAATCCCACCCGTGGAGAAATCTGTGGGCGTGGCTCGAAAGAAAGCTGGTGCGCCATGAGTAAACCTCGTTACAGCTGGTGGGGCTATGTAAAAGCCATTATCCGCCGCTATGCCCCCGACCGAGAGCAGGAGCTGCATGGAGTGTCTTTGTTAGAAAACAACGCTGTGCGAAAAGCGGTGAGCGAAACAAAGTCAATGCAAGACGGCGAAGAGCGATTAAAATTTATCCGCCTCGTGTTCTGGGAAAAGACCCACACGCTCGAAGGCGCAGCGATGGCGGTCAACTGTTCCGACCGGACGGCGAGACGCTGGCATACCGATTTTATCAAGTGCGTCGCGCGGAACTACGGGCTGCTCGATGATTAAAAGTTGGCCTTAAAAAGCCATTTGCTTATGAGATAATAGAATCGCAGAGGTGTAAAAGCTTTTGCGGTTCTCTCATTTATGGCGTTTACCTCCTGCGCCATAGCGGGGCGCGGTGCTTTTCATCTTTTCACACCGTCCCACGCGATATGCCGCACGCACGATGCAGCCCACGATCAGGGCCGAGAGGTCGCACCTCTCATGCGGCACAGGACCCCGCGCACCTCTCAACGATGTGGCCCAGCGGGGACATACGCAGATGTGGCGGAATAGGTAGACGCTACAAACGACAGTCCGGGTGCCGCCCAGCAAAGCGGTGGAGGCCGACACTGTTAGGCTATGTGAGGTGCAAATCCTCACCATCTGCACCAGAGACCGGGTAGCGCCCGGACAATGTGAGACCGTTGCCGTCATGGCTCACATGGAAATGACAATGCTTGCTGAAAACTGCGCTTGTCTTGATGCGTCAAGACCGGTTTGACCTGACGGAATAGGGGCTGCGACTTTTGGAGCGTAGTTGCCGGTAGCGCGTGACAATCTAAGCGGGAAGCCGAACAAAGAGGAGAACCGCATGGACGATATCACAAAGCAGCCATACGCCAAATGGCTTGAAGAAAGCATAGCAACTATTGCGGGGCTTGACCCTTGCTGTATCTGTTTTGCCGCGACAAAGGCGGACGGCACGGTATTTACTGGATATTATAACGCAGACGCGACGGATAAGGCTGTGTTTGCACACAACATCCAGTCCGATATCGTGATGGACATTATCAAGGCGAACGCTGACACGATCAGCGGGATTCTGGGAGAATGACATGCGTTGCAACATAACCATGCAAAAGGGCGAAATGCCAGACGGCGTGTTTGATGTCTACATCCACGAACTGGATCGGCACATTAAGGCATTGCTGGTCAAATGTAGCCTACACGACAGATTCCGCGACATCAAGGGGAAAGAACACACGCAGACGCTTGTATGCTATCGGATCACCTGCATTCCGTCCGATGTAGCGGCGGAGATCATATCCAAGGAATACGGCATATGCACCTGCACGATAAACGGCAAAACGGCGCGTTTCTATGTAGGCGACAGCAGCCACGATTTGATACAGGTGGATAGCGAGTTGGTAGTGGGAGACGGAGAATGAACGACGACCACAAGGACATTATCAATAAGATAACGTATTCCGCCGACGAAATAGATAGGCTCATGAAAATCAATATGCGGCTCATTGCGAAATTCAAAACCCATTTGCACAAAGAGTATGGCGACGCTATCGAAGATATTGCGAAGATGTTTGACACACTCTACGCAGAACAGCAAAAAGAAACGCCGTTGATGTGGTATGAGTATTGCTACGGTGTTAAAGATACAGGGAAATAAAAACAAATTATTTGGATTGGAAGTGAGCGTATGCCAGCAGGAGCGCCAAGAAAATGGAAAAGCGTAAGCGCGATGCAAAAGGCGATTGACGCTTACTTCAAAGAGTGTGAGGGTGAGCCGTTTATCGGCGATGACGGTTGTGCTGTGCGAGATAAGTACGGCATACCGATTATCATTAACGCAAAGCCGCCGACGATTACGGGGCTTGCGTTGGCACTTGGATTTACGGGAAGACAAGCGCTGCTGGATTATCAGGCAAGGCCAGAATTCGCGGACACGGTTACGCGCGCAAAGTCCAGGTGTGAAGAATATGCCGAATCTCGGCTCTACGACAAAGACGGTGCGAACGGCGCGAAATTCTCGCTTGGCTGCAATTTCGGCTGGCGTGAAGTGAACGAGACAAAAATAAGCACGGATTCCGTCAAGGTGGTTATTGATGTCTGATATTCTTTTGTCAGAAAAAATCGGCTCGGCTTTTTACGATGTGGCCCACGATGTGTTCCATCATGGGCACACGCATTACGATTTCAGCGGTGGGCGCGGATCACTGAAGTCCTCCACGGTGTCTGTACTTGTTCCCCTGCTGCTGATAAGCAATCCGGGGACACACGCGCTGGTGCTGCGTAAGGTGGCAAATACCATTCGTGACAGCGTGTACGCGCAGTACATTTGGGCAATCGGCGAGCTGGGTATGGCGGCGTACTGGGGAGCCAAAGTCTCCCCGATGGAGCTGATCTACAAGCCGACAGGCCAGAAGATCATGTTTCGCGGTGCTGATGACCCGATGAAGATAAAGTCTATCAAAGTACCGTTTGGATACATTGCCGTGACGCACTTTGAGGAGAAAGACCAGTTTGCCGGACGTGCAGAAATCCGAAACATTTTGCAGTCGACCATGCGCGGCGGCTCCGTGTTTTGGAATTTTGAAAGCTACAACCCGCCGATAAGCCGCGATAACTGGGCGAACAAGGACAGTCTGGAAGACCGCGCTGATCGGCTGTGTCATAAGTCCACGTATCTGCAAGCACCGCCCGAGTGGCTGGGGCAGCAGTTCCTTGATGAAGCGGAACACCTGAAAGCCACAGACGAGCGGGCATATCAGCATGAATATTTGGGCGTGCCTGTTGGAACTGGCGGCAATGTGTTTGAGAATTTGGAACTGCGGGAGATTACAGACGAGGAAATCAGCCACTTTGATAGGATTTATCAGGGCGTGGACTATGGGTGGTTCCCTGACCCGTTTGCATTTATCCGCGTGCACTACGACAAGGCGCGGGAGACAATTTACCTGATAGATGAGATATATCAAAACAAACTTTCCAACGAGCAGAGCGCGGGCATGATTAAGGCAAAAGGATACGCCAGCGCCTATATCATCTGCGACAGCGCAGAGCCTAAAAGCGTGGCCGACTTCCGGGCTATGGGATTGCCTGCCAAAGCTGCCGTAAAGGGACCAGACAGCGTGGCTTACGGCATGAAGTGGCTGCAACGCCGGAAGATTGTTATTGACCGTAGACGCACGCCGCACGCCTATGACGAGTTTGTAAACTACGAATACGACCGTGACAAAGACGGAAACTTTATCAGCGGCTACCCAGACGAGCAGAACCATTTGATAGACGCACTGCGCTATGCAGTTGAGCCAATTAGCCGCAGAATGGGAGTTATCGCATGAGTAATGCAGTAATCCAAAAACTGAATGAATTAGGCTATTCCACCATCCCCGAAGCGTTTTACAGTAAGGTGGCGGAGTGGAAAAGCTGGTATCAGGGCAACGTGAAAGGCTTTCATAGCTACCGCGTGCGCAACGGCGAGAGCATGGTTAACTGCAAGCGGTACTCCCTCGGCATGGGAAAGAAGCTGTGCGAGGACTGGGCCAATCTGCTGATGAATGAGAAAGTTCAGATCACTCTTGAAGGCCAGAAGGAACAGGAGTTCATCGACCGGGTTTTAACCGAGAATAATTTCACGGTCAAGGCAAACGAGATGCAGGAAATGAAGTCCGCGCTTGGCACGGTGGCCTATATCCCACGCGTCATCGGGCAGGAGATCAATGAGGGCGGCGAGATCGTCCCTGGAAACGCATCCGGTATCATTCTGGACTATGTGACCATCGAAAGCATTTACCCGCTGGCATGGCAGAACGGCTTTATCAGCGAGTGCGCGTTTTCCTCTGTGGTGACGCGCAACGGGCATGATTACCTGTATCTGCAAATTCACCATAAGGACGATGGCGGCAGCTATATCATCGACAACCGCATTTACCGCTATGACAACGAGATGTTGTCTGACGAACGCCTTACAAACGTCAAGGGCTTCGAGAACATTCCGACCGTGGTGCATACCGGAAACGATAAGCGTCAGTTTGTCATTGACCGGCTGAACATTGCCAACAATTTTAACTATCTGCTGCCGACCGGCATTGCGGTTTATGCAAACGCTATCGACGTGCTGCAAGGTGTTGACATTGCCTATGACAGCTATGTCAACGAGTTCCGGCTCGGGAAAAAGCGCATCATGGTCAAGCCCTCTGCGGCAAAGTATCTTGACGGTGAGCCGGTATTCGACCCATCCGATGTGGCGTTTTATGTTCTGCCGGAGGATGTGAGCGACGGCGCGGTCATTACCCCTATCGACATGACGCTTCGGACGGAAGAGCATAACACGGGCATTCAAGACCAGCTTAATATCCTGGCCAGCAAGTCCGGCTTCGGAGAAACATACTATCGTTTTGACGGCGGCAGCATTGCCACGGCTACACAAGTCATTAGCGAAAACAGCACTATGTTTCGCACGATCAAGAAGCATGAAATTATCCTCGAGCAAGCGATCACGGAGCTGTGCCGCATTCTGCTTCGCATGGGCAATCGATACATGGACGCAGGACTTGACGAGGATGTTGAGATCAGCATTGATTTCGATGACAGTATCATCGAGGACAAGCAAACCGATTTTTCTCGCGATATGCAGCTTTTGCAGGCGGGCATTATGAACGATTGGGAATTTCGCATGCGTTGGATGAACGAGGACGAGACAACCGCAAAAGCGGCGTTGCCGAAGATGCAGGAAATGACGACCGAAGGACAACAGGAGGTAGAGTAATGGGCGGTAGAGGTGGAGCCGGTGGCGGCGCTGGAGCCGGAGAATTTGGGCGTGGGCGCGGTATGAGCCTTGCGCGCTTTTTGTCACAGCAGGATATTAACCGAGCAAACGCTGCGTCTGTCACTGATATGGGCGATATTATCAGGCGCACATTCGAGCGCAACGCTGCTGAAATCAATGGGCTTGAGCTGTCGGACGTTGAAAAGAAAGACGCAGTAAAGCAGATGGCAACTCTCGCAACAACGGCGCTAAAAACGGCGGCAGGAGCAGTCAACCCTTATGCAAGCGGGCCTGCGCGCCTGACAACGGCGCAGAAAACAGGAAGCGCCGCAGACAGAGCTGCAAGAGCGCGCGGTGAAATGGATAGCTACATGCGGAAATTACGTGACCAGTCCAGTAAAAACCGCAAAGCAGCAGAAAACAAGGCGTTTTCCAATGCCTTTGTAACAGCGCAAAAGTCCGGCGCGTTGGAAGTTACGGTAAACGGCAAGAAATACCGCAGAACTAACAAGCGCAGCGGTACATGGCGTCCGGTATGATTAACTTTGAAAATCTCGACAAGTTCACATTCCCCGGCGTTGGAAAGTACGACATTCCGCAGATCGAGCCGGTCAAGGCATATCCGCATGGCGAATTTATCCCTGTGAATTACCATTACACAGCAAAAGACCAGGCAAGCAAAATCGTTCATTTCTTTGTGGACGATTACCAATTCATTCGATATTGGAACACGCCGGACAAGTACATTCCGAAACTGTTGCAGTTTGCGGCGGTGTGTGCGCCGGACTTCTCCACATACACGGATATGCCGCTGGCGATGCAGATATACAATCATTACCGCAAGCACTGGTTGTCAGCATACTGGCAAATGCACGGCATGACGGTCTATCCCTCAATCTCATGGAGCGATGAGAGCAGTTACGATTGGTGCTTTGATGGTGATCCTGTCGGCGGAATAGTAGCGGTTAGTTCGGTTGGCACACAGCAGAACAAGGAAAGCAAGCGGCTGTTTCTGCGCGGCTACGAGGAAATGATGAAACGGCTGTCGCCGGAATGGGTGATATTCTACGGGAAAGTTCCGGAAGAATGCGATTGGAACATTATCCGCGTGAAGCCGCACTATGACGAGATTGTGAAACGGAGGAAAGCAAATGAAATATCCGTTTCAGCCGGAATTACTTGACGCGCTGCCGGAAGAACTTGCAGAACTGTTCCGTGCGCTTGAGATAACGCTGCTGGAAGAAATCTGCTCCCGGCTGAAAGCCGCGTATGAGCTGAACGAGGTAACGGTGCAGGACATCCGGGCACTGCGATCCAACGGCATCGACCTAAAAGACATCGAAAAGGCAATCCGCAAGACAACGGGCATCAGCGAAACGAAGCTTAACAAACTGTTTGACGATGTGGTAGAGCGCAACCAGAAGTATTACACCGAGTTGATTGACCTTGCGCGCATCACACAGCCGGAAACGCTGGTAAGCGTAGAAGATACTTGGGCAATATACGAGCAGACGAAGCAAACGCTGCGCAACATAACGCGCTCAATGGGTTTTTTAGTGGACGCTGGGCGCACAATGTTACCCCCTGCCAGAGCGTACCAATGGGCGCTTGATAACGCGGTGATGCAGGTGCAGAGCGGCGCTATCAACTACAATCAGGCCATCAAGACGGCGGTAAAGCAGCTTGCAGACAGCGGATTGAAGGTAGTTGACTATGAGAGCGGGCATCGAGATCAGATCGATGTGGCGGCGCGCAGAGCCGTGATGACTGGCGTAAATCAAATTTGCGCTAAATATACGGAGCAGTCCGCAGAGTATCTTGAAACCCCTTATTTTGAGGTTTCCGCGCATTCCGGCGCTCGTGATAAGCCGGGACCATCACCGTGGTCAAGCCATAAGGATTGGCAAGGCCGTGTTTACAGCGTCCGTGCCGGGGACATCTATCCGAACATCTATGAGGCGTGCGGTCTGGGAGCTGTTGACGGGCTGGAAGGAGCAAATTGCCGCCATAGGCGGTTCCCATGGGTTGAGGGCGTGTCGGAGCGCACCTATACCGATGAGCAGTTAGAGCGTATCGATGATGGGCTTGGCTGCACCTTTGATGGCAAGACCTACACCGCATACGAGGCAACGCAGATGCAACGGCGCGTTGAACGAGAGGTGCGCAAACTAAAGCGCGAAAAAGCCGCTTACAAGGCCGCGGAGCTGCATAAAGATGAGACTGCGGCAAACATACGGCTACGGCGGTTAAACGCCAAATACAAGGCGTTTAGCGCGGCAGCGGGGCTACCAGAGCAGCGGGAAAGAATGAAAGTTTTGTACTAATACCAGTAAAAGCCGCAACTGCGGATTTTATACAAATTTGGCTATCTGCAAGCCTAAAAGTGCAGGCGGGACGGTCACGGCAACGACCTAAAAAGCCTATCCCGTAAGGAGATGAAACATGAAGAAAGAGGATTTGCTGAACATCGGCCTGACGGAAGAGCAGGCGGACAAGGTTTTTGCCATGAATGGCAAAGACATCGAGAAGCACAAGAAAGCCGCAGAGGACACGAAAGCGGAAAAAGAAGCGCTTGAACAGCAGGTGGCTGACCGCGATAAGGACATCGAATCCCTGAAAAAGGCGAACGGTGACGCGGACGGCATCAAGAAGCAACTCGAAGAGTTACAGGGCAAGTACGACAAGGAAACCGAAGCGTACAAGGCCCAGCTTGCACAGCGTGACTATCAGTCCGCTATCGACAAGGCAATCTCTGACAGCGGCATCAAGTTTACTTCCAAGTCTGCGGAAAAGGCATTTCGCGACGGTATCGGTGACAGCAAGCTCGAAATGAAGGACGGCGCTTTGAGTGGGTTTGACAAGTACCTCGAAAAAGCAAAGTCCGATGACCCCAGCGCATTTGTCAAGGCCGGTGCGCGTGTTGACACGCAAGGCTCGCTTGAGGGCGGGCAGCATGAAAACAAGCCTATGACTTTGGCGGCCGCGCTCCACGAACAATACGATAAGTAAAGGAGAATTTTAACATGGCTATTACTCTTGCAGAAGCAAAGGTCGGCATGGCAAATCATGTCGATCAGATGATCGTTGACGAGTTCCGCCGTAGCTCCCTGCTGCTGGACAGACTGGTGTTTGATAACGCCATCTCTCCGGGCACTGGCGGCTCGACCCTGACCTATGGCTATATCCAGCTCAAGACCCCCTCTACCGCTGCCGTCCGCGCTATTAACAGCGAGTACACCGCTGGCGAGGCCAAGCGTGAGGAAAAGACCGCAAAGGCCGTCATCATGGGTGGATCCTTCGAGGTCGACCGTGTTCTTCAGAACACTTCCGGCGCTGTTGATGAGCTGGCATTCCAGGCACAGCAGAAGATCAAGGCGACCAGCAACTACTTTCACAACCTTGTCATCAACGGCACGTCCGCCGCCAGCGGCGCCGGTTTTGTGACCAACACCTTTGATGGCCTGCGCAAGCTGCTGACCGGCACGTCCAACGCGCTGACCACGGACATTGACCTGTCCTCTGCCGCAAAGCTGGACAGCAACAGCAACGCCTTTATCGATCAGCTTGACCAGCTCGTCCACGCCATTGACGGCGAGACCTCTATGCTGCTCATGAACGGCGATATGCTGCTGAAAGTCCGCGCCGCTGCTCGCCGCGCTGGTTACTATGAGCGCACGAAGGACGACTTCGGCCGCGTCGTTGAGACCTTCGCCGGTATTCCCCTGATGGATGCTGGCAAGTATTACAACGGCACCAATTCCGTTGACGTTATCGGCACTTCCGCCGCCACGCAGAGCGCCAATGGCACGACCAGCATTTACGCTGTCAGCATCGGTCTTGACGGCTTCCACGGCATTTCCCCGACCGGCAACAGCGTCATTTCCAGCTATATGCCCGATATGACCGCCCCCGGCGCGGTGAAGAAGGGCGAAGTCGAGCTTGTGGCTGGTGTCGTCCTCAAGAACACCCTTAAGGCGGCTGTTCTAGATGGCATCATCATGTCCCCCAAGACTGGCTCCTAATTTGAAAGGAGATGGCCCGCATGGTCTACGCTGATTATACATACTACTCCAGCACCTATATGGGAGCCGTGAGCGAGGAAGATTTTCCGCGACTGGCTGTGCGGGCCAGTTCCTTCCTCGACTACTACACGCGCAACAAGGCGGCGGATAACGCCACTCTTGATGCAATCAAAATGTGCTGCTGCGCGCTGGTGGATAAGTACGCGGTCATTGAGGCGGCGCAGGCGCTTGCCGTGAGAAACCTTGCAAACGCCGCGGCAAATGACGCGGAAGTCAAAAGCGAAACGGTAGGCAGCTATTCCAGAACGCTTGCAACGGGCGGGGAATCCGCCTTGTCTGCGCTCAGTGCGACGGACGGGGCAAAGAAACTGCTTGCGGAAACGTGCATGGAATATCTTGCCCATACCGGGCTGCTGTATCGCGGAGGTGGTTGTAGATGTACGCTCCCCGCGCTGTAACGATTTACAACATCGTGCAGGAGATCGACCCGACAACGCTTGATGAGGTCGAGAAAGTCTATACCACAATCCTGCGTGGCGTGATGCTGCAAGCGTCGAAGGGTGTGAACGTGCGCGAAAGCGGTCTTGAGGGCGCTGACGCTGTAAATCTGTATATACCGTTCGCCGTGGAAGCGGTGGACGGGGTAACAGGTAAGCCAAAAACTTACATCGGCCCGCAATCGTTTTTCAAAGCGGCGGATAAGTCCGACCTGTGGACGCTCTCATACAAGGGAAACGGTGGCATGACGTGCTTTGTAAAGGGCAAATTCGTGTCGGACAACATGACTGTCGTTCTGAGCCATGACGATTGCTACAACGTGACGAAAGTCGATGCAATGGACTACGGTAGCACCGATATGCAGCACTGGGAAGTCGGAGGTGCGTAATGGGCATCAAGATTTCCGTGCATACCGATGGAATGGACGCGCTTAGGGAAAAGCTGTCGCAAGGTTGCAGCAAGGCCGAACATGCTCTTGCTCAACAAATACGGGCGGATACAGACCCGTTTGTCCCTGCGTTAACCGGTAGTTTGGCAAACAGGACGCGAATTGAGGGATATACCGCTGGGGACTATGGACCATCTGGCGGAAACGTTATCGTTTACCCCGGCCCGTATGCTCGGTTTTTGTATTACGGGAAAGTAATGGTTGACCCAAACACCGGCAGCACATACGCGCCGAAGGGCGGAACGAAAGTGGTCACAGACCGCAATTTGGTTTTCAACAAGACGATGCACCCGCAAGCACAAGCGCATTGGTTTGAAGCATCTAAAGCTCAAAACCTTGATAAGTGGGTGCGTGTAGCAGATAAGGCGGTGAAGAAATTTGGAACAGATTAAAAAGACGGTTTCGGCGGCGGAAGAAGATCAGGTCTCCCGCAAGCTGCTTGCGTGGCTGAACACATTCCCCGATAAGCCGGTTGATTTGATTCGATTCGAATTCCTTCCCGCTGATACTGCGGCGATGGCGCTGTCTACGATTCAGGCGGCGTATATCGTCAAGAAATACATTCTCGGCGGGTATCAGGCGGAATACCAATTTAAGGTCATCTACCGCA
>ERZ1026876.849-NODE-849-length-17094-cov-53.185809_pt1 | contig 17094 bp, 22 predicted proteins | sample MGYA00380168_ERZ1026876 | MGnify/ENA primary metagenome ERZ1026876 (study PRJEB33269, sample SAMEA4719804) | human gut metagenome | biome: human-associated habitat; feature: organic feature; material: feces | place: Cameroon | collected 2013-10 ... | reverse complement strand
TACTTGATATGCTTCATTTACTTTATCAAAGTAGCGTTCATTTTGCTCAATATAATGATCATACTTATCTTGTAGTAAGTCAAGACCAACGCCATTAGAAACAGCTTGACCAAATTCATAGACAGCTTTCTCGATTTGTTGGAGATACATATCTTGTGCTGTTTCCATCGCATTTTTAGCAGAAGATAGATAAGCCTCTTGAGCTTTATTAAACTCTTCAAGGTATGCGTCTCTTGCTTTCTTATAAGCATCATAACGAATATCAGTTTCATCGCCGCCAATAGAATCGAGTTTTGCTTGTGCTTCTTCCAATCTCTGAGCAGCCTATTCGTACCAACCTCTTTGCAGTTTAGCGGATGCTAGCTGAGCGTTTAGTTTTTCTTGGCTATTCTTTTGGAAACGATTAAATCCTTCCGCAGTCTTATAAGTTACATCTTGTAGAGTATAAAGCTCTTTAATGGTATCTAGTACAGAAGTATTATGCTCTAACTGATCAGTGAATGCTGCAAATCTCTCAGAAGCCGCATCAACAGCATCTGGGACAATGTCCTCAATAGAGTTTGCCCATTCTGCGATAGCTTTTGCAGAATCTACGATATTGCCTTGCAAGCTCTTGATTTCATCCATGATAGCTCGTCTATCTGCATCATCTGTAGTACTTTCGTAAAGCTTTTTAAGAGAATTCCACTCTTCTTGATAGGTTGGCAGTAATGCTGCCTCAGCTTGTGCCCCTTCCGCGGACAATTTAGCGCTTTCAAGACCATGAGTTAAAGCATCACCAAACATTTCGGCAATTTCTTTAGACAAATCTCTGACGGCATCTTTCATAGACTTCACGTCTAGAACAATCTCCATCTTAAACTTGATTTCCTCAAGTTTCTTGTCAGCAATAGAACGAGCATTTTCTTGAATATTATCTGTGGTATCACGAACTACATCTAGAGTGCTTTCATATTGCTCAAGTGCTTTCTGGCGTTGTTCAAAGAGTTTCTTCTCGGCATCGAGCCGATTTTTAAGAGCAGTATGCTCTTCTTCGCTTAAAGTCTTACCAGCAACAGCAAGATTATAACGCTCAACTGCGACATTATAGAGATTAAGGTTCTCTCTTAATAGATCCTCATAGTTAGTGATTTCGCCATCTACGCCGATTTGCGCGTCTGCAAAATACTTCTTAACTAGGGCAGAATCTTGAACAAGATAATCTTGTGCTTCTTTCAGTTTTTGATTATAAAGTTCTTGTTGCTTTTCAAGAGCCTTGATTTCATTCTCGTAACCATCAAGAGCGTCGGTTCCCCAAGCCCTATCCGTAGTGTTACTTAAATCATCAAGTAGGTCATCTTGTCTCTGGATTTCTCGGTTGATCTCGTGATAGCGGTCTTCAACTTCTTGAAGAGTCTTTAAATCCTCTTTATCATAAGTCTTACCCTTGCTACCGCCAGAACCCTTTGATCCTTTTCCACTAGAGACATTGCCAAATAGATTATCCAAATTGACGGTGGAAGCGCCAATTTGAGCGATCATACCTTCAATGTCATTAGCAGATGCACCTGCGGAATCAGCAAGATTTTGATACTTCGCTGCAAGATCCGCCCAAGCCTGTTCACTTACAGTATCGGCTTCATCAAGCATTTTCTAGGTGTCTTGCAAGACAGCTGCTTCTTGACTTACACCAGAAGAGCCAGTATATTTAACGCCAAAATTATTGCCGCCAGTGACAGCCCCAGCATTGTTATTAGCAACGGCTTGCATATTTGCAATAGCGGTGCGAGCAAATTCAGCAGAAGACTGCGCCGCAGAACTAAAGGCAGAATCCCAGTTTTGAGCAGTAACTAAGCCATTGTCATATGCAGAATCCGCAGTTTTCTCCTGGTTATCTAATTTAACAGTAGTAGATGCTTTACTATTTAATTGCTCTAAATCTGATAGACCGCCAGATAGTGTGGCCTAGGCCTCAGAAGAAGTCATTGCAGAATCTGTTTCTGCTCCTGCTAGAACCGCTGCGGCAGTTGCCATCTATTGATATACTTGCTATTTAGCACGTAATAAAGTTGCTTGATTTTCAAGACGAGAAACGGTCGCTTCTCCATCAGCAGCAATTTCTCCACGTGCTGCGGCAATAGCATTCTCAACCATGGTCTGATTCAGACGAACTGAACCATCTCCCATATCTTCCATACCTTGAATAATACCAGGGAATGTGTTATTTAGCTCTCGTATATCGGTTGCGGCAATTACAAAGTTTTCTCCAATTTTAGAAGCTTCATCTTGAATGTTTTGCATAGCACTCTTAATGCTATCAAATTCCTATTCAGCTTGTGTATGGATTTCTACGTCAACTGCATAGTTAGCATCTAGTAGTTCATCCATTGTATTGGTAAACTCTTCTGGGTTGGCTTCAATATTTACTTCCCAATCGCTTTCTTGCTCACCTAAGAAATCTTTGAGTTTATCGCTTGCTTCTTTTGCATCGTTAGTTAAATCGTCAAGTTTAATTTGCGCCAATCGATCTTGCACGTCTTCAAGCGCTTCTGCGAATTTCTATGTACCAACTTCCCATGTATTAGAAAGCTCGATTGCATCAGCTTGAAGTTCCGGGTATTGACTCTTAAGAATATCTAGCTAATCAATTAGATTTTGATATTCTTCATTATCGCCAATATTTTCATAAGTAGTGTCGCCAGATTGAATACTATCAATTAACGATCTAGCACTCTTTTCACCAGAAGTCGCCGCTTGGCTTAAATGCTCATAAAAACTAGATGGATCATAGGAATTTAAGCTAGCAATAAAGCTATTATACCATGCTTCTGCATCTGTGATACCAAGAGTAGTCAAGTCTTCTTCATTAAGACCGAGGGCAGCATATAGCTCTTCTTGTGACATTCCGGTAAGTTGAGCGATATCATCAGGAGATAATTGAGCAAATAAAGAACTTAAATCAATAGATTCGGTTCCTTGCGCTAGCTGGTTAAGAATTGTTGTGGTAAAATCAGCTTCGCCGAAAACATCTCCGAGAGAATTAGCTCCATCTATTAATTTCTTTAGACTTGCTTCGTAAGCCTCTTGATTAAAATTATCTAATCCTTCACCTAAAGAATCTATCAACTACTATTGTGCATAAGTCTGCGCAATCATTTTGCGCATATAATCATCACTTAAAGCTTCATCAAAAAGATTTTCACCACTAGAGGTTTGGAGCTAACCTTTATTCCATCCGCCTTTATAATTTAGTTGATCAACATCGGTACGGCCTAAAACCATACTAGCATACAATCTAGCAAGTCCTTCATCGCCGTCGATATCCTAACCAATGAATTTACCTAACTTATTATTAGAAGAATAATTACTCTTATCGACAGTTACATCAGATAAAGCCTAATCTTTTTCCTCTAAGGCTCTAGCTTCTCGAGCAGCATAAGCATCAAGAAGACCGTTATATAAATTTTCATTATCTCCAGCGATATCTTTTAATTGTTCTCCACGATTACCCTCTAAGTTATTCTTAAGAATTTCTTTAGAATAATAATCATTGGCTTCACTAGCCTTATCCATAGATTTAGATAAGGTTTCAAGTCCAGTGCGGAAATCATCAAGACTATCAACACTTAAATTCAATCCTGGAATCAACTCATTAAACTTATCTACTAATTCAGTATTAGAAATCGGCTCAGTATCCTATGTTTCTTTAAGGAACTTGACAGCATTTTGAATTTCACTATTTGTTAAATTTCTATAATATTGTTTTCCATCGCCACCAGCATATTGAACATTAATGCCATTAGAACCAAAAGAACGTCCTAAATTAGTTGTTTCGCTTTTAACACTGGCATTATTGGAATAAATCTAACCCGCATATAAAGAACTTTCAGCCTATCTTTCACGAGCATCTGCTCGAGATTGTAACTCTTCGAGCACTCCATCAGTAAATTGGATAATACCTTTATCGTCATAATACCACTTAGAACGATCAAATAAACCTTGAGATTCAATTAACTCCTTGGCTTTATCATTAGCTGTTTTAATAGCATCTGCGTATTCTTTAGTACCTTCAGTTAAATCATCAATACTCTATACCGCAGAATCCCAGTTATTAATAGTGTCTTTAAGTTCAGTAGCCGCATTTCTAGCTTCATCATAAGATTTGCTTAATACTTCTACTCCTGCGGCTGCCTCTTTAGCTGCATCAGCATCAGCGTTATAGGCTTTTACGCCAGCATAAATAGCAACCCCAAGAGCCGCGATTAATGCAATATAAGGAGCAAGAGCAATTAGGCTTGCGACAATTTCTGCATTAGTCATCGCAGTAGCTGTCGCTACCTCACCCTATGCTTTAGCAAGAATTTTATCCGCCGCGGCTTTGGCAAGAGTGGCTATAATACCAAGTCCTTTAACGGTAACTTCTTTAGTTTCGCTAATAGTTACAAGCTAAGTAACGCCCACCATTGTTTTAGTTAAAGTAATAATAGTAGGTAATAACATTCCTAAACTTGTAAAAATGGTAATTAAACGCTCTCCAGCAGTCATGTCAGAATCTTCAAATACATTACCAAGACTCTTTACTGCCTAAATACTCATAGCCAATTGAGATAAAACATTACCCGCGGTTACTATTTTATCTGCCCAATTTTTAGTAGCATAAGCATTATTGTTTAAGCCATCTGTTACATTCTTATTTGCTTTCTCATATTCCTAAGTAGCATAAGTTAATGCTTCCGTTGCGCTCTTTCCCTACTTAATCGCCGCAGTAAATCTAATAACTAAGTTTATCTAATCTTCGGGGAGAAAATTCTCTAATGATTCTCTTAAAACTCTAGATTGCGCATTTAAATCTTCTAATGAAGACTCTACTTCAACAAAATATTTTTTGATTTTCTCATCAGAAGCATTTTTATCCAGGCCGCCCATCTCATAAGCCACCTGTTTTAACTCATCAGTAAGTTCTCCACTCTCATTACTTAATTTTTTAATTCTATCAGAAACCGCCTATAGTCCAACCTATTTCTTAGATACATCTTCTAAACGCTAAACCATACGACTAATAGCCTATGTAGCAGTCTTACTATTAGAAACAAGCTTAAGAACACTATCTGCGGCATTTTTCACAGTTGTATCACTTTGTTGGCTAGCTCTTCCTTTAATGCCACCGACTACTGAAGAAATCTCACCCTTCTTATCAACATTGATATTTTCCTTAAGCATATTTTTATACTTAAGAGCAAGTTCATCAGATAATTCAATCTACTTGGCATACTCAGCAGATTGCTCTTGCAGAGATTTTAAGTGATTTAAATCTTGCTGTAATACTAATTTTTGGCGCTCATTTAATCCATCAATCTTAGAATTTACCAATCCCTACAATTCAACTTGCTGAAGAGTGATATTTAGCGCCTCTCTTGCGGGACCCTCTACTCCCATTTCTTCAATAGAAATACTTTTTGCTAAAACTGAAGCCTGTTCCTATAATGCACGAGCCCTTAATTGCTCTTGATTAGTTAAAAATCCAATCTGTGTTGCAGTATCTCTTAAGCTCTAAGCAATCTTGTCTCCAAATGCTTTATTCATAAGCAACACGATAGCTGGCAACATACCCTTAAGGCCACCCATAGCATCGATTACATCCGCAGTCCCGCTAAGAATAGGAGTAATTACATTATCTACTCCAATAAAGAAATCTGGATTGATAATACTATCATAAATATCTTCTGCCGCTGCTTTGGTTCTATCTCTCGCGGCCTCCCAAGAGCTTGCATAAATATTAGCCTATTTTTCAAGAGTTCCTTCAGAATCTTGAGCAAGAGCAAGATTCTCTTGGAAGAAATCCCAATTATCCATTAAAGCAATTAACTGAGTCCATTGACGCACACCTGCTACGGTCTCAGCCAATGCAATCTTCTGGTCTTGCGCTAAAGTATTCCACTTAGCACCAAGCTCATCAAGGATATCGTCCATTTGCTTTAACTCGCCATCAGTGTCTTTAATATTTACACCAACTTTAGCAAGAGCCTCAGAATACTTATTTAAAGTAGTACCGTCATCTAAGGTTTCATCTTGCTACAAACCTTGAATACGAGAGAATAAGGTTCTAAATGCAGTACCAACAACACTCGCGCTTTCACGAGTCTGTGCAGTTACTGTAGCAAGAGCGGTTGCAGCATAATCATAACTTAAACCAACCGTATTAGCTGCAGCCGCAAACTTCTCAATGCCTTCAGAGATTTCATCAGAGCTAGAAGCAGTTGCCGCGCCTAGCTTAACCATTACATCAGCATAATATTCTAAACTCTTACTACCATCATAGAAGTTATTCCAAACCGCAGTTAACTGCTGGGAGGCAGTCTCAGCGGTCGTGCCAGCGACATTAGCCATTTTGATAGTAGTTTCCGTACGGTCAAGAACCTCTTGGTCATTTAAGCCCTGTTGATAGTAGATCAAAGATGCATCAGTGTAATCTGTAGTCGTGGTGCTTAAAGCTTTAGCCGCCTTATTCGCCTACTCTGCGAAACGCGCCATATCATCAGCAGATTTATCACTAACAATACGAATATCATTTAATGATCTATTTAAATCTTTAGCGTATCCGTATGCAGTTTCAATTGAACCAACAAAACCATGTAATGCGCTAGAAGTAAGTTGCCAACGCATAGTATTTTTCATTGTCACCCATAGTTCGTTCATTAATGTATTGGTTCTACGTAATGGAAGCTCTGCCGCGGTAATTGATTGAGCGACTTTTAAAAAAGCATCTGTTCCAGTCGGGCCAAGCTAAGATAGCTGATTATAATAAGATTTAAGACTCTATCCGCTTGCTTCTAAATTTCTATTAAATACAGATAAATCTAATTTTCCGGTATTTACATTTACAGCGGACTAAAGATTTTTAGCAAGGTCTAAAGCTGTAGCAGACGCTTGCTATAAAGTCGGTACCATCTATGACTTTGTTCCTAAATTCTATAGACTGATTAAAGCAGACTATAAAGAAGCTTCTAGCTTACTAGTATCAGCAGTTACGCCAATCGTATAATTTAAACGCTTTGCCATTGTCCTTTTCCTCCTTTAACACCTATATAACAAAATAAAGGCTCTTGAGAATTAGTATCCTCAAGAGCCTTTTAATTCTCTACTTAATTTGAGAATTTAATTAGATTCCTTAATCTTTTCCAACCACATCTTTGATTACGGCTAAAGTCTCTAGATTCTCTCCGTTTTTAATCTTGTCTAAAATTTCAGTAATCTGAGTGTCTAGCCCTCCCGCGTTTGCAGTCATCGCTTCAATGATGCCTGCCGCAGAGGAGTTGTATTTAGCAATATCGTCGATTGTGTCATTAGCGAGATCTCGCATAAATTCGATCTCATCCTTTGGAATATAAGACATAATTTTATCAATCACGCCATTCTCTTCCAATAAGTCATAAGTCTTGGAAATATCTGTCATTTGCTTATCAGTAAAAGCGATATTCGCATACCACTTACACACAGCAACAGAGAAGTAAACCTCTACTCTAACTGGACTAAAGCATCCAGTCATCTGATCAAGAGCATGATTTACAATGAACTGAATAAACTCTGACTTCTCATCAATAGGAAGATAATTGCGGATTTCAAGGGTAATATCGTCAGTAAGCTTGAGTGAAGTGGTTTCCTTCTTGGCCTTCAATCCCAGCTTAGAAAATGTAACTTTCGCCATAAGTATAAACTCCTTTAACTCATTTATATTTTTATTATACTAGAAAAATAATCTTCTGTCAAGTTTTAATGTTTTTCATAACACTTGCATTAAAATAACCACTAATGGTTAAATTATTGATAACCTCTCTTACTCGATCACTTCTTCTCTGTGCAGCTTCCCATAAAGTCGAATCATTGTCCTATTGTGGCTCCCAAGTATTACGCACTTTATCGACGCCTTTAATATCGACGTTTATAACTCTTTGTCCAGAAGAAGCTATGGTATCACAAATTGCTTTAATAATACTAAAGACAGAATATACCTTTCCATTATACATTAAGAACTAAACTTTATCAACGCCAAAGTCTAATGTAGAGCCAGACCCAGTAAGCCAGTCCAAGAAAAAAGAACCGGCAACACTAGCTTTAATTGCCTAATACGCAGAATAAAAAGATCCTCCTCTAGCTTTTGGGGTAGAACTACTTCTACTTCCCATAAGATAATTAGAGCTATATCTATGGGTAATTATGTTGTAAGCGGCCTCTTCATTACCTAGCTATTCTATAAAAGGTCCTAATTTCGCATTATTTACAATCTATATTTTGTGATTTTTCTTCTTACCCCATTTAACAGAAACGTTCGCGCCAAGCTCAATATCTATCTACTTACCATTAAAAGAAGTGGATAACTGAAATAGATTATTAGTTAAGATATCTACTTTGGCCGTTCTATTCTAATCAGTTCTATCGGCGCCAGATTTTTCAATTTTGACAGTCCCCGGTAATTTTGTTAATCCAGCTATAATTTTTTCATCTGCTTGTCGATTAGCCTCTTGTACTCCTGCGACAACGAATTGTTTAGCAAGCTACTCACCTATTACGTTATGAAAAATAGCAGTAATAGTACCTCTAAAAGAGTCGGTACTTAATCCTTGCCCGCCTGCACCTTTTAACGCACTCGCCGCTCTACTTAAAGATTCAATAATAGACGAAACTATTTTTACATCTTCTGGCGAAACTGCTGTTAATTCACCAGACGGAATATCACCCGTTCCATCGCTAAAAACCTACTATAAAGCTTTAAACTAATCAATCGGAATACTATCCTTTGAAACAATTAACTATAATGCTTTTGTAATTTCATCAAAGAATTTTTCTGCGGCTGCCTGCCCCATACCATTTTTCCCCGATAAAGAAGCATCAAAATTGTTATGCACATCTGTAATTGTCTAAGCATAGTCTAAATTGGCAAATGTTTTTTCTATACCCTCATTCATAGCCTATGCAATCTAATCTAAGGTAGATTCTAACAAATTACTATTATCTTGACTTAAAGCTTTAATAATGTTCATACTACCTTTTGCATTAAGTATCTAGCCATCCATCTTAACTATCATCGAATTAAGCTAGTCTACAGTGGCAGTAGATCGCGCTTCCGCAAGAGCCTTATTTCTCTAATCAATAAAATATTGATATACTTCGGGATTTATAAACTGCTGAGCACTTGCTGTTTTATAGTGAATATAGGAGTCAATCTTCTCTCCTACGTCAATAATCATACTCCTTTACCTCCAAATAACAGAAAAAGGGAGGACATAAAGTCCTCCCTTAAACTCAAATTAAGTCCTCGTTTTCATCCTCTGCAAAACTCAGTCGCTTAGCAGCAGATTGGGTCTGGACTGGTTCTGTATCTTTTAACTCCGCGTCATTTCCATCCGGAGTATTTAACCCCCCGTCGTCGCTTCGCAGGCGGGACGCTTGCTATTGTCCTCATCTGTATCGCCCTCAACAACATAGAGAGCTGCGAGAACCTTCTTAGTTGGATCAAACTTAGTAGGAGCAGGGAATGCGTCAACTACGAAGCTGAAGGTAGAAGGATCGCCACTAGAAGCCATAGAGAAGGTGAAGTTGGACTGGACCTTGCCGTTAGGAATTACGAACTCCGCAGGCATATCCTGGCCGCTAGCCTCATCACGGAACAGAGTAGAAGCCTCAATGTAGAAGTTCTGACCCTTAATATCAGGTGTGATATTGATTACCTTAACGCCAGAGGTGTGGCAAACATAGTAGTCAACCAGTACAATAGCACCTTCAGTAAGATCGGTATGACCAGTCTTACCATCAGCGTAGCAGGTAATTGTAGTACCATTAGAATCATAGGCAACCGCGGCAGGTACACAAGGTTCAGTTTTTACCTGGCCATTGTCATCAAGAATCATGCAGAAGATATCTGCATTCTTGTTCTGAAGATCTGTCAGTTTAACCCCAGCCGCTGGAGTACCAGTTCCATCGGGATGGCAAGCATAAATACCAGGTAACTTAATAGTATTTTTCGCACCCTTTTCTACAGTTACAGTAGAAGTGGTATGAATATAAACTGGCTCACCCTCACTAGCCTCAGTTAATCCGGAAGCAGCGAGAATGGATAAGCTCTCTGGGCTGATTAACGCATCTTCCATATTGAAGGTCAGAGTACGTTCGCCGTCCCATGCAATTAAACGAGCGTTGCCACGACCACCAGTGGCATATACAGTGGTAGAAGCGCCTTCAAGGCTAGAGGTCTTTAGGGTATCGAAATAAATGACTGGATCGTTTCTATAGAAGGTACGACTACCAAGTTGCATTTTAGCTCTAGCGCGGAAAACTACTTCGCAAATTTCGCGAACACCATAACGCATAGTATATTTCCTCCTTTATTATATGAGAATAAAAGATTACTACATCTAAATTAAGTCCGACATACTGCCCGCATTAAAGGCGTTAGACTTAGTTGAATGTAAATCTCTCATCCATGATTCGACGGGTTTATCAGGTTTGCCGCCTGCTAGTCTAACCCGCAAATCGGCATCCCATTCGACATAACTTGTGTATCTTTCCATTAGATCAAATAGCTAGAATAAATTACACTATAAACATTGTTCTAATGAAGCTACTCCAGCAACGGTCAAAACGGATACGTATCTAGTTAGTACACTATTGTTACTCTCCTTACTCTTTAATTCAGCAACTTTTCTGCGGCCACGCATGATTTTATCTGCGATTTCTTTAGCTCTTTTATTCGCTGGGTTATAAACAATGTTCTCTCCCTAAAAGAGACTGCTAACACATAAAATCTCTTTTAATGCGGCCTAAAAGCTATCAAAATTTTCTGTATCTATCAAGACTGTATTATCCCCGTCAACTTGTCTTAAAATAATACTGTTCTTGGTAAATATAGATGTGTAGTTAGGAAAAAGTAACTATAGTAAAGTGGTTATAGCAGTCTTTTTTTCTTTATCCTTCGACTGCTCTAATACTTTCATCAATACTTGAAAATTAGTCAAAGATGCTAAAAGAGTTTCGTCCTATACTAAAGATTCTTTCTCTAAGCAAATATACTAAACAGCTAAAAAGAACTCCTGCTCCCCCATATATGCGATATCTTTAACGGTCGGAACATGGACAACCAATGATAACTCTGGAATAGGAATATCTATTCCGGCCATTAAAGCAAGCCGATAATCAGCCATTTAACGGATTCTTCAAGTCCTCATGACCTCTAATAGCTAGATAGGTCAAGGACACTCCCGCAAATTCTTCATTATACACATAGGGAATGGCAGAAATAAATTCAAGTTCACCAATACCTGTTAAATGAGTCTTATCGAGCATAGCATCAATTTCACCTGCAACCCGATATGGGCGCAATTCAAAATCGCCTAAATCCCAACTGTCATAATGACAAATAATATCAATACAAAATGTATTATCTCGATATTCTGGATTGTAACCATTTCGGACTACACTACCATATGTTAAACGAATATAAGTTTTTTCCTTATTATCAATCTTTACTTTAGGGACAGATGAAATTTGATGACTCGTGAATAATTCTTCAATCTATACTCCTGTAGGAACTGGTTTATCTTTCCAATCTCTTGATTCATAAACCAAAAGTTTCAAGAGATTCGGATTAGATAGCATGCGATCTACAATAATCGCTGCGTCCTTTGGCATACCCAGTAGACTTGACTTAGGCTATACATAAAAATCATGTTTCATGCGCATTCACCTCAATACAGCGATTCAACTACAACTACTTTTTCTCTTACGTCATTATCCTTTACCCATTGTAAAGTAAACTAACCGCTTGTAGTTTTATTCCAAGTCACTGTAGCTGTCTAATTTCCAGTTACCTGCAAACAAGCAGGCACATCTTCAAGTATCTTCCACTCTCCGTCCGCAACATCGACGGAGTAGGTCGCCGCAATCTTCGGCTTTATAAAGGTTTCACCAATAATCTTGCTATCCGGAGTGGGATCCGTGGGCTCAAAAACCAAACCATCCTTCATCTCTTTCTCAAGATCATCAGTGGTATCATTCCAATAATTCTCTTCCGCGTTGACCTCGATAATATTCTTCATACTAATAGAATCTGGAGCCTCTACTCGCCAGCATTTACCAGCAAAGATAAACTCTGAATATCTATCAAAAGCATGAAGTGTTTTCTCATTCCGCGGCATAAGAATATTCAAACTTAAATTAGGTACATCAATTCTCTCTTGATTCTTCTGAATAGAGTTAATCTGTGTTTCCACAGGACCTCGAATGGCAGCGTAAGTAGCACACCAATTACCATCCTAATCCTTGAACCTAATCTTATATCTACAACGTCTTATTTCCCCTCTAAAATAGGCATCTTCAGTAATCTCTTGAGTATAGATAATCCATTGTGTACCAGTTTTCTTCCATTCAAAGACGTCTCCTGGTTCATATCCATGCTCATAATCAATAGAAACGATCTTATCATCATAGTCCTGTTTTACTTTATCGGGGTTAATAAGCGCACGAACCTCTCCAAAAATCCCCATATCGACGTCAACGCCGGAGGGATTAAGCTCAAGCACTTCAGAATTTTTCTAAACCATCTCAATTGAAGCGGCTTGATAAGAATATAATAACGCTCTATGTAAAGTGCGTTGTTTATCTCTAATCATGCGGTCTTCCTGGTGGATACCGCCTTGCCACTCGAATCTTTTCCGCATCATTTCAAGATTAATCATCTTTAACCACCTACGTTAAAAGGTCAATACATCTAAAGACTGTCTTGCGATAAATCATAAAATCATTACAAACATTTGAGGTTAAGCCCTCTAGCTTTGACAATAAAATTAGTCCTTCTACTTTATCCTTGTAAATATGAACTAAACCAGAGATTTCCTCTAGTATAGTTTTTAGATGCATTTCCCAATCTTCGTCGTTTTCGCGCATTGGAATTAACTTCCATAATTGATTGATAAGTCTCTTGATATCTTGCTCAATAGTAGGTACTGGAAAATCAATATTATACTTATCCATCGAATGTACTCGTTTCTCTAAGAGTAGACCAGTTAGATTTAATAGAGCCATCCTTATCAATTATTTTTCTGCGCTTATAGAGGCGTTGCATATGATGCGATTGACGTTCAGCCTCTTTCTTAAGTTCCATTAACTTAGCGAGATGGTTTGCTTGAGAAGTCATTTTAAAATCGCTACCAGAATATTTCATTCTCGTCTGTTCAACAGATGCCACTTGGCGCTGAAGCCAAGTGTTATACATCAGTAGCGCAAAGATATTAATTTCTTCGGACGTTAAATGACAATTAAACGTTTCCGCATCAATATCGAAGTCATATAGAGGAAAACGAGGAAACTCAAAACCAGGAATAGCATCAATCAAGATGTTCTTTAAATCTTTCTTGGTATCTTCCTCAGTCCACTCCATATACATATCATCGGTAATTTTACCGAAGAATCTATCATATATATCTTCAAAGGGTGTTGGCTCCCCTTGAATTGGATACTTTTCATCCATGGGGATTACCTCCCTTATTCTTTATCCTCCGCAGGCTTCTTGATTGTAGTGGCGCTAGTGCGGCGGCCACTTACAGTAGAGCCAACGACTTTATTAGTGGTGGACTTCTTTTCTTCTTCGTCTAGCTAAATATTTTCAAGAGTTTTGCTAACATCGAAACCAAGTTGATCCTTAATAGCTTCTCTCTTGCTAAAATCATTCAAAGGCTTTTCAATAGCATACTTCTTGATAAGATCTTTGGTTCCCGCAGGAGCAAAATCAAGAGCATCCTTAAATTCATCAAGAGAACAAGTATCCATCCAACTTGGAATCTGCTCCTCAGTTAAATAATACTCTGGAACAATTTCACCATTAATTAGATGACGAATAACCTCTTCATCATTAACAAAAAGATAATTATAAATAAGCTCTTTTCCGCCAGCCATCATAGCTAGTGCATCTAATTCGGCTACATTTAAATGCTTTGTTTCATGAGGTGCGAACTCTCTGCGGACTTTTAGTTCAGGGATGTTATAGATCACGGTACCCGCGCTCTTATTAGTAACACTGCACTCTGTTTTCATAATTAAAAACTCCTTTTTCTCAAATAATAGATAAGAGGGGATAGGGATATATCCCTATCCCCTCGAATAGTTATTAGATAACGTCTAGCTTGCCCTGGAGCTGAGTATCAACGTAAGAGAAGATGTTATTAGTCATCATAACACCAACGCCAACCTTACGGTAGACCTGGATGTCACGAGACCAGTCATCATTGTCATTACGCTCACGAACATGAGTAGTACCCTCGAAAGCAACCTTAACAGGCTTATCGCCAGCGCCAGCAGGAATGACCCAAGCATAACCAGGATCGATTACCTTGCGGCTATTGGTCTCATCCTCAAGAGTCTGAGGAAGAATTACAACACGAACACCCTTATAGTTAGCAAGATAACCAGTATTCCACATCTGGTCACGCATATTATCGGAAATCCAGCCCTCCTTGGGCACAATCTTTACTGCGAACTCACGAGTGCAGTAGATTGTAGGAGTACCATAAGCACTTGCGGTAGTAACAAGACGATCAAGACCAGCCTCATCAAAACCAGCAACGCTAACGCGGTTAGCGGCAGGAAGCTGATTGACAGCGCCCATAAGAGCCTTAGCAATCTCACGATAAATGAGCTCGTCCATACCATCCATGATAATCTGAGTAAGCTCAGCGAAGTTTACACGACCGTCGAGGAACTCCTCAAAGCCGATCTGAGCGGCTCCGCCAATAGCGCTGGTAGCGACTTCGAAGCTTTCAGAACCGAGCTTGAAAGTCTCGTACACACCAGCAAGACCGACGCGAGTAATGAATTGCTTTGCACGGGTCTTACCAGTTCTACGCTTGAAGACAGGACGATCACCCTGGGCGAAGGTCTGAATCTCAGCGAACTGACCATAAGCGTTAATCAGACGATTAGGAACGATATCATCCATGGTTTGCTCCATAAGAGAGAATACCATGCGTTTATTCTGCTCGTATAATTCCTCAGTGCCAACAAGAACATTGAGTTCATTACGAAGAGTTTCGTTCATAGCGTCATAGGAAAGATTCTCACTATTGTAAGAGAAAGTGCTAGAAGGAGTAGCGTTAGCTACATTCTTCATAAGCTGAAGTAAATTAGCTCTATCCATTATTTTACCCTCCTTAATCAACCAATGCGCTGAATCTTAACGCCAGGCTGTAGATCGGGCATGGTATAAACCTTAACAACCACGAACTTAGGATCTTCGTCTCCACCGGCGCCTTGACCCTTAGTCAGATAACCGTTGTCACCAATCTTAAGCTCGTCGCCCTTGGTAAGAGAACCTGGATCAGCAACGATAGTATTAGTAGTCCAGATGTCACCGCTAGGAACAGCAATTACACGAGGAACCATCTTTGTGCCCTCTGGCATAAGCTCAGGATAACTGAAAGTCTCAGCTTCCTTCTTGAAAGCAGCTTCACTGCCCTCACGAGTTGCCTCACCAGTATAATCAAGAACGGTCTTTAATGCAGAAGTATTCTGTCCAATTGGACTATAAACACGAGCATTATAGTTGCTCTTAATCATGGCGAAATCAGCATCGGTTTCGCGATCTTCATAGATCTTTACTTCATTGTAGACCATACGCCATGGACCAGCACCAGTGAAGTTGCACTCGCCAGTGGCATAATCATATTTAACAAACTGGCCATTCTCAAGTAGCTCAATCTCCTTATTAGCAGGAAGCTGAGCATACACCTGGCCATTACGCTTAGCGGACATATGGTTAGGTTCAACCTGGCCATATCCGTAAGTTACAAAGGTAGCGTTACCTAAACGCTTTGCACTTTTAGCCATTGTTTAATCCTCCTTATAGCTTCTTTGCAGTCTCACGAACTGCCTTAATCCACTCTGGGACATTGTCATCAGCAGGATTTTCCAGATTGAATAAACCCTTCGGCTGATCATCTTTTTCGTCCTTATCTAGGTTGAAATCAACTTTGTTACGAACACAGATAATGGACAACTTTGCCTCAATATCGTCTAGAGAATAAGTATCAATATGCTCAACGACATCCTTTTTATCTTCGTCATTTAGCATAAAGAAACTATCAATCATATTCTGCTTTTCCTTGCGGTCCGCAGATAGCTTGAACTCTCTTAGAGAAGTTACTTCTGTTTCGAGGTCAGACTTCTCTTGCTGAAGAGTTTCATACTCGCCCTGAAGAGTTTCATACTTGGTGAGTAGCTCAGCATACTCAGTTACATCATCAAGATTGTACTTCTTCTTAGGCTCATCTTTGTTGCCGTCTTCTGGCTTCTCGCCATCCTTCGGCTTGTTATCTTCTGGAGCGGGATTGCCTTCAGGATTCTCGTCCTGTGGCTTTTTCTTTCCTTCCTCGAAGTTAGGATCCTCGGGAGTTCCGAGTTTCTTATTCTCGTCCATAGTGTCTTGAGAGCCTCCTTTATTCAAAGTTTCCTGTAATTCGTTTAACATAGAAAACATAGTAGTTTTGAACTATTCCATATTTTCTAGGGAGAACTCAGTCTTGAATTGTGCGCCCTCAAAGCATGGCTCAACTGATTCTCCGAGAATACATAATTTTTCAATCAATGCTTCATTGTAAATGAAAATTCTGTCGCCCGAATTATTATCTTTTGCCCAAAAACCATCCTGCGTTTCTTTATTAAGTTCCATAGATTGATTATTGCCACGTTCTAAAATTCTCTGACATTCGGGGTAAGCACTAGTCCAAATATAACACTCGGTTACTAGATACTCGTGCTCAACACCTTCATCATCGAACTTCTGGAACCAGACTTTAGCGTCTGTTGGAACGAAACCGTATGGTTTTGTTGTATCAAGAATTTCGAACTTTCCGCCGCCCCGCAAAGCAATCTCACGGTTATGTCCTTCAAAATCCGCAGATTCTTGATCAAAATAGCCTACCACTGGAGAACCTGGCAATTTCTTACCCATCTCTGTAGCGACTTTCTTGGTGATAACAGTTCCATTTCGGTTGGGATTTTGCCCCACATAACAAACTTTCACCTAACACTTGCTGATTAAAGGAGATATTTCAGTCGCATTGATGAATTCCA